>ERZ808270.305-NODE-305-length-29998-cov-12.260228_pt1 | contig 29998 bp, 18 predicted proteins | sample MGYA00521082_ERZ808270 | MGnify/ENA primary metagenome ERZ808270 (study PRJEB31516, sample SAMN03275594) | gut metagenome | biome: mammalia-associated habitat; material: feces | host: Papio cynocephalus | place: Kenya | collected 2012-07-27 ... | reverse complement strand
AGAGGAGGAAGGTCTCGATATCTACGAGCATGGTGAGAGTGCGTATAGCAACTAAATGCAGATATTATAATATCAATAATATAAAAACAGCCACACTTACAAAACATCGTAAGTGTGGCTATTTTTATTTGTAGTCTTTTTATTTGTTATCTTTTTTATTACTTGTTCTTTACTCGCAAGAACTTATCAACCATCATAAGCTTGTCCATTTTGAAGAATGGCTTGCAAGCCTTCTTTGCCTTCAATTTGATGATGAAGAGGTCGTGAGAGCCTTCTACGGCTGCTTGCTCACCAATATTCACGAAGGTTGGATAGAGCACCTTGCTGCCATCAGAGTGGAGGCGATCCTTGGTGATGTTCTCCATCTTGCCCATGTCTTTAACGTCAATGCCTACGAACTCGAAATCGTTAGGATTGTATGGAAGGGCAAAGCTCAAGGCGTTGAGTGATACGAGGTCCTTACCCTTGATGGTAAGTGTTACAATATCGTTCGCCTTGCAAATCTTCTTGTCGGCAGTGATGCTGATGCTTCCTGCTATAGGAGCCACCTGCTTGCTGCTCACACCACTCTTCAACTGGGTGGCTACCACGGAGATGTCGTATGCGTCTATCAATCCATTGCCGTTGATGTCACCCTTGCTTACATAGCCTTCGAAGTCCTTGTCGCCCTTGCGCAGACCGCAATAGTTGAGGTAAGAGGTGAAGTCGTTCTCGTCGATACGATTGTCGTGGTTGATGTCGCCAGGCTTCTCAATCTTGCTTCCTGGCACCTTGAATACATACATCTCGGCACCAGAGCCTTGTCCGCCGTTGGTCTCTTCCACGGTCATCTTGATATACTGTGCCTCAGGCTCACCCTTGAATTGGTATTCCTTGGCAGATTCATCCTTGTTCCAGTCGAATGTACCGTTCTCTGTCCAGTTGATGCCATCGTTGCTCAACAGGATGCGACCCTTGTAAATCTGTCCGTGGGTTTCACGTTCAGAGGTAGGGAGATACTGAATCTTGTCGAGTTTCGCAATGCCGTGCAGGTTCATGGTTACATCGAATGGCAGTACGCCCTGCTTTTTGTAATAGTCTGTGTGCCAGTAGTTCTTCTCGTTGAAGTCGAACATCTTGGTCACTTCCAGTCCATCCCAGTCTGGGGTAGAGTTGGTGGCTGTGATGTCACGGATAGCCTCGTCCAGAGGATCCTTGATGGTACGCCCCTTGATAGTAGTCCAATCGGAAGTTCCCTCTTTGTTCACGGCTCTCACCTGTACGTCGTAATCGGTCTCAGGCTTCAAGTTCTCGATGGTGAACTCTGTGCTGCGGATAGTGGAGTGAACCATGCCATCTACCTTTACCTCGTAATAGTCGGCGTTAGGCTGGGCATTCCATGCTGCGGTCAGTTCGAATGCCTTGTTCTTTCCTTCAGGCTCCTTCATGCTTACCTGTGGTGCAGAGAGTGTGCCAGTCTTGCTGAGCAGAGCATCGCTGCTGTCCATTTGGTAACCTTCCATGCGAAGCTCGATGGCGTTGGTGGTTATGTCTGTCTTAGCCAAGCGTACGCATACCATCGGATTCTTGTGAATATCTACCTTCTCGAAGTCGCTACCCTTGGTGGCGAAGCGATTCAATTGTGGGGCTTTGTCGTAGAACCATACGTTCTCTGTGCTCTGGAGAGCTTCGAGAGAATTGACTTCGGTCAGCTTTACTGTCTTGCCGCCTATCTTGGCGGTCAACTTCTTTGGAGCTTGGCTTACATTGATGCGAAGTTCGGTGGATTGGTTCTTTTCCTGTCCGTCGAAACTGCCTTGTGTCTTGTCGATGGTAACAGTGAGACGGTCTTTGACGAGTGATGAGTGGATATGTGTTGTTGTGCTTTCACCTTGGCGATACAATTCTGTCTTGCCATCGTCGTCGTAGAGATTGTAATCAGACTCGCCGTAAGGATAGAGTTCGAAGATACGGTTGGTCTTGTCTATCTGTGCCACGTTGTTGTTTGGGTTCACCATAGGGATGATGGCACCTCTCTTGACGAATACAGGTAGTTTCCAATAAGGCGCATCAAACTCGTTGATGATTCTGCCTCCCTGATATACATTTCCGTTGAAGTAATCTACCCATTCACCCTCTGGCAGATAGATGCCGTTGCGGATGTCGTTGCCCTGTTTGTCCATCTTGGTCTCCTGATAGATAGGAGCTACAAGGAAGTATGGACCACACATAAACTGATACTGTGTAGCCTTGCCAAGTGTATAGGCGTTAGGGTAGTCCAAGAACATAGCTCGCATCAGAGGCTTTCCTTTCACGGCTTCGTGTGCAGCAGTATAGATGTATGGCATCAACTGCGACTTGAGCTTGAGGTATGTTCTGTTGACGGATGCGGAAGGCTCTCCCAGGATGAATGGATACTTAGGATTGTCGCCCCAGCCATCCATGTTGAGTCCCATGGCGGTGAATGTCTTCCATTCGAACTCACGCATATTCATGATAGGGTTCTTTCCGCCAAAGATACCGTCGAGATCGGATGTGATGTTAGACAGACCCGACAGACCGGCGCCGATGAAAGTAGGGATATGGAAGCGGATGTACTCCCAGTCACCACCAGTCTGGTCGCCCGACCAAATGGAAGCATATCTTTGCGTGCCAGCCCATCCGTCTAGCGAGATGATGAACGGACGGGCATTGTTGCCATAATAAGGCATGATTTGTGCCACGTCGCTCACACCGTTCAGACCGAAGGAATAGCCGTCGCCCACCCAGGCTACATCAGTCTTGAGCACTCTTACGCCTGCTGTTCCTACCTCCTTTACGATGTCTCGCTGCAAGAGCGGTTCGATGCTATCCACAGGGTGGAGGTCAGACTGTGTCCAAAGTCCGATTTCAACACCGTGCTTGCGGGCATAGTCGCCAAATTCCTTGAGGTTTTGGATGTTGCCGTCGAGTGTCTTCTCCTGACCATATCCAGCACCGTAACCATCATTAGGGAGGAACCATCCCAATGGCATGTCATGGCGCACATAGCGATCGATGGCAGCACGTGCCGAGAATTGGTAGTTGTTCTTTTCGCCATTGAGCGATTCCTTGATGCCTGTCTTGTCGCTGGCACTCTCCTTGTAGGTCTTGCCATCCTCGAAGGTCATGGTTCTGCCCTTGTCAGCCTCTTTCCAGTAGTCACGGTTGTAAGCATTGAGGTGACCCTCGTAGAAGCCAAACTTTGGCAGCAACACTGGGTAACCTGTAAGCTGATAGTATTCATCGAGCAAGTCGGTAGGTTTTTCGCCTACCATGAAGAAAACGTCCAGGTTCTTCGATTCATGCGACAATTGTACGTTGCCTTTTTGGGTGGAACCGAAGTCGTAGAGGCCTGGCTTGAAGGTGTACCACATGAAACCGTAGCCCGCCGTTGACCAATAGAAAGGAGCTGGCGAAGCCACACCGCCATCCACCCAGTTGTTGGTGTTGACGATTTCTATCTTCTCTCCCTTGTGTGAGAAACGTCCGTTTTGCACACCGCCTCCGAAGAAATATTCATCAGGCTGTTCCTGTAGGTTCAGCGTAACTTTATCCGGTGTGAAGAGAGAAGGAGATTTCTGGGTGACCACAGTCTTCCCATTTTCTGCGTTTTCTACTTTAAACAAGCCCGTAGTCTTGTCGAAGATGATTTTCGCCTTTGCCGTGGCAAGGGTGATTTCTCCATCCTGGTCTTTCACCTTCAGGTCGCCTACCTTCGTGCGGGGATTATCCACGAGGATGCGGGCGGCAGGTTTTGCCTCTGGGTCTCTCATCACCCCGTCGTTATGGTCTTCGAAGATACGGAAAATGCCATCGCCGTAGAAATCCACCGCCACTCTGCGCTGATTGGCGAAGACGAGTTCTACGGTCGTAGCGTTTATGCGAATAATCTGCACCTCACCAGCCTGAGCTGCTTGTGCAGCGATGGCTGGAGAAGAGGCAGCTGTAGCTGCCGTCACATTGGCTGCCAGTGGCAGGGCTACAGCCACTGCCAAGGCATTGCCAACGGTTATTTTCTTGTAGATGTTACTCATTTTTTGTATTAATTAAAATTTTATATTTCTGATAATTCTGCTTTTGGCATATATGTAAAACCCCTTTAAGAGGTATATAGGATGCCTCGTATAAAAGTTCTATCCTAAAGCTTGGAATACATATTCTAAGCTTTAGGATATATATTCCAAGCTTTAGAAGAATATATGTTCTAAGCTTTAGGATAGAACTTTTATAGTCTGAACCAAACTATCTCAGGTGTTCTTACACTGGGCTTCAGCTCTCCCCCTATATAATAAAAGGTATCGTGAAGAGAAATTACCTGTGCCCCAGCTCTCGCCAACGCTTGATGCGCAGTTGGTTGGGAAACCCATTCGCCCTTCTTGACATCGAAGCGCAGGAGATATGGATTGAACTTATACCATTCTACAGGATGCTTCAGGTAGTTTTCCTTTTCCGTGAGTTTGTAACTTCCGCTGATGGCATCCCAGAATATCTCCTTGTTTACGCCTCCCAGACATATTATCTCTGGATTATTGTTGGCATGGGCTATGATGGAGGTTGATCCTGTCAGTGATAGCTGATTCCCCTTATCGTCGGTAGGGGCGGGCAGTGAAGTCCAACTTTGGCTATCGATGTCGTAACGGTATCCCTTCGTTGGAACAGTGCTCTTCAAACCATCGGCATAGAATCCTCCCCAGATGTAGAGGCTGCCATCCACAGCGGTGCATACGGGTTGTACTCGTGGGTCTCCAGGACTTTGTGTAACTTGCTTCCATTGCTGATGCGGTTGCAACAGCCATAAAGCCCCCGAAGGCTTCCCGTCTTGGTTGCCGCCATACATATAGAGGTCGTCGTCCGATAGTGCCACCGCCATATTATCGGCAGTTACAGGTAGGTTGGGCAGACTATGGATTTCGGCTTTTCCGTCCTTATCGAGATGGATGCTCAGCACGCTGCAGAGGCTATGCTCCGTATTGTTGCCGCCTATCAAAACTAGGCTGTCACCTCTGGCTATTGTTGCGCCGTATGCCGCTGGTTCTGGTAGTTCGCCGATTAATTCCCATTCTAGCTTCTCGTGGGAAACCTTGGCGGCATAGATACCTGCATAGTATTTCTTCTTTCCTGGTTCGGGAAAGTTGCAACCGCCTGCCATGATAAGGTGGTCGTTGATGACACCGGCATAGCAGGCGGAAACACCAAGATCATAGCCATCCTCCGTGTTAGGGAAGCCTGTTATGGTGTTGACTTGCAATGTCAATGCTGTTAATATACTTGGTAAGATAGACATATTTTACTTGTATTGGTTATTCGTGATTTTCTCCAGAGTCAACTTGTCAAACACGATGTCGTAGTGGTCGGTCAAGAAGTTCTCCTCCATCAGGAAGAGGATGTTTCCTTTGCGGTCTTGTATCATCGTGGAGTAGGCTGACTCAGTGTCACTCACCTTGAAATAGCCTTCCCAGTTTTTGGCGATAGCCTCAGGGGTGGCATAGTCGGCAGGAGTCTTTAGCTCTTTGTAGAAGATGGCGACATTGGCTCTTCCTGGTCCCAAAGGTACGCTTTGGAGGAGCAACTGCGTCTTCTTGCCGTTCTTCTTTGCCTTTGCCAATACAAGTTCGCCATTGCAAGCGTTGCTGCTGGCAGCGATGCCTTTGTCCTCGGCGCAGGAATATACCACTTTGCCCCATTTGCCGTCAGCAGTCTTCGTGTTTTCGTAAGAATAGATATTGATGTATCTTCCTCCGCCCACACGACTGCTAAGCAGTACATTACCGTTTGGTAGTTCCTCCACCTTGGCTTCGTCGCCTTTGGGTGCAGCCTCGTCGGCATTGGATTTGGCTCCCAGTACGCCCCAAGTCTTGCCGAAGTCATCGCTGTAGAGCACTCGGTTGCCTTGCTTGGTGGCCAGCACCGAGTAGATGCGGTAGTGGCTGCCCACCTTGATGCGCTGGCTCTGTACGATTCTGCCGCTGGTGAAGAAGGCACCTGTCACCTCTGGCATCAATCCGTAGATTTGTTGGGTCACTTCCTCACCTTTCCAGGTCTTTCCCTCGTCCTCGCTGTAGTATCTGCCCATCATGATAGGCTTGTCTCGGTTGGAGTCCCAGTAGCTGATGCCGCCCGAGGCACACATCACGAGAATCTCTCCCGATTTTCTATCTACCACGACGGCGGCATCACCATGTCCGCAGTGGAAATCAGACTCCTTGCCGCTTCCGCCCTGTGCCACCATCTGCTCGTGCTGGCTCCAGGTCTTTCCGCCGTCTCGACTTTCCTTCATTACGATGTCGAGGTGGTTGCCCCATCCGATGTCGGCACCGTCGTAGCGATGGTCGGTGAAGGCGATGAGCTTGCCCGACTTGCACTCTACGATGGCTGGGATGCGATACTGTGCCGTATCTTTGCTGAAGAGCACATCAGATGCCATACTAGCCTGTGAGGCGAGCAAGAAGCAAGCCGATAGGGTGAGCGTGCGTGACACACCTGTGGCGGTTGTCATAATTTGATGGTATGTTGCCATATAATCTTTGTTTTTACTTGTTCAGAATTTCTTGGCAGAGCGTGTAGCCTTTCACCATCATTCTTGGGATATGGAATGGTCCCTTGAAGATATTGCCTTTGGCAGGCTGTGCCACTGTTCCGTCGCGATGCAAATAGCCGTACCACTCTCCGTATTCCTTGTCTGGGAAGTGGGCATAGGCGTATTCGCTGATGCGCTGGTGTCTGTAGATGTATTCGTCGTCGCCAGTGGCGAGGTAAGCGTAGAGCGATGCGATGATGGTCTCACACTGTGGCCACCAGAACTTCATGTCTTGAGAATAGTCTTGCACGGGTAGGTTCTTGCAGTCGCGGAAGTTGATGATGCCCCCATATTGCTTGTCCCATCCCCAGTCCCAGGACCAGTCGAAGATTTCCAGGGCGAGCTTCAGTAACTCCTTGTCCCATCCTCTGAGCTTGGATTCCTCCATGATAAACCAGGAGGTTTCGATGCAATGGCCTGGGTTGATGGTTCTTCCTATGCAGGTATCCACGAACTCGCCGTTCATACCAACGGTCTCCAGCAGACATTTATATTCTGGGTGAATGAAGTATTTCTTCAATTTCTCGATAGATTCGTCTATCTGCTGTGTGAGCTTCGGGTCGTTGATGACCTTACGGATGCAAGAGCCTACGTTGATGAGAATCATCACTATGCTATGGCTTTGCAGTTTGACGGAAGGTTCATATTTTGGCTCCAAGAATCCTGGGGTGGTAAGGAAACGCTGTGTGTCCTTGAATATCTCCAGGGCACGCTCTGCATATTTCTGCTCGCCAGTTGCAAGAGCGTATTCCGACATGGCGATGGCTGCAAATGTCTCGGAGAATACGTAGCGACGCTTGCGTAAAGGCTCGCCCTCGGCTGTTACCTCGAAATACATATGTCCATTCTCGTCGAAGCAATGCTTCTCGATGAAGTCGATGGCACTCTTGGATGCCTCCAGCCACTGCAGGTTGTGCTCCACGTTGTTGTAGGCATAGGCGCATACGAAGGCAAAGCGTCCCTGGAACCATACAGACTTGGTGGAGTCTATCAGGCTTCCGTCTCTATCCACGCAGGTATATACACCTCCGTTGACTTTGTCCCAGCCGTGCTCCATCCAGAATGGCATGATGTTTTCGGTGAGGTCGGTTTTATACGACTGTGCCCACTCGCTGATATAGTCTTTGATATTCATATCTCAATAAATTTCTTCTTGTGATTGTTTAAGCTCTGGCTTCTATTATCTGATAGAAGCCAGAACCACATTCTTTTAGAGAGTGTTGTCTTGATTAGAACTGGTTGCAGCGGTCGAAGAAGTGGATGTCTTCCAATTCCTTCTTCATGGCTACCTCTTCCTCGTCGGTCATGTTGCGGAATGGCACACGGTTAGGACCCAGGTCGAATCCCATGAGCTTCATGATGCGTTTGCCGCCTACGATGTTGCCGCGGTAATGACAGATGACATTGATGACCTCCTGTGCGAAGTTCTGTTTCTCACGGGCTGTCTCGATGTCGCCTTTCTTCCAAGCGTCGATGATGCCTACTAGTTCTCGACCGTTGTAGTTGGTAGTACCGCCGATGCCACCCTGTGCGCCGCCCTGTGCGAGGCTAGGAAGGATGGTTTCGTCCTGACCATGGAGCATATCGTATTTGCCATTCTTGTAGAGACGGCACTGGTTGTACTCATAGAGGCTCTCGTAGGTATATTTGATACCAGCGAAGTTAGGAATTCTGCCATCCACAGCCTTCAATAAGTCGAGCATTGGCAAGTAAGCGCCGTTGAAGGCAGGGATATGGTAGTAGTAGAAAGGAAGCTCTGGGGCTGCTGAGGCTATCTCCTCGCAGTATTTCACCAACTCCTCGATTCTGCCGATGTGTGGGAATGGAGGTGCCATCGAACCGATACCCCAGACACCCAACTTCTGTGCGTGTTCAGCCAATCGGCGGCTTTCGCGAAGACAGCAACTGCCTACATGCACGATGACCTTGAAGCCCTCTGGAGCTACCTCCATCCAGCGCTCTGCCAACTGCATACGCTCCTCAGTGGTAAGCATATAGCCCTCGCCAGACGAACCATTGATGAAAACTCCCTGGAGTCCATTCTTCTTCAGCATCTTGGCGTATGCCTCGATGGGTTCCAAGTTTACGTCTCCATTAGCATGGAATGGAGTGAAAGGTGCATCAATTAAACCAATAATCTTTTCCATAATTTCTTCTATTTATATTATTTTTGTTGTTTCTTCTTATTATTATTATTGTGAATTGCAATTTGATTCTTATGATGTATAAATTGCCATTTGTCGTTTACTCCAGATTGTCGGCGGTAGGGTGGATAAACACTACTTGCAATATCAAGGCTATTGCCACCACGATACCCAGTAGGGCGAATCCCATGCCCAGGTTGCCACCATCGGTCCAGGCACCGAGCACCTGTGTAACCAATGCTCCCACGAATACACCCACCATGTTCATGATGCCGTAAGCTGTGGCACGATACTTGGCGGAGATAATCTGGCAGAGGATAGGCATATTGTTGGCATCCCAGATGCCATAGCCTATGCCGAAGAGCAGACCTGCGCCAACCACGGCTCCCAGGCTATGACCGAAACCGAGCAGTACCAAGGCAGGGATGGTCATTCCCAATCCGATGGCACTGGTATAGACACGACCTCTGATGTTACGTTGCACCCATTTGTCTGAAAGGATTCCACCCGAAATGACACCGATGAATGAAGCGGTGGCAATGGTGATGGTGGAGATAGGACCCGCTTCCGACATCGGGATGCCAAGATTAGTGGCAAAGAGGGTAGGTAGCCAGTTCTTGGTAGCCCACCCTGGCAAGCTTGGAGCGGCGAAGTAAATGAGGCAAATCCAGAATGTCCATGTTGACAAGACGATTGATAACCCCTTGAAGAGATTCTCCTTGCTGGGTCTTTGTGACTCGCTAGGGCTGGCTAGGTTGGTCGCTACAGGAATCTCTGCCTTCTTGTCCTTGTCACGGAGAAGTAGGAAGAGCACCACAGAGTAGGCGATGCCCACGATGCCGAATCCATGGAAAGCGGAATGCCATGAGAACATGGCTGCCAATGTGGCTCCGAAGCCACCTATCGCCTGACCCACGTATAGTCCAGTCATGTGGACACCGATCGCCAGCGAGCGAGATTTCCCCTCGTGCCAGTCGGCGATGAGCGAGAGGGCGGATGGGATATAGAGTGCCTCGCTGATGCCCATTAGGGCACGGAGACAGTAGAGTTGGTGGAAGTCGGTGGCATAGCCCATCAGAAATGTCACTGCCGACCATACGAACAGGCTTCCTACCACGAGGGTTTTCTTGCTGAATCTATCTGCCACGATACCAGCGAATGGGCTTACGATGCCATATATCCAGAGGAACACTGCCATCAAGGCGCCAAAAGCCTCGGCGTGGTTCAGTTCTACGATGTCCTCCTTCATCGCTCCCTGCATGGTGGAGAGCATCTGGCGATCCATGTAGTTGAGCAGTGCCACTACCCAAAGCAGTGCCACCACAAGCCAAGGATAATATTTTTTATTCTTCATAAGGTTTTCGGTTTTTTATTTTCTAATGATTGTTATATTGTTATTGTTGTTTTTGAGTTTAGCAGAGATGCCTAGTTGTGGCATCTCTGCTGAAAGTATTTTATAGATATCTTTCTATCTATCTGTCAATTAATTTATATATTCCAGGTCTCCTATTTTACTTCTCCTCTGAATGTTGAGGCAGGAAGTCCTTCCTCGTTTACGAGGTTGGCACGGGTGAAAGGTTGCCATCCGTAACGTACCAGTCGAGGTGTCTTCACACCCTCGGCGGTGAGTTTCACCTTGTCGCCTTCGATGGTTACTGTGGCAGGATGGAACATACCGTCTTCCTCTGCTATCTCGAAGGTTGCAGGCTGCTTGCCGTCTGAGGTGCGGAGTCCCTTGCCGTAGTCGAAGCTTACAATCAAGGTGTTGCCTTCTCTTGTCACATCTTTATAGATAGGACCAGATGGCACAACCTGATATCCGTAGGTCTTGTTCAGTGCCCAGCGAGCCAGTCGTTCGCCTACAGGCTGCTTGCGGTTAGGATGTACGTTGAGCGAGTCTCCACAATCAGATGAAACTGCCATGCCTGTGTTAGGGATGTCTTTCATCAAGCGTAACTGACTGTCGCGGAACCAAGTCCACGAAGGACGGTTGAGGCTAGACAACTGCACGAAGTAGAACGGCATCTTAGGGTTCTTCCAATTGGTGCGCCAGCTATTTACCAAGAGATGGAACAGTTGCTCGTGCGCCTCCATGTTATGTGCGTTTGATTCGCCTTGATACCAGATTACGCCCTTGATAGGATACTGCTGCAATGGCAGAATGCCACTCTCGTAGAGATAGCAAGGCTCGTATGGGTGGCGACCCAGTTTGGTGGTGTCGTTAGTGAGGTTCTTGGCTGCACGCCCTCTCACCCAGTCTTGTATGAAGTCGTTCCAAAGCCAATCGCTGAGGATGGCAGGGAATTTCGTCTCTAAGGTGTTGCGGTCTATCCATGATTCGGTTGGTGCACCGCCTATGGCGTTGCAAATCAGTCCAACTGGTACCTTCAGACTGTCGCGCAACATCTTGCCGTAATAATAAGCTACGGCAGAGAACTCAGATGCGGTCTCAGGGGTGGAAGGTTGCCAAGAGGTCTCCTCGAAATACTGCAAGTGGTTGAGCGAGTCGAGGCAGGAGGCAGGCCAAGCCACGTCGTAGGTTTCCCATCTGCCCTTCATGTCGTAGAGGCGCAGGTTAGGGTCGTTGGCTTTCGGGATGTCTCGCTTGCCTGTGGCAGCTTGGAAGAGCATGAATGCCATGTTGCTCTGTCCTGAGCAGAGCCAAACCTCTCCTACGGCTACGTGCTTGAACTGCTTTTTCTGCTTTCCAGCCTCGATGGTCAAGGTTTGGTCTTCGCTTACAGCGAGAGGCTGCAAGGTCACGCTCCATTCGCCTCGGTTGTTGGCTACAGTGGAAACTTTTTGTCTGGCGATGCTCACGGTCACCTTGTCGCCTGTGTTGGCAGTGCCGTGGATGTCGAGCGGCATATCTCGCTGCAACACCATATAGTTGGTGTAGAGGTTGGAGAGTTTCAAACCTCCATAATTGCCTGTGATGCCTCCATACACGGTTTTTGCAAGGATGCCGGCGCCCTCGGCGTTGGGATGGATGGCATCTGGCAGGAGGTTAGGGTATGGATAGAGTGGTGCATGAAAGTCGATGAGCTCAGCCCCGCTGATGCGAGCTACGGTCTCGATGGCATCCTGGATCTCGTCGTGCCAGAGTTTGGTACCGGAGATGAAGCGAGGATGTCGGTCGGCGATAGGAGTCATTCTCGCCAAGATGAATCTCACCTTAGGGTTGGCAGCACGCAGGGAGTCCATAATGGAGAGATAATCCTTGACGAACTCGTCTCGGTAGTTAGGCCAGTTGCGTGGGTCGGTATCGTTGATACCAAGGTGAATCACGGCGATGTCGCCCTTGAAAGCCAATGCCTCCTTGAATTCTTTCTGCTGTACGTATGGGCGATGACCATGATATAATAAGGTGGCACCCGGTTTGCCGAAGTTGCCCACCTCATACTTTTCACCCAACATCTTTTGTAATTGCACAGGATAAGAGAAATGTTCTCTGTCCTTGATACCCGTACCGTATGTAATGCTGTTTCCCACACAAGCCACCTTGATAGGCTTTGCTGTTTTCTTCTTGGCGGCAGTCAAAGTGAGTGAGGTAAAACAGAACACCCCCAGCAAGATTGCCATTATGGCCTTTTCTTTAGGGTATGGGATATATCTATTTCTTTGGCTTTTAAGGAAATTAAACATATCTTTCTTTGTTATAATATTAATAGTTACTTTCATAAATATTACCATTTTCGATGACAAAATTATATTCGTCAGATGAATATTTATTTCTTGCAGTTACTTTTACATTGCATCGATAGTCAGTTGCGGGAACATAGAATGTCGCATATGCACTTGGTTGGTCCTTGAAGCTAGCATCACCTGCAAACATAAATTCACGTATGTCTCCATTCGATGACCAAATAATTCTTGCTTTTTTATCTCCGCAATTTATTTTTAAATGAATATGTTTGTCATCATTAGCCATATACGTAAAGCGTTCTACTCCGAATATTTTGGGATAGTTTGAAGCTATTACTTCTTTTGTGATATTAAATGTTCTTGAGCAAAAGACATAAGAAGCTTTTATTGTCCCCGTTTTGCTTTCTTCATTAATGTTTGGTACGATAGTAACTTCAGCTCCTCCTTTTGGATGCACAGTTAAAAATGGAGATTCAGAAGACCAATTAACATTTATACCTTTTGGTATATTGCTAAGTTTGAAATCTGTTTCTCCATATGCAATGTTTCCGTATGGTCCATTTAGATGGTATGAATTGTAGTCAAAGATAGATAAAGTGTTGTATGCGGATATACAACCATACCCTTCATTGATATTCCATTCATTATTTTTAGATGACTTTTTTATTAATTCACAAACTTGTTGTTGTTTTAATGTAGAATCTTTTGATAGAATTAATGCTGCTAATCCTGCAGCATAGGGTGCCGCAAACGAAGTTCCGTCTTTAAAAGAATAACCACCTGAGGCATTTGTGGAAAGAATGTTTACACCCGGAGCGACTATATCTAATTCCTTTCCTCGGCCAGAAAAATCTGCTATATTTCCATTTTCATTAATTGCACCAACAACTAAAAAATCATTATTAGTATATGCTGGGTAATCAATTCTTTTATAATTTCCTGAAGAAAAAACGACGACGCATCCTTTTCCTTTTCTCCCTTTTGATAACGCATTATTAAGTGCACTTTCTAAGACAGCACTGTGCAAGTCGTTATAATATGCACCTCCATGGTCACCTAGAGATAAGTTTAAGATGTCAGCACCATTTTGCCAGGCTTTGTTGATTCCATTTGCTAATTCTTCACTGCTGGTTGCAGAAACTTTCATCGAACATATTATATCCATTAATTTGGTGTTCGGTGCAACGCCTGCAACACCTATGGAATTATGATTGGCAGCAATAATGCCGGCTATCATAGTAGCATGTTCTTTATTAGTCGGAGACTCTTTTGAGCAATTATATGAGTAAGGATGCATTCGACCTGCTAAATCTGGATGTTGGGTATAGATTCCCCCATCGATTATGGCGGTAGTTATGTTTGATTCACCTTTGGTGATACGCCAAGCAGGTTCGAGATTCAAAAAGTTTCTTTTAGCTCCCCATTGATCTGAATAATATTGGTCAGTTATAGATGAGTTGTTTTTATAGGCTATGATGAAACCTGGATCAACATCATCAAATAGACCTGTCTCGAACAAATGATTTGAAGCTTCAAGAGAAGAGTGATATAATGATTTTTTATTATTTGATAGTCTGACCCATAGTGAATCGGATTCCATAATATTCTCAATATCACATCTAATTTTCTTAGCTTCTTGTTTTAAAAGGGTGTAATCTGATTTATTTTTAAGTTTTATGTAAAAAATATTTGAGATGGGAGTACTATCACCGATTACATACTCTATTGCAGCAATATTTCTTTGTAAAGATAAGTTGCTGTATGCTGATCTTGAACTATTGAAATGCTTCCAATCTTTTTGAACAATTATTTTTCCTTCATATGAATCAATAGATCTTGTTGCGTTATCGTTATTGCGACTAACGACATAATATTTTGTAGAATTTATATTAAGAGGCACTTTTTCTCCATGATAGTAATAATAAAGAGAATCTCCAAAAGCAGTGTGGCCAATGGAAGTATTCGAGGCAAAATCTTCATAATTTTGCTCGGTGCATCCTACAAATAGGAGGAATAGAAATATGGCAAATGAAAATACATTATTTTTCATTGTTCTGTTTTTTATAGTAGTTTCAAGGAGATATCTCCTTGAAACTATTAATAATTTATATTTATTTTTTTTTCACTTCGTAACCTGGTGTCTGCTTCAATTTGCTGTTCTCGCCCAATGCGTTCTCGTCAATAGGCCAGCATAGCTGGTTGGGTTTTGCAGAAGAGTATTTAGTAGCCTTATCCATCAAGCGAATGTCATACCAGCGTTTTCCTTCGAATAAAAATTCACGGAAACGCTCTTTTAATACAGCCTCGATGGGATCAGAATCACTCCCAACAAATGGGTTGTCATTGTAGAAGTCCTCATTTGTGTCATTTGGATATTGAACTTCTGGATGGGCTTCAAAATATTCTTTTCCATAGGCTCGTTTACGAATTTCATTGATTTCGTTAGATGGATCTTCGCCAAGTAAAACTTTGGCCTCGGCTAAGCCTAGAAGACATTCTGAATAGCGATAAATAGGTTGGTCATCTAGCCAGCTGGTATTTGAACCTCCTGTTAGCATTGTTCCATGAAATTTATTTGCTATAACACCGACATATTGCCACTTGCTGTTATAAACCTCACGCATACTACCAATAAAGCGACTATCTCCATCAAGGAATAGGCGAGATTTGAAGTTGTTCCCATCGTATAGCTTATTATTGAGTGACACACGCATAACGCCGCTACCATGAGCAATATCAGATTCGTCGAACCATACATAGTCATTGGTATTATAGTCGTAAAGACCATAGGAACCCATATTTTGCTGATTCATTACAAGCGTATTGCTATACTGTCCATTCCATAAAGCTGTTTCGTTCTCCCCATTGTAGATAGCAAAGATGATTTCTTTGTTCTCTTTATTGTTAAAAGAGAAAATATCCTTATAGTTTGACATTAAGGTCACATCTGCATTACTTACTGCTTCATAAGCTTCTTTTGCAATTTGATAGTCATTATTTCCACCACCAAGTTGTTTGCCGCTCCAAAGGTAAGCATCACCTTTTAGCATTTCTGTTGCTGCCAATGACCATCCGTTTCTGCTGTCGTTGAAAGTGTAGTTCCCTGCAAATGCATCCTCGGAAGCCTTTATGTCGTTCTTTATCAGTTGCATTACTTCTTCGGCTGAAGACTCTTCTCGAGCTGTATTGTTGAGGTCGAGTGTACCACCTTCTGTATGGATGGTGTTGATGACAGCTTTCCCATATGTCTTCAATAGGTGTAAATAGAAGAAAGCACGCATACCATAGGCGTTGCCTAGATATTTTCTTTTTTCTGTATCAGATATCACCTCGGAGTTTTTTGCCTTGTCTATCATCAAATTTATTTGGTTGATAGTAGTATATACGCCTCCAAAATCAGAGACTACAGGAGAAGATACACTGAGGGTATTATTCCACATTTCTATATATCCGCTTGGTGATTCTCCACTAAATGGACTCCCTCCGTAAAGGTTAGAGCGCATCTCTCCCCACTCGATAAATAAATATCCTTTTTGGCGGAAAAGGCCTTGTAAACCAATATTAAAAGCACTAAATTGCTCCTTGTTTTTCCAATAATTGCTATCAGTAAGTTCGCTCACTGGTTCCATGTCAAGACAGCTGTTCATAGATAAAGCTAAGCAGCCTGCTATGATATATGTCATTATTTTTTTCATGCTCTTTATATATTTAGAATGTTACAGATAAGCCGAATAGTAATGTCTTTGGTGTAGGATAGCGTCCCATGTCACAACCACCAGCTACTGGTTCTGGAGAAGCTCCAGAATATTTTGTGAAATAGAAGAGATTTTCGCCCGTAATGTTTATGGATGCGGAGTTAATTCCTATTGTACTCAACCATGACTTTGGTAGGTTATAGTTGAGTGTTAACTCACGTAGTGCCAAATAATCGCCTTTTTCGTAAAAGCGAGAACTATTGCCGTTAGCGTCCTGCCCTCCATCATTTTCACGTGTGATATTTTTTTTGTTCAATTGGTCGGCATACGTAAAAACTGGGTAATCGGAATTCGGATTTTCTTCAGACCACATCTTTTTTACATCTGTAATCATATTGAATTGACCTTGGTATTGTCCCATCGAACGTGCCTTCAGATCGTTATAGATGGTATGTCCTAATGCATAATCGAATCTAGCGAAAAGCGAAAGATTTTTGTATGCGATAGTTGTTGTAAAACCACCTGTTACTTTTGGAAGATAATTGCCTATTACTACACGATCCAAGGAGTTGATGATTCCATCCTCATTTACATCTTCCCAACATACATCTCCTGGTTCTATAGGCTTCCAACCTGCAGTCTCAGCATAAGTTGTGGTGAGGCCAGGTACGATTTGGTTTGCCATTCCTGGACCATAGAGATTTGCAACCTCGTCAATACGGTTGTTTGCATGTGCCTTGACATCATCCCAATCCTTGAATATATGTTGCTGACGATATGCAACTAAGTCGCCTAGTTTGCCACCTTCTGCATATCCACCAACCCATTTGGTAGGTGTAATACCATCTGCATCCACTTTACCTGCGGCAACCTCGTATCCGCCTAATTGGTTGTTTGGCTTGTCTGTACGTGGCAGCTGGATAATCTTATTGGAAACGGTTGATAGATTCGCTGTTAAATCCCAACGAAATCCTTTGCGATTCAATATGTTTGCTCTCATTTCTAGCTCAAAACCTTGGTTTCTGAGTTGACCTAAGTTTGTCGTAATTGAGGCAAAACCAGTATAGGCTGGGAGATTCACGCTCGTAATCAAGTTATTGGTATTACGGACATAGTAATCCAATATGAAGCTCAAACGATTCTTGAAGAAACCAAGGTCAAGACCTGCCTCAAACGTTTTACTTTGTTCCCAGCGTAAATCGGTATTCACAAGAGTAGAGTTCCAATATGTTGTTTGTCCTTTATAAGTTGATGTAGAAAGCTGAGCGTACTTACCATAGATGTAGTAGTCACCGATGCCAGCAACATTGCCGTTCACACCATAACTGATACGAGGCTTGATGTTGCTTATATAGTTGGACAGTTTAGAATCTTTCCAAAAATTCTCTTCAGTCACGTTCCATCCTGCGGATATGCCAGGAAATGCTCCCCAACGGTGATCTTTTAATTTAGAGATACCATCGTAACGTAAAGTGAAAGACAACAAGTATTTCTGCATAAAATCATAGTTTATGCGACCAAATAAAGACTCAATACGATGACCTGTCTTCGATGAAGAAGTGTCTGTACGATCTGCACCAACATTTAATGTTGGAATATCGTCTGTAGGAGAGTTCTTTGTTGCAGCATAGAGATTGAATGAGTTATAGTCAAAATACTCGGTACCAATCATCGCATCTACATTATGTTTGCCAAAGAATGTGTCTGTATAGTTCAACATTGCATTGAGCTGAATTTGATTGGTCTTCTGGATGTTAGCGCTTGCAGCTCGAGTTGTGTTGGTGGCAGAACTTTTGTCGTTCTTATACGCTTTGTCGAATGATTCATATTGGTAAAGAGTATAGAATGCAGAAGATGTAGCACGGAACTTTAATTTCTTAGGAATAATGTCCCAGTCAAATCCCAAATTGAAAGTCTCTGTGCGATAACTATTATCACTGGTAAACTTGCTTAACCAATATTGAATGTTACTGTCATAACTTGACCATCCTGCAGCTGGTGTTCCGTCTTCATACCAAGGATTCCAAGTTGGACGTTGTGAGCGAGTACGGAAATACAAGTCGTCAATATAGGTAAAGTATGTAGCTGGTTGTTTTGACCAAGTTAAATTTGCGCCACCGGTAACCTTTAGGTTTGGACGTATCATGTAGCTTCCATTGATAGAACCATTGAAACGTTTATAGCCTGTTCCACGAACGATGCCATCTTCATCATAGTAGCCTAAACTTGCTGCGAATGTGGAAACGTCGCTGCCACCACTTACACCGATATAGTGATCTTGTGTAAGGGTTGTATTACGAAACGCTGCATCACTTACCTGATTGCTATAATCTCTGTACCATAGCTGTTCAGCTGTTTCTCCATCCGAACCGTCATAATATGGATCATCCATCAGTTTCCATCCATTTTTGTACATTTCTTCCTCGCTTACACTTTCATAGCCTTTGTACAAAACGTCTGTTATAGGTGAGAAATAGCTGGAACCATTAGTGTATTTATATGCACCATAACCTGAATATCCATTTTGACTATCTACATCAGCATTAGAGTCTGGGTTTGAATTTAAATAACGTTTGAATCCCAAACGGTTGTAATATATATAGTCATGGGCATTTAAGAAATCATAGTCGTTGCGCTTGAAATTAATACCTATTTTTGTCTTATATGTAATGTTTGTCTTTCCAGCTTTGCCACTCTTTGTTGTAACCAAAATGACACCACCATTAGCACGTGCGCCGTAGATAGCCGTTGAGGCTGCATCTTTCAACACCTCAATGCTTTCTATATCAGATGGATTAATGTCGCTAAATCCGCGTACAACACCATCAACAATTACTAAAGCATCTGTTGTGCTTTGGATAGAAGCACCACCTCGAAGGGTGATGGTTGGTTCACTACCAGGTTGACCTGATGTGTTTACTACGCTCAAACCAGTCACCGTACCCTGCAAAGCCTGACCCACGTTGCCGAAGGCTGCGTTCTCCAGTACCTTGTCGTCCATCTTCGAGATGGCTGTAGTAAGGGTTCCACGTTTCTGCTGACCGCCATAACCTGTCACGACAACCTCATTCAGATTATGGGTGTCTTCCTTTAGCTTTACCTTAATAGGTGTACCGGCATACTTTACCTCCACAGGGTTATAGCCGATGTAGGTAACTACCAATACATCGCCCTTCTTGGCTTCTGAAAAATTGAAATTGCCATCAATGTCGGTGACGGTACCTTTTGTAGTGCCTTTCACCACGATGGAAGCACCTATCACAGGCATTCCCTGGTCATCTACCACGGTACCAGAACATGCATGCTGTTGCTGGATGCTCTGCACCGACATGTTGGCTAATGAGCTTGCGTAAAGCGGAGCGATGCTTCCTGTACTGCCAAGGAGCAGGGCTAAGCTAATTGTTTTGAAACGTGTTGCCATATCGTAATATGTTTGTTAATAATTAATTTTCTTAATACTCGCGTGCAAAGATAGGATTATTTTTGATAAGTTTATATTATTTTTAAGTTAAATAAAGTAAAGAAGATTAATTAATTCAGTTTAATTGTAATTTCAGACTATTCTGTTACTTTTTATGCTCGTAATAAATAATCGTATTTAATTAATGATGCTGTATTAAATAAATATATATAGGAAAAGATGAGGCATCTTTAAGTCTGAATCATAATTTTCTGTTAAATAACGTTATTCTTTGCCTGTTTTTGGCTATCAGCTAATGCTTCTCTTGATTTTTTCACTATATTTGCAGAAGCAATTAACAATCATTGATAGTTATGGTACAGCAAACATTAAACAACATCTTAAAAGATAAGAGCAAGGCGAATGTGAGGGCTGCCATCCTAAACCAACTCTCGGAGCAAGGAGGACAGACCATCTCGGAGCTATGTCAATGCTTGGACTATAGCACGCCTTTCATCACCAAACTGATCAACGAACTCGTAGAGGCGGGGTTGGTGAAGGAGACTGGCAGACGTGACAATTGTGCCAAACGTGCCCCTAGGGTATATGACTTGATGCCTGATGCGGGTTATTTCCTTGGCATCATGTTGGGCAACAATGGCATCAGCTTGGCAATATGCGATATGTGTGGCACCGTGCGTTACAATGTGCCCAAGACGGCTTTCCCGTATGCGGATGATTCCGCAACTTTCGATTCGTTTGTCGATACCGTATTGAGGTATGTGGAGGAGTCGGGCATAGAGAAGACGCACATCCTCCAAGCTTGTGTGTCAATTGGGGGGCGCGTCAATCCGAAGGAAGGTAAAGCCTACAATATATTCACCTGCCTGGATGAGCCGATGGCGGAGACGATGACCCAGCGCCTGGGCATCCCTACCTGCATCGACAATGATTCGCGGTGTATGGCTTACGGCGAGCACCTCAAAGGTGTTTGCAAGGGGGTGGATAATGTCGTCTTCGTCAACTTGAGTTGGGGCATCGGTGTCGCCATCATCTTCGATGGCAAGCTCTATCTGGGCAAGTCTGGTTTCTCGGGTGAGTTTGGTCACATGCACCTCTATAAGAACGACATCCTCTGCCACTGTGGTAAGACGGGATGTCTGGAAACCGAGGTGTCGGGGCTGGCTTGGCATCGCAAGGTGAGGAATGCACTGGCGGAAGGAAAGCCGTCGGTGGTGAGGGAACGCTTGGACAAGAATGGTGATTTCCTGCTGAAAGATCTCGTTGAGGCGGTGCGCAAGGAGGATGTGCTCGCCATTGGAATCCTCCAGGACATCGCTCGAGAACTGGGTGAAAACCTTGCCGGCATCATCAATCTCTTCAATCCCGATATGCTGGTCATCGGTGGTGAACTATCCGTGCTCAGCGATTATCTGATGCAACCCATCAGTATGGGCATCAAGAAGTACTCGCTCAATCTGGTGAGTGCCGACTCGCAGATTGTACCTTCCACGCTCGGTGAGAAAGCCAGTGTGGTGGGAGGTTGCCTGATGGCTCGACATAAGTATTTGAGGTTTTGATGGAACATAAATGTCAATGATTCATATATAATAAGGTATAAGCAATGAAGAAAATTCCTGTTTTTTTGATGGCTTGCCTCTTGGCTGGTACTGCAGAGGCTGCCAATACCTATCATCCGCTGGGTGGATTTTACTACCAACCCCAGTCTGCGCCTACGGGGTGGGAGTGGCAAAGTCCCGACTCGTTGGCTTACAACAAGGAGCAGCCTCATGCCTGGTTCTTCTCGTTTGCCAATGTGGATGAGGCTCGCAAGGTACTGCCCGAGCATAGTACCTTCTGGCAGTCGCTTGATGGCAAGTGGAAGTTCCATTGGGCTTCCTGCCCCAATGAGCGTCCCAAGGATTTTTATCGTCTGGATTATGATGTCTCAGGCTGGGACGACATTCAGGTGCCGATGAGCTGGAACATGGCGGGACTCCAAAAGGACGGTCACAACAAGTATGGCGACCCGGTGTATTCCAACCAGCGTGTCATCTTCCAGCATCGCTACCAGGTGGGCGACTGGAAGGGCGGTGTGATGCGAGAACCCAAACACGACTGGATGACCTATCGCAACCGCAACGAGGTGGGGTCTTACCGTCGCACCTTTACCGTACCTGCCGATTGGAAGGGACAGGAGATATACGTCGATTTTGATGGTGTGGATTCCTTCTTCTATCTCTACGTTAATGGTCGATATGTGGGATTCTCCAAGAACTCTCGCAATCTAGCCGAATTTAACATTACCCCTTATATAAATAAGGTAGGTAAGGAGAATACCATCGCCGTGGAGGTGTATCGACATTCCGATGCTTCCTTTCTAGAGAGCCAGGATATGTTCCGACTGCCAGGTATCTTCCGAACCGTTGCATTGACGGCGAAGCCCAAGGTGCAGGTGAGGGACTTCAAGGCGATTCCCGACTTGGATTCCACCTATACACAGGCAAAGCTCCATGTCACGGCGCAGTTGGAGAATCTCTCCGAAAAGTCTATCCAGGGCTATACGCTCAGTTACTCGCTCTATGCCAACAAACTTTATTCCGACGAAAATACCCTGGTGCACGATGTTTCCGCCCAAGTGAAGCTCGACCAGAAGCTTGCAGCCAAGGCAAGCACAGATTTGGAGGTTACGCTCGATGCCCACGACAAGGTGAGGCTTTGGAGTGCCGAGGCGCCTTATCGCTATACCTTGGTGGGAGAACTGAAGGATAGGAAAGGCAAGACCGTGCAGACTTTCTCCACCATTGTGGGGTTCCGCAAGGTGGAAATCAAGGACACGCCCGCCTCGCATGATGAGTTCGGACTGGCTGGCAGATATTATTACCTCAATGGCAAGCCCGTCAAACTCAAGGGTGTGAACCGCCATGAGAACAACGTCTTGACAGGCCATACCGTGAGCCGAAAGCAGATGGAGCAGGAGGTGTTCCTGATGAAGCGTGCCAACATTAACCATGTGCGCAACAGCCATTACCCCGATGCACCTTACTGGTATTATCTCTGCGACAAGTATGGCATCTATCTGGAGGATGAGGCGAACATCGAGAGCCATGAATATTACTATGGCGAGGCGAGCCTCTCGCATGTGCCGGAGTTCCGCAATGCCCATGTCGCCCGCAACATGGAGATGGTGCATGCTACGGTGAACCATCCGTCGGTGGTCATTTGGAGCTTGGGCAACGAGGCGGGACCTGGCGATAACTTCAAGGAGTGCTACCGTGCCATCAAGGCTTATGATACCAGTCGCCCCGTGCAGTACGAGCGAAATAACGACATTGTGGATATTGGCTCTAACCAGTATCCTTCTATTCCTTGGGTGCAGGGTGCCGTGAAGGGAACCTATAATTTGAAGTATCCTTTCCATATCTCTGAGTATGCTCACTCCATGGGCAATGCCTGTGGCAACCTGATAGATTATTGGAATGCCATCGAGAGCACTAACTTCTTCATGGGTGGTGCCATCTGGGACTGGGTCGATCAGGCTCTCGACAAGCAAGACCCTGCCACTGGGCAGACCTACTGGGCATACGGTGGCGACTTCGGAGCTGACAACAAGCCTAACGACGGTATGTTCTGTATGAATGGCATCCTTCGCCCAGACTTTACCCCGAAAGCGCAATATTACGAGGTGAAGAAGGTGTATCAGAATGTGGGTGTGAAGGCGGTGGATATGCGCAAGGGCATCATCGAGATATTCAACAAGAACTATTTCGAGCCTCTCAAGGGCTATCAGGTAGCTTGGTCGCTCTACAAGGATGGAGTTTGCGTTGCCGAGAACCAGCCTTTGGAGGGTGCCAAGAATATCCTCGGTCCACGTGAACGACAGACCTATCGACTGGCTTACGACTATGACAAGCTGGATCCTCGAAGTGAGTACTATGTCATTATCCGATTCCTCCAGGGCAAGGATATGCCTTGGGCAAAGAAGGGATATTCTCAGATGGATGAGCAACTGAAGGTGAAGGATAGGGAAGTGAAGGCTCCTTCCATTGCTGCCATCACATCAAAGCAGGGTAAGCCTCTGACTTCCACTATGTCGGCGAAGACGATGACGCTAAAGGGCGACAAATTCCTTATCGACTTCGATTTGCAGACGGGTGCCATCCGCAGTCTCAAGTACGGCGATCGCCCTGTCTTCGAAGAGGGCAAGGGACCGAAGTTGGATGTCTATCGTGCGCCAACCGACAATGATGCCGGTATGGGCTATCCTACCACTTGGTTCAAGGATGGCTTGTATCATCTGAAGCACCACGTGAAGGAGTGGAGCTGCAAGAAGAGAAAGAACGGCAGCTATCAACTTAGCTTCACGATAGAGAGCCAGGGTGAGACAGGCTCCGACCAGAAGTATAGCAATAGAGACCGCAATCCAGAGTCGGCTTATCGCTTCGGTGATAACGAGCGTAAGCTGGGTGAGGACGACATGAAGTTCCTCACTCGCCAGGTTTATACCGTTTATCGGGATGGTTCCATCGAGTTGCAGAGTGCTGTCAGCTCTAATCGCGCCAATGTCATCCTGCCTCGTGTGGGTTATGCGATGGAGTTGCCTTCGGAGTATAGTCAGTTTGATTACTATGGCAGGGGACCTGTCAACAACTATGCCGACCGCAAGACAAGCCAGTATGTGGGGTGGTATCATTCGCCAGTTTCCGAAATGGGCATCATGTTGCCGAAGCCCCAGGCACAGGGCAATCGTGAGGAAGTACGCTGGTGTGCCGTCACCGATGCCCAGAAGCAGGGTGTCGCCTTCGTCGCCGACAGTCTGATGTCGGTTTCGGCTTTGCCTTGGAGTCAGCAGGAGCTTACGCTTGCCGCCCATCCATACCAGTTGCCTAAGAGCAGCGGAACGCATCTCCACCTCGATGCCAAGGTGCTCGGATTGGGTGGTGCCAGCTGTGGGCAGGGTGGTCCGTTGCCTTCCGACAGAGTGAAGAGCGGAACCACCTATCATTTGGGCTTTATCATTCGTCCGGTGTCTCTGGGGAATGTTCTCCAGACCACCCAGGTCTCTACGGCTGGCGAAAAGCCCGTCGCCGTAACCTTCCCTAAGAAGGCAGGCACCATGGAGGTGATGTTTGCTTCGAGCGAAGAACCCGACGAGGGAGAGGCGTACCATCTGGTGGATGGAGATCCTTCCTCCTATTGGCAGACGATGTATTCCATCACGATGGCGAAGTTCCCTCATTGGGTCGATTTCGATGCGGGCAAGGTACGTACCATCAAGGGTTTCTGTTATGCGGCTCGACAAGACGACGATACCTATGGTTGCATCAAGGATTACGAGATTTATGTAAGCAACGACAAGGAAAACTGGGGAACACCGGTTGCCAAGGGTAGTTTCAAAAACACCATCGATTTGCAACGAGTGTTATTCGAAAAGCCTGTTCGTGCTCGCTACATTCGTCTTCGTGCATTGAATGAACAGCATGGAGAAGACTATGCTTCAGGTTCTGAATTCTCTATTATTTCAGAATAGAATCTTTTTAGGATAGAATCATTTGTAAGTATCAAAAAGGCTGGCAAAATTTATGTTTGCCAGCCTTTTTCGTATTGATGGATTTCCATTGTACGCTTATTTTGGAGACCCTATTTGATACATAGAGAGATAATCTTCTTTTTCAAGATAATCTAGATAATTGTGCGCGCTTACAATTTGTAATTGTATCCGCCTAAAATGCTTACTTTTTGCTTATTGTATTTTATTTTTGGTTTTCAATTTGAAAGAAGTGTGTAAAAGTATAAACAAAAAGTAAGTAAAAACTTTAAAATATTAGCAAAATGTCGTATCTTTGCACTCGAAAACGAACAATATGTTATTTTCTATATAAAAGTATTAACTATATATTGAAATAAAAAGTATTAACTATATATTAATAGGAGAGATTCGTATGAAAAAGATCGAAGCTATCATCCGTAAGACTAAGTTTGAGGATGTAAAGGAAGCATTGCTTGCCGCCGACATCGAGTGGTTCTCTTACTACGACGTAAGAGGAGAGGGCAAGATGAGACAGGCTCGTATCTATCGTGGTGTCATGTATGATACCAGCAGCATCGAGCGAGTATTGCTGAACATTGTCGTGCGCGACAAGAACGTGGAGAAAACTATTAATGCCATCCAGGAGGCAGCCCGTACGGGTGAGATTGGTGATGGTCGAATCTTTGTAATTCCTGTAGAGGACACCGTGAGAATCCGTACAGGTGAAAGAGGTGACATCGCACTCTATAATGCTGAGCAGGAGAAGTAATTTATAGAGGATTGATAAGAAGCTATAAGTTACATATAGTTTGATGGGAGGAAGATAGTTTTCATATCCAGTCAATTTTTGAGATTGGGATAACGTACAACACTTAAAAGTAAAAAGATTATGAGTGTACAGGATTTAGGAATTTCAGTAGATACCGTGTGGATGCTCCTTGCAGCCATGTTGGTCTTTTTCATGCAGCCGGGATTTGCCCTCTGCGAGGCGGGTTTCACCCGTAGTAAAAACACCGCGAACATCTTGTTTAAGAACTTCGTCGATTTCATGGTCGGTTCCGTTCTCTTCTGGTTCGTAGGTTTCGGATTCATGTTTGGTAGCGATGGACAGGGCTTCATCGGAATGCCTAACTTTGGCGACCTTTCTTTCTATCATGGCGACCTTCCTACCGAGGGCTTCTTGATGTTTGAGACTGTGTTCTGCGCCACAAGTGCTACCATCGTTTCAGGTGCCATGGCAGAACGTACCAAGTTCTCAATGTATTGCATCTATTCATTCTTCATCTCATTGATCATCTACCCAGTGGAAGGTCACTGGACATGGGGTGGTGGCTGGCTCTGCAACAGCGAGGCTGGTTCATTCATGATGAACACCTTCGGTGCAGCCTTCCATGACTTCGCTGGTTCTGCCATCGTACATAGCGTAGGTGGTGTACTCGCCTTGGTTGGTGCCATTTGCCTTGGCCCTCGTCTCGGCAAGTATCGCAACGGCAAGAGCGTCGCTATCCCTGGTCACAACTTGATGGCTGCTGCCCTCGGTGTATTCATCCTCTGGTTCGGATGGTTCGGATTCAACCCTGGTTCTCAGCTCGCTGCTTCTGGTGAGGTTAACCGTGTAGCTATCAGCCACGTGTTCTTGACAACCAACTTGGCAGCTGTTGCTGGTGGTCTTGGTACTATGTTCACCTCTTGGATCAAGTATGGCAAGCCATCATTCTCATTGACATTGAATGGTATCTTGGCTGGTTTGGTAGCTATCACTGCAGGTTGCGACTTGGTTAGCCCACTTGGTTCATTCATCATCGGTCTCTTGGCTGGTATCATCCTCGTGTTCTCTATCGAGTTCATCGACACCAAGCTTCACATTGACGACCCAGTTGGTGCAAGTTCAGTACATGGTGTATGTGGTATCTTCGGTACCTTGATGACAGGTCTCTTCGCCATCGACGGCGGTGCCTTCTACGGTGGTGGTTTCGGATTCTTCGGCGCACAGTGCTTCGGTATCCTTTGCATCGACCTTTGGGCAGCAGTTACAGGTGTCATCCTCTTCTGGAGCATCAAGAAGATTTGCGGTCTCCGTGTTGACAAGCGAATCGAGGAGGAAGGTCTCGACATCTATGAGCATGGTGAGAGCTGCTACAACTAATTTTTGAAGTACGAGAGAGAGATATATTAAAAAAGTTTTGGTGCGCAAAGGAAATTTTAGTACCTTTGCCATCCAAAACTTTACCAAATGAAGGAGGCGTGGAAGAAGTCCTTCTGTTGGAAGGGTGATGCAAGGAATCCTTCCCATAGAGAAGGTTGATGTTTAACATAAAATTGAGAGATTATGAAGCATTTTGATATAAAGAAGATGGGTGCCTTGGCACTCGGTTTGATGGCATTCGCTCCTGCTGCCATGGCACAGGACAAGGTGGAGACTTCCATTGGCGCTGACATCGTAAGTCAGTACTACTGGCGTGGTCAGGACTTGGGATCTATCTCTTTGCAGCCTACCCTCGGCATCGGTTACAAGGGGTTCTCTCTGAGTGCTTGGGGAAGTGTTGGCATCTCTGATCCATCTGATACCAAGGAGTTCGACCTCACCGCATCTTATACTACAGGTGGTTTCCACATCGGCGTAACTGATTACTGGTTCAACTCTCCTAATGAGAAGTATTTTGCTTACAAGGCTCATGACACCTCTCATGTATTTGAGGCTAACATCGGTTACGATTTCGGACCTGTTGCCTTGAACTGGTACACCAACTTCGCTGGTAACGATGGTTATAACAAGGATGGCGACCGTGCTTATTCATCCTATGTTGAGGCTACCGCTCCTTTCAAGTTGGGTGGATGCGATTGGGAGGCAGCTGTAGGTGCTGTGCCATACGCTACTAGCTTCTATGGCGATGCCAACGGTTTCGCCGTAACCAATGTCTCAGTGAAGGCAACCAAGGACTTGAAGATTACAGATTCCTTCTCTGTTCCTGTCTTCGCTCAGGTGGCAGCCAACCCTAGTACTGAGAAAGCTTACTTTGTAGTAGGTTTTACTCTCCAGCCATAAGATTTTGGGTTTAAGTTTTTTACATATTGGCGACCGATAGCTCTTTGCAGAGGGCTGTCGGTCGCTTTTTTCATATAATATGCGTGCAAGAAGAGGTAAATATAGCTGACTATCAAGAAGTAATGGCTTGAAAATTTGCATATTTCCCTTCTTTTTGTTATTTTTGCCGAATAATTGGCAGAATAGGATAAACCGACAAGTCTATCTCTATCTTGAAGCTGACTAATCAATTCAAAAAACAATGTATTATGATAAAAATGAATCCAAGCAATCCGGTACAAGCCAACAGCTTTGATGGTCTTGTAGCACATATCCAGCAAACGCAGGATGTGTTGCAGAGCAGTGCCCGCCTTGTAATCAACCGACATGTTACAGCCAAGGCCTGGCTCACTGGCTATTACATCGTGGAGTATGAACAGAACGGCGCCGATAGAGCAAAGTATGGCGAACGTCTTCTTCAAAATCTTGCAGAGAGATTGAAGGATAAGAAGACGTTTAGCTATAGAAGTTTAAATATTTATAGAAAGTTCTATTTGACTTATGCGGCTTTGAATGGTCAGATTGCAAACTTTGTAAAATCATTGCCTTCAATTGTGCAGACAGTGTCTGCACAATTTCAAACAATTGAAAATAAGAAGGATATAATTGCGCAGACAGCGTCTGCACAATTCCCGACTGTATGTCAAAAGAGTATTTCTGTTCAAACAAAACCGGAATTGTTATTTAATAAATTATCATTTTCTCATCTTTCCCTTTTATTACCTCTCAAAGATCCTTTGGAGCGAGCCTTCTACGAGACGATGGCAATCCGAGGCACTTGGAGTGTGCGTGAACTTCAGCGCCAGATAGACTCCAACTACTATTATCGTAGTGGATGGAGCCAGAAGCCTGAGGCGTTGGCTAAATTGGTGGATGGCAAGGCTGAGACCGATAGCTTGGCCCTCGACATCAAGTCGCCTTTTACCTTTGAGTTCTTGGGCTTGCAAGCCAAAGATGTGGTGGAAGAATCGGACTTGGAGACAGCGCTTCTCGGCCACTTGTAGGAGTTTATCTTGGAGCTTGGCATGGGCTTCTGTTTTGAGGAACGCCAGAAGAAAATGCTTATAGATGATCGATATTTCAAGGCAGACTTGGTGTTTTACCATCGAATTTTGAAGCGGCATGTCATATTTGAATTGAAGTCCTCTCGCCTCAATTATGCTGATACTGCCCAGCTTCACATGTATCTTGCTTATTATCGTAAGAATATCATGCAGCCAGATGATAATCCACCTATCGGTGTCTTGCTCTGTTCGGAAGTAGGGCAGGAAATGGCAGAATATACCTTGCTCGACCTCGATGAGAATGTCTTTGTTTCCAAGTACCAGCTCAATGTTCCTTCCAAGGAACGTATGGAAGAGTTCTTGCGTAAGGAGAATGAGGGGTTGGAGAAAAGATAGTGTCTCTGTCCGGAGGTATATAGACCGAAATGCGAAGACGGATTCTTGTATTTCTTTCTATCTTACGATTTGTAAGGCTTCTTTGTTTTTGACCTTGCAAATCGTAAGGTGAAAACTATTAAATTCTTTTAAATTGATACTGTAAAGTATAAAGTAATACAAAATGTAGTGTTTTCTTTCTTTATTCTATCAAAAAGTAGTAATTTTGCAGCCGAAACATAACAAAATGTTATATTTTGCTAGAATTTCTCGTTTGAGTATAGGTTTTCTAGTGCGAACAAGTAGTTATAAATAACCGTAAAAGAAAGGAAAAGATATTATGTGTGGAATCGTATCTATCTTCAATATTCAGGAACAAACTCCTGAATTGCGACAGCAAGCGCTTCGTATGAGCCAGAAGATCCGCCATCGCGGACCAGACTGGAGCGGCATCTATTGTGGTGGTTCCGCTATTCTGGCACATGAGCGATTGAGTATCGTCGACCCTGAGAGTGGTCGCCAACCTTTGTTTGCCCCTGACAA
>ERZ808270.302-NODE-302-length-30350-cov-4.303020_pt1 | contig 30350 bp, 28 predicted proteins | sample MGYA00521082_ERZ808270 | MGnify/ENA primary metagenome ERZ808270 (study PRJEB31516, sample SAMN03275594) | gut metagenome | biome: mammalia-associated habitat; material: feces | host: Papio cynocephalus | place: Kenya | collected 2012-07-27 ... | reverse complement strand
CTAACCAATAAGAGAAGGAGGATCACCATGTTAGAAATGAAAGAGTGGGATGGATTCGAAGGACGTCTTTGGAAAGAAGAGATTAATGTCCGCCAGTTCATTCAGGATAACTACACACCATATGATGGTAACGAGGATTTCCTTGCAGGACCGACAGAGGCTACCAATAAGCTTTGGGGAGCACTGCAGAAACTGCAGAAGGAAGAGCGCGCAAAGGGCGGAGTCCTCGATATGGAGACCGAGGTTGTAACCGGTATTACAGCTTATGGTCCGGGATATATTGATGAATCTTTAAAGGATTTAGAGACAATTGTAGGTTTACAGACAGACAAGCCATTGAAGCGTGCATTCATGCCTTACGGCGGAATCAAGATGGCTGTTCAGGCTTGTGAGACTTACGGATACCAGGTAAGTGACAAGTTAAAGGAGATCTTTACCAAGTATCACAAGACACACAACACAGCAGTATTCGATGCTTACACACCGGAGATGTTGAAAGTACGTCACAATAAGATCTTAACAGGTCTGCCGGATACATACGGACGTGGACGTATCGTTGGTGATTACCGTCGTGTTGCTTTATACGGTATCGATCACCTCATCGAGGAGAAGAAGAAAGATAAGGCAAACTGTGGCTGTGGTGAGATGACAGACAATGTGATCCGTTTAAGAGAAGAGATCGCAGAGCAGATCAAGTGCTTAGAGGATATGAAGAAGCTTGCAGAGATCTACGGATACGATATTTCCAGACCTGCAACAAACGCAAAGGAAGCTGTACAGTGGTTATACTTCGGATACCTTGCAGCGATCAAGACACAGAATGGTGCAGCAATGTCCGTTGGTCGTGTTTCCACATTCCTGGATATCTACTTCGAGAGAGACTTAAAGAAGGGTATCATCACAGAGCAGGAAGTACAGGAATTAGTTGACCACTTTACGATGAAACTTCGTATGGTAAAATTCGCACGTATTCCTTCTTACAATCAGCTGTTCTCCGGTGATCCGGTATGGGCAACACTTGACGTTGCAGGTACAGGCGTAGACGGACGTTCCATGGTTACAAAGTCCGACTTCCGTTTCCTGCATACCTTAGAGAACATGGGACCGGCTCCGGAGCCAAACCTTACCGTATTATATTCTTCCAGACTTCCGGAAGCATTCAAGGATTATGCAGCACGTATCTCTATCGATACAAGTTCCATCCAGTATGAGAACGATGACGCGATGAAACCGGTATGGGGCGATGATTATGCAATCTGCTGCTGTGTATCTGCTACACAGACAGGTAAGGAAATGCAGTTCTTCGGTGCCCGTGCAAACCTTGCAAAGTGTCTCCTTTATGCAATCAACGGTGGTGTGGATGAGAAGACCGGTCAGCAGGTAGGACCGGATTACAAGCCAATTACTTCTGAGTACCTTGATTATGATGAAGTCATGGAGAAGTACGACAAGATGATGGACTGGTTAGTAGATATTTATGTAAATACCTTAAACCTGATCCAGTATATGCATGACAAATATTACTATGAAGCAGCAGAACTTTCTCTGATGGATACGGATTTAAAGAGAACATTTGCAACCGGTATTGCAGGTTTCTCACACGTAATCGATTCCCTTTCCGCAATCAAGTATGCAAAGGTTAAGGTTATCCGTGACGAGAACGGAATTGCAAAAGACTTCGAGATCGAGGGAGACTTCCCAAGATACGGTAACGACGATGACCGTGCCGATGATATCGGAGTATGGCTGTTACAGACATTCATGGATAAGTTAAAGAAGCATCACACTTACCGTGATTCTGAGCCTACAACTTCTATCCTTACCATTACATCTAACGTTGTATATGGTAAAGCGACAGGAGCAATGCCAGACGGACGTAAGGCAGGCGAGCCACTTTCACCGGGAGCGAACCCAAGCTACGGTGCAGAGAAGAGCGGACTTCTTGCTTCCCTGAACTCTCTGACAAAGATCCCATATGAGTGGGCACTTGACGGAATTTCCAACACCCAGACCATCAACCCTGGTGCACTTGGAAATGAAGAGGGCGAGCGAATCGAGAACCTTGTAAACGTTATGGACGGATACTTTGATCAGGGTGCGCATCACCTTAACGTCAACGTATTTGGCAAGGAGAAGCTTATCGATGCTATGGAGCATCCGGAGAAGGAAGAGTACGCAAACTTCACAATCCGTGTATCCGGTTACGCGGTTAAGTTCATTGATCTGACCAAGGAACAGCAGATGGACGTTATCGCACGTACCTGCCACGATCATATGTAATATGATCTAAGGTGTCACAAAGTATAATTTGTTCCTGCTTGCAGAATTGCGGAATGCAATTCGTGGATCATATTGAAAAAAGTAGAGTTAATACATGAATGTGAAATTTGTGTATTAGCTCTATTTTTGTGAAGTGGAAGATTCTTTCAATTTATTGTGGAACATAATTGTGCTATAATTATGACACGAGATAAGGGGTGTATATTATGCCGAATTAGAGATTGAAAAAGGTGGGAAACCCGTATCATTAGATCATGTAATGGAAAAGATATATAAAGAAACGAGGTAAAATAATGCTAGGAAATATACATTCAATCGAAACATTCGGTTCCGCAGACGGTCCGGGTGTACGCTATCTGATTTTTTTAAAAGGCTGCAATATGCGCTGCAAATACTGCCACAATCCAGATACCTGGGCAAAAACCGAGGGGGAAATGAAAAGCGCAGAGGAAATTTTACAACAGGCGCTGCGGTATAAAAGATATTGGGGCAAAAAGGGCGGTATTACGGTAAGCGGCGGAGAAGCACTGTTGCAGATTGATTTTGTCACAGAATTGTTTACGCTTGCAAAAGAAAAAGGTGTCAATACCTGTCTGGATACATCGGGCAACCCGTTTACCCGTGAGGAACCATTCTACTCTAAGTTTGAAAAACTGATGGAAGTGACGGATCTGTTTATGCTTGACATAAAGGAAATTGATGAGGACGAGCATAAAAAACTGACGGGCCAGACAAACAAAAACATTCTGGATATGGCAACCTGTCTGTCGGATCACGGCAAGGCAATGTGGATTCGCCATGTACTTGTGCCGGGTATTACCGATGACGATGGGCAGTTACACCGGCTCCGTGCATTTATTGATACGTTAAAAACCGTGGAACGTGTGGAAATTTTGCCATATCACACACTGGGCGTATTTAAATGGAAGGAACTCGGAATTCCTTATGCACTAGAAGGCGTGGAACCACCGACCAAAGAGCAGGTGGAACACGCACGGGAAATCATTATTCCCGGCTATAAATCCTAAATGGATTTTCGCTTCATAAATCATATAAACAGAACAAAAGCGTAAGGAACAAAAAATTATGATACAACCGGAAATTATATATGAAGATGCACAGCTGATCGTCTGCTACAAACCGGCAGGAATTGCAACGCAGACCAAAAGACTGGGACAGAAAGATATGGTGAGCATTCTTTTAAATCACGTAGCACAGGAAGGAACCGGACAGCCGTTTATCGGTGTCGTGCATCGGCTGGATCAGCCGGTGGAAGGCGTGATGGTGTTTGCAAAGACAAAACAGGCGGCAGCAAAATTGTCGGCGCAGGTAAAAGACCATTCCTTCGGGAAAAAGTATTATGCCAGAGTACAGCTTCCGGAAGGAAAAACTTTTGCGGAAGCTACCGGTCATGCCACAGAGGGAACGCTGCGGGACTGGATGCAGTTTGACCGGAAAGAAAATAAATCCTGTGTGGTGGAGCAGCCACGCAAGGAGCAGAAGAATGGAAATGGCAAAAATGGTTTACAGGAAGCCTTACTGGATTACCGGGTCATAAAGGAAGAAGAGAAAACAGCGTTGCTGGATATCACATTGCATACCGGACGACATCATCAGATCCGTGTGCAGCTGGCGCATCTCGGAACTCCGATCTGCGGTGATCATAAGTACGGGAATGCTGCAGGCGCTACACCGGCATTGTGCAGTTATCATATTGATTTTATACATCCGGTTAGCGGAAAACCGATGATGTATGATATAAAACCGAAAAATTTTGGAGTAGAATTTTAGAATAGGTGGTATGCGCTGCTCAACCTTGACAATCGGTTGTGTTCGTCATATTATATATTCGAGCTTTTCTGCGCATTTTGCGGGCAGAAAAGAAAAACTCTTACACGAGTATAACGTAAAAAATGACCGCGCAGTGGTCGCAGAAAAGGAGAAAGACATGGCGAAAGAGAAGAAACTTGTTGAAGCCATTACTTCCATGGAGGAAGATTTTGCACAATGGTATACCGACGTCGTAAAGAAAGCAGAGCTGATTGATTATTCCGCAGTAAAGGGCTGCATGATCATCAAGCCCGATGGGTATGCTATCTGGGAAAATATACAGCATGAATTAGACCGCAGATTCAAAGAAACAGGCGTAGAGAACGTATATATGCCGATGTTTATTCCGGAGAGTCTTCTGGAAAAAGAGAAGGATCATGTGGAAGGATTTGCGCCGGAAGTTGCATGGGTAACTTACGGTGGACTCAATAAGCTGCCGGAGCGTCTGTGCGTCAGACCTACTTCTGAGACACTGTTTTGCGATTTTTATAAAAATCTGATCCAGTCATACCGTGATCTGCCAAAGGTGTATAACCAGTGGTGTTCCGTAGTGCGCTGGGAGAAGGAAACCCGTCCATTCCTGCGTTCGAGAGAATTCCTGTGGCAGGAGGGACATACGGCACATGCAACAGCAGAAGAGGCACAGGAGCGTACGATCCAGATGCTGAATCTGTATGCAGATTTCTGTGAAGAGTTCCTTGCCATGCCGGTTGTCCGTGGACAGAAGACAGAAAAGGAAAAATTTGCCGGTGCAGAAGAAACTTATACGATCGAGGCACTGATGCATGATGGTAAGGCTTTGCAGTCCGGAACCAGCCATAACTTTGGGGATGGATTTGCCAAGGCATTTGGTATCCAGTATACCGATAAAGAGAACAAATTACAGTATGTACATCAGACTTCCTGGGGAATGACAACACGTCTGATCGGAGCCATCATCATGGTTCACGGTGACAATGATGGTCTGGTTCTGCCACCTAAGGTAGCACCGACACAGGTCATGGTTATCCCGATCCAGATGCAGAAGGATGGGGTATTGGATAAGGCAAACGAAGTGCGTGAGCGTCTGGGAAAAGTCTGCCGTGCAAAACTGGATGATTCGGACAAGAGTCCGGGATGGAAATTCTCTGAGCAGGAGATGCGTGGAATCCCGCTTCGTGTGGAACTGGGACCGAAAGATATTGCGGCAAATAAATGTGTGGTTGTCCGCAGAGATACCAGAGAGAAAATTGAAGTTTCCCTGGATGAAATCGAGACAAAGATTCCGGAACTGTTAGAGACCGTTCAGAAAGATATGTTTGCGCGTGCAAAGGCACATCGTGATGCACATATCTGGGATGCACATAATTACGAAGAATTCAAAGATATTGCAGAAAATAAACCAGGATTCATCCGTGGTATGTGGTGTGAAGATCAGGCATGTGAGGATAAGATCAAAGAAGATCTGGCAGTGACCTCACGTTGTATGCCGTTTAATGATCAGGAACAGATTTCAGATGTTTGTGTATGCTGTGGAAAACCGGCACATAAGCTGGTATATTGGGGCAAGGCATATTAAAAATCAGCCGGGATTGTGGATTTCAAAGAGGGGGTTGGAGCCATGATTGAAAAGTATTTTAATGGTGTTATAGAGCAGGTATATCACAGAATTGGAAATGCAGAAAAGAACATTGTTATGGCAAGTTATAACAATGACTTTTCTGTATCTGAGCTGGAGAATAAAAAACGTTATCAGGAAGACGATAACGTTTTTTTTGCCTGCTGTGAATTGCGTTACGAAAAACTGTCGGGGGCATATGCTCCGTTCCTGGACATTATCTGTGATATGTTCCGGCAGTTTGTAAAGGGAGATTTCGATGCTTTTTTGCGGGAATGTGGAACATATGAGCTGCATCGGCCCCTGTTTATGGGTTATTATGAAGACGGTATCTGCAGAAGAGAAGAAGGCGTACTTTTAAATGAGGTAGAGTATGAGCAGCGGCGTATGACAGATGCGATTGTTGCCATGTTAAAGAAGCTCACGGAGTATCGTCCAATCATGATCGTGATTAATCGTTTTCAGCTGGCGGGACGCAGTTCCATGGAACTTATCTATCGGCTGGTGACAGATCCGTGCGCTAAAATCGGAATTGTGCTGGGCGTAAATGAAATGCAGCCACGGCTGGATACGGCCGTCAATGTGTGGGATGCAATTGTGGAAAAACTCGAAGACAGCAGCCAGATTTATCACATTGGAAGCTCCGGAAAACACAGGGACCGGGAGAATGCAGAGGATGTGGCAGAAGACAAAAATTATGCCCATATGCTCGCAAAGGTAGAGACGATCATCGATTTTCTGGATTGCGACCAGGCAAAATGGTATTTACAGAAACTTGAGTATAAGCTGAAATTTGAGGACATTTTTATCGATGATGTAACGCTGCGTGATTTTTATCTTTTGTATACACGTACTGCCATTTTGCGGGCGGAGTTATCCAAAGCACTGGAAATGGTGGATTCCGCCATGCGTCTTTCATCGGTTCGGAAAGATCTGTTTTACCGCAGTGAGTGTTCCTTTTTAAAGGGAACGTGTCTGATGTATCAGGGCAAATTGCAGCAGGCGGAAATGTATGCACAGTATGCCGGTGAGGAAGCCCAAAAAAGCGGGGACGAAAAGCAGGTATTTAAGGCAGAACTTTTATCTGTTATGGCGCGTATGTCCGGCTGGTACAATATTTTCTTCTGCATACAGGATATTCCGATCGACGAAGGGCTGATTGAAAAGCTGATGCAGAACAATTACCGGAATCATCTGGCGCACATTTACATTTACGCATATGACAATCGTCCGGAGATGGTTGCCAGGGCATATCGTTCCGAGGCATCTCTTTTATATTTCAGTAAAGGGGTGGCGCTGGCAAAAGAAATCGGAAATGAACAGCTGGTATATGATGCATATCAGAAAAATATCATGCTTGCGGCAACCAATGGCATGAATGAGATTGCGATGCTGTATTCCGTGCGTACATACCAGTTCATGAAATCAAGGGATGATATTTATGAGGGCAGAATTTTGTCCGGCATAGGATATAATCTGAGTGCCATGGGAAAAAACCAGCTTGCGGAGCATTATTATAACCGGGCCATTGAGGTGTTTTATCATTTGCGTCTTCCGGAGGATATTGCGGAAGTATTTTATAACCGTGCGCTGAATTATATCATGCAGGAGAAGTATGCCAGGGCAGAACATGATCTGCTGATGGCGATGAAGGCAATTGAAAAACTGCATCTTAACAGTCTGCGCGTATGTAATCTGTCAAAATTATATGGATTGCTGGCCCTTGTGAGCATTATGCAGCAGGATCGTTTTAACTGTGAACGTTACTTGTTAAACTGCAGGCAGTTTTTAAATTATATCATCGAAAAAGAAAAAGAAAATGAAAACGAAGAGATCATTCATGACTATGCAAAATGTGATGATGATATGTTTCTGTACATGTTTTCTATGGCAATGCTCAACCGTATGGATGGAAAGCAGGAAGAGGCACTTGCCAATTTTGAACAGGCAGAGCGTTTTCTGCTCCAGGCGGAAGGAAACCAGTTTTTCAGTTATCGGTTATTCCGGAAGGAAAGAATGAAGCTGTTTGAAGAAATGGGACGCAGTGAGCGCTGCCAGATGGAGCGCGCGACACTTTTACAGCATGAGGAGATTAATTCCCAGGCAGCCCGTCTGCTGCCGATGAATCTGCTCGAAGAGATTGATCTGGGTGAGCATCCGGAAACCTGTGCCGTGCAGGAAGGAGACATCGAATCCCTGATTAAGCAGGAGGGGCTTCTGCAGGATTATGCAACATCCCGAAGACAGATGGAGTTTATTTCTACCTGGCAGAAACGGATTGATGTGAGTGGAAGTAATGTAGAGGGTATGGTGCAGAATGCATTTAATACATTTATGAATCATTTCAGTCTGGATTGTGCATTGTACATCTGTTATCACGAGGATGGTGCACATGTACTTTACAATGATACGAAATGTGAGATGACGGATGAAGTCATTGAAGGAATCGGAAATGCGATGCTGGAATATCCACAGGGATTTGCCGTGTCAAAAATCAGCGACAGTTTTCTGGAACATCAGGATATCATCGGATATTTTGGTGTGGATGATGTCTGTTCGTTTGTGGCGGCACCGTTTATAAAAAATGGAAAACTGACCAGCCTTCTGATCACCTATGTCCGCATGAAAGATAACTGGCATGGATCCATTGAGCGATATATGTTAAATGAGGATGATCTGAGAATTTATTCCCTGCTTTTTCGCGAGATGGAATATTCCATCAACCGGATGGAAGCGAACGACAAAATTTATATGATGAACCGGAAACTGCAGGAAGCAGCGGTCACGGACATGCTTACCGGAATCTACAATCGTGCCGGTATGTATGAAGAAATCCAGCAGATGATCGAGTGTTACAGTATGTCTAAAGAGGCGCATCATGTAGGTCTGATGTTTATTGACCTGGATAATTTCAAACATTACAATGATACGTTTGGACATGATGTCGGGGATCTGATCTTAAAGGAAATGGCAAAGATTTTCCAGAAAGCTGCTCAGGGAAGGGGATTCGTTTCGCGATATGGCGGGGATGAATTTATCATGATTTTAAATACCGATGATCATGAAGTTCTTGAAAATATTGCAAAAGGAATCTATGAGAAGATCAATTCCACGCAGGGATTCCAGCAGCAGATCGAAAAATATTTAGGACATGCAATCACGACAACCGAGAAATCACGGATTACCTGTTCCATTGGAATTGCGGGTGCAGGAAATGTTAAAAAAGAGGAAGATATCAATGAATTGATCCGCAGTGCGGATGAGATTTTGTATAAAGTCAAAACAGGAGAAAAAGGACATTACGCATTTTTATGAAAATTCAATTACCAGAACATGTAAAGCAAATTATACACAGACTTCAGCTGGAAGGGTATGATGCCTATGCCGTGGGTGGATGTGTCAGAGATACACTTTTAGGACGCAGTCCGCAGGACTGGGATATCACAACTTCCGCAAAACCGCAGGTTGTGAAAGCTCTGTTTTCCCATACGATAGATACGGGCATTGCACATGGTACCGTTACCGTTATGCTGGATCATACAGGGTATGAAGTGACAACTTACCGGATTGATGGAGAGTATGAAGATGCCAGACATCCGAAGTCTGTGACTTTTACAGGGGATCTGGTAGAGGATTTGAAACGCCGGGATTTTACGATCAATGCCATGGCATATAATGATACCGCAGGACTGGTGGATGCATTTGACGGGATTGGAGATCTGAAGCGGAACGTGATCCGTTGTGTGGGAGTACCGCATGACCGGTTTGGAGAGGATGCGCTCCGCATGTTGCGAGCCGTGCGTTTTGCGGCACAGCTTGGGTTTTCCATTGAAGAGAAAACAAGACAGGCTGTGGCAGATCTGGCGGGCAATTTACAGAAAGTCAGTGCGGAGAGAATCCAGACGGAAATGGTGAAATTGCTTACCTCTGCACATCCGGAGGAGATGCGTACGGTTTATGAGCTTGGGCTTTCTAAAGTATTTCTCCCGGAGTTTGATAAGATGATGGAAACCCCTCAGATTACAAAACATCATTGTTACAGTGTGGGAGAGCACACCATTCATGCCATGCAGGAAGTTCCACAGGATAGGATTCTGAGGCTGACCATGCTGCTTCATGACGTGGCAAAACCGGTCTGCATTACGACAGACCAGGAGGGACAGAATCATTTCAAGGGACATCCGGCAGAGGGAGCGGAGATGGCGCGGCTCATTTTGCGGCGTTTGAAGTTTGACAATGAAACGATAAAACGCGTATGTCTGCTTGTGCGTTATCATGATGACCGCCCGGCCGTGACACCGCGCAATGTTCGCCGCGCGATCAGCAGAATCGGAGTTGAAAACATGGATGCGCTGTTTGCAGTAAAACGTGCAGACACACTGGCACAGAGTATGTATGAGCGGCAAAAAAAACTGGCCTATATTGATGCCTATGAAGAGACTTATCACGAGATCTTAAAAGAACATCAATGTGTGCAGAAAAAAGATCTGGCCATAAATGGCAGGGATCTGATTGCACAGGGAATGAAAACAGGCAAAGAAATGGGAGAAGTATTACAGAATCTGTACGAACGTGTTCTTGATGAGCCAGAACTGAATCATAAGGAGACGCTGCTTGCACTGGCACAACAATTGCAGCAGACAAAACAGGAATAAATCAGACACCCTTTCCATATGATGAAAATAGATTCAAGTCATGTGGGAGGGGTTTATTTTGTATTATCAGCCGGAAGCAATGTTGGAACAATATGACATAGAAATAAAACAGATTACCAAAGGCCGGGGCGTGTTTTGCTGTGAGACCGATCAGGGGAAAAAAGTGCTTGCACCTTTTCGTGGATCGGCGGAGCGCGCAAAGTTTGTGCGTGAAATATTATGCAGCATGCAGGAAAAGGGCTATCTGGTGGAACAGGTCAGTCTGACAAAAGATGGGCAGTGTGTGGTAACGGATGAGAGTGGGATACGTTTCTGGCTGAAGGATCTGGTAGAAGGAAGTGAATGCCAGACAGGACGGGAAAAGGATCTGGCTGCGGGGGCAGAGGCGCTGGCGAAGTTTCACCGCTGTGTATCTTCCTGCGTTACAGAAATTCCGGATTTCATGAAAAATACAAAGAATGAACCGGCGGTATTGTATTACCGGCACTATCGGGAACTGGTTCTTGTGAAGAATTTTGTGCAGTCGCGAAAAACCAGAAATGAATTTGAACGCTCTTTTTGGGAACAGTATCCGCACTATATTGCGCAGGCGAAAGAGGCCGTACAGATGCTGGAGGAGCAGAAGATGCAGGGAAGAAACTGTGGATTTTGTCATGGGGACTGTAATCAGCATAATATTTTGTGCACGGCCGATGGGGTGAGGCTGGTAAACTATGAAAATTTATTTTACGGGGATCAGGTAGTTGATCTGGCAAATTATCTGCGCAAAATGTTGGAAAAAAACAGTTGGAATACGGAATTGGGCAAACAGATGCTGAAGGCTTATGAAATACAGCGGAAACTGCGCAAGGAGGAAAAACAGCAGCTGTGTCAGCTGTTATTATTTCCGGAGAAATTCTGGAAAGTATCAAATCATTACAGTAATTCCCATAAGGCGTGGGTGTCAGGAAGAGATATTGAAAAACTGAACCGGCTGATTGCGGTAGAACCTGCAAGGGAACATTTTCTCGAAAATTTATTTTCTTTTCTGTGAAGAATGAGCTATACTAAGGATATGAAAAAAGAAAGAATACGAAAATCAATTACATATGTATGTCTGCTCCTTTTGCTCACACTGCTTGTGGCATGTGGAAAGCAGGAGGAGACGACAGACGATGGAATTACTTATTTCCATCATTCCATTGCGGGACAAAATACACAGGAGACACAGGAAAATTCCACGGAAACAGAAAAATCCGAAGAATTTCTGCTGACTGCAGTTGATCAGATAGAAGAAAGCTTTCAGCTGTATCGGTATGCGGATGGCATGGAATACCGGTATTATTATGGAACCGGTACGCGTTTTTATGACAAATACGGAAACCGGACACCCGTGACCAGTTTTGAACCGGGGCTGCTTGTGACCATCGGGGATGTGGACAGTGAGGGGATTCTCACGGAAGCCCGGATTTCCGATCAGGCATGGGTATACGATAACATCACCCGGTTTTCGGTGAATCCGGATCTGGACATGCTAAAGATTGGGGATGGAAAATATCGCTATACAGACGATACCATCGTGTTTTCCGGAGATCAAAGAATCCAGATGACAGATCTGGCCGAGGGGGATACGTTAAGTGTTGTTGGCCGGGACAAAAATATTCTGTCCGTGCGCGTGACTACCGCACAGGGAACACTGGCATTGTCGAATACGGAACTGTTTGAAGGAAGTTTTTTGCAGCTGGGAACACGGATCTTTGCAGAAATCACGCCAGATATGGAAATTCAGGTGCCAGAAGGAACTTATGAGCTTCGCGTGGCCAATGACGGATGGGGTGGAAGTAAAGAAGTGACGATCACGCGTGGGGAGACTACGAATGTGGATCTTGACACGTTAAAGGGAAAAGGACCATCTTACGGAAAGATACAGTTTGTCATTGATGCCAAAGATGCGGTGCTTTCCATTGATGGGAAAGAAACGGACTATGAGAAGCCGGTAAAATTAACCTATGGAAGCCATACGATTACGGTAAATTCTCCGGATTACGATACCTGGACGCGGAATTTATATGTTAATTCCGAGAAATCCACGATAGTTATCAATCTTGCGGACGAAGATTCCAACGAAACAGGCAGCAGTCAGAGTAGCCAGAGCAGTTCACAGACCAATAGTCAGAGCAGTTCACAAAGCAGCAGCCAGAGCAGCAGTCAGAGCAGCTCACAGGAAAGTTCCAGCAGTCAGAGTGAGTCCAAAAACCGGCAGGAGGAACTTGATACACTCAAAGATCTGATTTCCAGCATGACATCCTCCAGCTCGCTTGTGTCAAAATGACGATTTTTCAGACAGAATTTTGGTTGTTTTTAAGTGCTCAAAAGCCCGAAAATATCGCATTTTTCCTTGACAAAAGGATGGAAAACAAGTATAAATAGATTTGTAAGTAATTTGAGAGAAGGAACTCGAATTATATAATATAGGAATCCATAGGAGGAATTTTAACATGAACAAAGCAGAGTTAGTTGCAGCAGTAGCTGAGAAGGCAGAGATTTCAAAGAAAGACGCTGAAGCAGCAGTTAAGGCATTCACAGATGTTGTTGCTGAGGAGCTGAAGAAGGGTGAAAAGATCCAGTTAGTTGGATTCGGTACTTTCGAGGTTTCTGAGAGAGCAGCAAGAGTTGGAAGAAACCCACAGACAAAGCAGGAAATCACAATCCCAGCTTCTAAGGCACCGAAGTTTAAAGCAGGTAAGGCTTTAAAGGATTCCCTGAACTAATTCTGGTGGAAGAATATGTGGGAGAGCGTCATTGGACGCTCTCTTTTCTATTATAAGGAGAAATGATATGAGATTAGATAAGTTCTTAAAGGTATCCCGTCTGATCAAGAGAAGGACGGTAGCCAATGAAGCCTGCGATGCAGGACGAGTTATGGTAAACGGAAAACCAGCCAAAGCCTCTACCAATGTAAAAGTGGGGGATGAGATAGAAATTTTATTTGGACAGAAATCGGTAAAGGTTCGTGTTACCGATATACAGGATACAACCAAAAAGGAACAGGCGAAAGATCTGTTTGAATACATATCTTAGAAAAGCGGCGCATACTCTTTAACAGGAGGGCGCTTGTATGGAAGAAAGAGGACAGTCAAACAGCGCAGGACAGCATAAGCTGATCCTGCAGAACCGGAAAAGCGGAAGTTTTACCGGGGTAACGGATGTGGTCAATTTTGATGCAAATGAAATTATCCTTGAGACGGAACTCGGAAGACTGACCATTAAGGGGAAAGAGCTTCACGTAAACCGGTTGGATCTGCAGAAAAAAGAAGTAGAGATAGACGGAACCGTGGATATGCTGCAATATTCCGGAACACCGGGCCGTGGTGTGTTTGGGAAGTGGTTCGGGTAAGTGGAAGAAAGCAGGATTTTTGCACAGTTTTTTTTGTTTGGGATCATTGCATTTGCTTTATATGATGGAATTCGTGTTATCCGCAGAATTTTTCCACATGGAATATTTATGATCTCCATGGAGGATCTGGTATACTGGCTGGTCGTTTCCCTTTGTTTTTTTCTGCATCTTTGTCAGGTAAATAATGGAAAGATCCGGGGGTATGTGATTCTGGGATGCCTTCTGGGTGCCTGGATCTATTACAGTTTCTGCAGTCGGTTTGTGATGCGGTATCTGACGGAAAAGATTCATTATCTGAAAAAGAGGTTGAAAAAATTCCGGGAAATGACTACAATAAAGATAAATAAGCTTCATAAAGGCAGGAAGCAAAAGGAATCGGAGAAAGAACATGAGAAAAACTAAAAAGCGTCGCCGCGGAAGCGGTACTGCAGGAATCATGATCATTGTGCTTGCATTTTTGGTTGTCATGGCGGTTCAGATCTGCAGGATCCGGTCAAAAGATGCGGAATATGCGGCAAAAGAAAAAGAATTACAGCAGCAGTATGAGGAAGAAACACAAAGATCTACCGAAATTGATGATCTTGAATCCTATATGAAATCCTCACAATACATTGAAGATGTGGCAAAAAGCAAACTTGGACTTACATACAAGAATGAAATCATCTTCAAGGAAAAAAAGTAGAAAAGAAGAATCTGTTTGAACAGGTTCTTCTTTTTCTTTAATGGATTGATGGAAGATTTGAGCGAAAACTTTTTGAAAATCCGCAGAAAATTTGACACAATATACGCGATTGTCTGTGTATACTTTTCCCTCGAAAACAATTTTTGGAGGTGTGTAATGCGTACAGGACAATGGAAAACAATAGGGATAGGATCGCTGATCGGAAAAATGATCTATGCAGTATTCGGACTGGCAGCAAGTATGTTGTGTGTGATGGGATATTATCCGGTGGTGCCGGCATTTTATGCGGCATGCTGTCTGGATAAAAAGAGAAATTTTTTATTGTACATAGGATTGGTTGTGGGAATGGGCTGGTGCATGCCGGTGGCTGCGATTGTGAAATATCTGTTTATTCTTTTTGTACTGGGAATTGCAATCCGGTTTTATATATGGGCAAACAGGCGCTGCAGCGGATGGACGGCGGGAGTCATTGCGGGAATCACAACGATTGCAATGAACACATCGGGGCTTTTGATCCTGAATATGGAGAAAAAAGCCCTAATTCTTGGTGTCAGCGAGGGCGTGGTTGTGTTTGCGCTTGCCGTACTGTTTCATTATGGGATCGGAATGGGAAGTCAGCTTCTTCGGGAGCGGCAGAGAAACCACAAAGAAGATGTGGAAATGGAAACCGTGGCGGGAGTGGACCCGCACGGCAGAATCCATGCATTTGCAGAAGCGGTGGATGAATTATCGGTGGCTTTTGCCGCAATGGATGGCAGACAAAAGCCAAAGCAGCAGGACCATCTGGATATTCTGGCACAGGAGATTACGGGAAAACTGTGTGCGGACTGCGATGGGTGTGCTGTGTGTTTAGAGCAGCAGAAACCGGATTTCTGGATAAAAATCCGCCGGATGTTACAGGCAGTTGCGGCACACAGCACAAAAGAAGAAATTTTAAGCCAGAATTTTATGGAGGAATGTCCGCGTTATTCCGGAATGGTGGAAGAGGCAATCTGGGCATTTTCCCGTATGGAACTCAATGAAGCGTGGTATCACCGGCTGCAGGAGAACCGCAAAGTGATTGCTGATCAGCTGGATGCGATGGCAGATGCTTTGCAGGACTGGGATCAGGGAATCCGCTGCATCGACCGTACAGAACGTGTTTTACTGGCAAAGATTGCGTTTGAAACAAGAGAACGTGGATTGATGGTCAGACAGGTGCATGTATATGAAGACAAAGAAAAGCGACGCATGGTAACTGCTATGGCAGCAAGCAAATGGGGTGGTGGAATTCCGGTTAAAAATTATCGGAAAGCGCTAGAGCGCGCTTCCGGCATGGCGGTCCGGCTGAAAGAGGGTACCCGGTCGATATTGACGCAGGATGCGGTTATGATCACGGCATATGAAGATACCTGCTTTTATGCCCTGTCAGGTGTGGCCTCCGAAAAAGAAGAGGGGTCGAGCGTCAGTGGTGATAACTTTTCTCTTTTTTCCTTGGAGAACGGGCATTATCATGTCTGTCTTTCTGATGGGATGGGGAGTGGACCATCCGCATTTCGGGAGAGTGATATGGTCGTTGAGCTGATGCAGAAATTTATGGAAGCGGGGTTTCCACAGGAGACAGCCATCCGCATGATGAATTCGGCAATGGTTCTGCAGGGGGATCGTGAGTCCTACTCTACACTGGATTTCATGGACCTGGATCTGTATAGTGGGCAGATGACGATTACCAAAATCGGTGCAGCAGCATCTTTTCTGAAACACAAAGACCAGGTGGAGTGCCTGCGGGCGTCTACACTTCCGGCGGGAGTCGATGCATCCTGTACCGGGGATGTAATCCACAGGAAGCTCACACATGGGGATTTCCTTGTCATGGTTACGGATGGTGTGTTAGAATATCTACATGTAAAAAATCCGGAAGAAAAGCTCGCGGAAATGATAAAAGAGATAAAAACAGAGAATGCAGGTACTTTTGCAGAGAAGCTGATGGAACATGTGATGCTTTTTACAGGAGGACATGCACCGGATGATATGACAATTGTAGTAAGCGGAATCTGGGAGAAATAATGATCAGACAGGTAGAAAAATTTATGAAAACGTGGAATATGGTGCCGGAGGGAAGCAGAGTGCTGGCGGGAGTGTCCGGCGGGGCGGATTCCGTCTGTCTGTGCCTGATCCTGAAAGAACTTTCCACGAAAATGAATTTTTCCCTGGAGGTTATCCACGTGGAGCATGGAATTCGTGGAGAAGAGAGCCGGAAAGATGCTGCGTTTGTGGAACATCTCTGTAAGAATCTGGGGATTGTATGCCATATTCGAAATGTCGATGTTTTGCATTATGCCGATATGCATCATCTGGGAGAAGAAGAGGCAGCACGAATCCTGCGGTATCAGGTTTTCGCGGATGTTGCAGGGAAGGATCGAAACGTCCGGATCGCACTGGCACATCACATGGAAGACAATGCGGAAACAATGCTGTTTCAGCTGATCCGGGGAAGTGGACTGGACGGGTTATGTGGAATGCGTCCGCAGCGTACCGGAACAAACGGGGAAATCTATATCCGCCCGTTCTTGCAGTGCAGCAGAGAACAGATTGAACAGTTTTTAAGTGCGCGCGGGCAGGCGTACTGTACGGACAGTACCAATGCAGATGAGTCCTACAGCAGGAACCGGATGCGAAAAAGGGTACTTCCGGAGCTGATACAGATGAATCCGCAGGCGGTACAGCATATGCAGACGGCGATGGAACAGCTGCAACAGGTGAGAGATTATCTGGAAGAAGAGACAGTTTCGCTGGAAAAGACGCTGCTTTCCGGGGAGAAAGGAAACGTGAAGCTGTGTGTGGAAGGGCTGACAGAACTTCCACAGGCGATCCGGATGCGCCTGATCCGAAAAGCTGTCTGGAAGGCAGCGGGGGCATGCAAAGATATTACAGCGGCACATTTGCAGGCCGTGGCGGATCTGCTGGAAAAACAGACTGGAAAATATGTGGAACTGCCCTATGGACTGACTGCCACAAGAGTTTATGATGTGATTGAGATCATGGGAAAAAGGAAGGAAACAGAAAAAATCTGTGTAGAGGTAGATACGGTACAACTGCCGGAAAATCTGCAGGTTGGTACATGGAAATTCTCGTTTCAAAAATTTCCGTATGATGGAAATACCGATAAAATTCCACGAAAAATGTATACGAAATGGTTTGATTATGATAAGATAAAAGATAGTTTAGCTATACGTAACCGCAAAAAGGGAGACTATTTTGTGCTGGATGCGATGGGACATCACAAGAAGCTGGAGGATTATTTTGTCAATGAAAAGATCCCCGCATGGCGTAGAGATGAGCAGCTGCTTCTGGCCGGGGAGGATGAAATCTTCTGGATCGTCGGAGGGCGTATGGCATATGGCACAGGGATTTCCGATACGACCCGATGGGTGCTGGAAATCACTGCCAGCAACAGCCATTGAAGGAGGATAAGAGGATGGATTACAGTAAGAAACATGAGATATCGGTATATCTGACCGAGGAACAGTTAAATCAGCGAATTGCAGAGATTGGTGCACAGATCACAGAACGTTTTAAAGGAGAGTCGGTTTATCTGGTCTGCATCTTGAAAGGATCTATCTTTTTCACAACAGAACTTGCAAAGCGGATTGCTCTGCCAATGACAATTGATTTTATTTCGGCATCCAGTTATGGGGCACAGACCCATTCTTCCGGTGTCGTAAATATCAAGAAGGATCTCGAGCAGTCGATCGAAGGAGAGAACGTAATCGTTGTGGAGGATATTGTAGATTCCGGAAACACATTAAGCCGGCTGATGCAGTTGTTTGAGAGCCGTAATCCAAAGACCCTTACCATCTGCACCCTGTTAGATAAGCCGGATCGCCGTGTGGTAGAAAACCTGCAGGTAGATTATACCGGATTTGTGATACCGGATAAGTTCGTAGTCGGATTTGGTCTTGATTACGATCAGAGATACCGCAACCTTCCGTACATTGGTTTCGTGGAAGATGCGGATTAAAAAAAGGAGAGTAGTACATTGAATACAAAGAACAGACCCCGATTTGGAGGATTTGGCGTTTACGCGATGCTGATCCTGCTTGTGATTATTTTGTGGTATACCTTTACCAACAACAGTGCAACCAGTGATTTCTCACAGAATAATCTCTGGAAAGCAATCAGCGAGGAAAAGGTTGTCAGCATCCGTGTGGAACAGAACCGTGAAGTACCGACCGGTTATCTGAACATCAAGCTGAAAGATGGTTCTACGGAACGGATGTATACCTCAGATGTGAACGAGATCCAGAAGGAACTGAAGGAAAAAGACTTTACTCAGTTTGTTGTGGATGATGTGCCGTCCGAGAGCTGGATCATGACACTTTTGCCGTATTTGCTTATTTTTGGTGCCATCTTTATTCTGTTCATTATTATGAGCAACAATGCGGCGGCAAACAACAGCGGCGGCAAAATGATGAATTTTGGAAAAAGCCGTGCAAAACTTTCTACCGAGGAAGATAACCATATGACATTTGAGAATGTCGCCGGTCTGAAAGAAGAAAAAGAAGAACTTGAGGAGCTTGTTGATTTTCTGCGTGCTCCAAAGAAGTATACGAACCTTGGCGCACGTATTCCAAAAGGTGTGCTTTTAGTGGGACCTCCAGGAACTGGTAAAACACTTCTGGCAAAAGCCGTTGCGGGAGAAGCAGGAGTACCGTTCTTTAGTATTTCCGGCTCTGATTTCGTAGAAATGTTTGTCGGTGTCGGAGCTTCGCGTGTCCGTGACTTGTTTGAGGATGCCAAGAAAAATGCACCGTGTATTGTGTTTATCGACGAGATTGATGCGGTAGCAAGACGCCGTGGTACAGGTATGGGAGGAGGTCATGATGAGCGCGAGCAGACCTTAAACCAGATGCTTGTTGAGATGGATGGATTTGGTGTTAATCAGGGGATTATTGTGATGGCAGCAACCAACCGTGTGGATATTCTGGATCCTGCAATCATGCGTCCAGGTCGTTTTGACCGAAAGATTGTAGTCGGAAGACCGGATGTGGCAGGGCGTGAAGAAATTCTTCAGGTGCATGCAAAGAACAAGCCGCTGGGAGATGATGTGGATTTAAAACAGATCGCACAGACGACTGCGGGATTTACAGGAGCAGATCTGGAGAATCTGTTGAATGAGGCTGCGATTCTTGCGGCAAAAGAGAGCCGGGCATATATCCAGCAGGCAGACATCCAGAAAGCATTTATCAAAGTCGGAATCGGTGCGGAGAAGCATAGCCGTGTTATTTCCGAAAAAGAAAAGAAAATTACGGCATATCATGAATCTGGACATGCGCTCCTGTTTCATCTTCTGCCGGATGTGGGACCGGTGCATACTGTGTCTATCATTCCAACGGGAGCCGGTGCTGCTGGTTATACCATGCCGCTTCCGGAGAAGGATGAGATGTTTAATTCCAAGGGACGCATGCTGCAGGAGATCGTGGTAGATCTCGGAGGACGTGTTGCAGAGGAACTGGTATTTGATGATATCACGACAGGTGCTTCCCAGGATATCAAACAGGCCACAAAGATGGCGCGTGATATGGTGACACGTTATGGAATGTCCGAAAATATCGGCCTGATCTGTTACAAAGATGATGACGATGAAGTATTTATCGGACGTGATTTGGCACATGCGCATAGCTACAGCGAGGGAATTGCTTCTGCTATTGATGCGGAAGTAAAGCGCATCATTGATGAGTCTTATGAGAAGGCGAAAAAGATTATCGGGGAGCACCGGGATGTGCTTGACCGTTGTGCAGCGCTTCTTTTAGAAAAAGAAAAGATCACACGCGAAGAGTTCGAAGCATTATTTGAAGAATAAGAACACAGCAAAGTGGTCAAAATGACAGAAAAAAGGCTCTGCCGGAACTGGTTTTCCGGCAGAGCCTTTTTGTGTATACATAATGCACAAAAACGTAGTTAAGCTTTTGTGAAGTTTGTGCACACTTCCGCATAGATCCATGGTACTATAATCACTGTAAAAACCCCCCAATACATTATATATAGTTTTTGCTATACCCCATAGTAAAAATACCTTCTCCTAAAAAGGCAGCGTTCGTAGCTGTCTTTTTTATTATCTGTTTTTATAACGACAATTTCACTTCCCGGTTTGTATGCTCATAATGACGCAGTGCCACGCCGGCGGCATGCAGCATCTTTTTGGATGCGATTACGCCCGGGGTTGCAGCGTATTTGTCACTGTCATAGACGACCTCCTTGATTCCGCACTGTATGATGGCTTTTGCACATTCGTTGCATGGGAAGAGCGTAACATATATGGTAGCGCCCTCTAAGCTTCCGCCACGGTAGTTGAGAATCGCATTTAATTCACTGTGGGTAGAGTAAAAGTACTTGTTGTCATCACCTTCGCGAACCCATGGAAAATCATCATCGGAACATCCAGTTGGAAATCCATTGTATCCCATAGAAAGAATTTTATGTTTTTCACTGACAATGCAGGCACCGACCTGTGTGTTTGGATCTTTGGAACGCATACCGGAGAGCATGGCAACGCCCATGAAGTATTCGTCCCAGCTGATGTAGTCCTGTCGTTTTGTGCTCATATGTGTTAGCCTCCTTTTGATACTTTCTGTAAAATAACGAGAGGGGCAATAAGCCACTTTGACTTTTGCCCCTTCTACATATAATTCCCTGATTTATTTTGTTCCGAAGATACGGTCACCGGCATCTCCCAGACCCGGAACAATGTATTTGTGCTCATTTAAATGATCGTCAAGTGCACCGATGTAAAGATCGACATCCGGATGGGCATCGGTCAGTGCTTTTACACCTTCCGGTGCAGCGATGATGCACATGAAACGAATGCTTTTTACGCCCTTGTCTTTCAGCATCTGGATTGCTGCGATGGCAGATCCGCCGGTAGCCAGCATCGGATCTACGACAAACACTTCACGGTTGGCACAATCTGCTGGAAGTTTGCAGTAATATTCCACTGGTTTTGCTGTCTCAGGGTCACGATAGAGACCAATGTGTCCGACTTTGGCAGCAGGAATCATCTCAAGCATACCGTCTACCATGCCAAGTCCGGCACGCAGGATTGGTACAACTGCCAGCTTTTTACCTTTTAATTCTTTTACGGTTGTCTTACAGATTGGAGTCTCAATTTCTACATCCTGTAACTCCAGATCGCGGGTTGCCTCATAACACTCAAACATTGCAACCTCGCCTGCAAGGGTACGAAAATCCTTAGAGCCGGTTTCCACTCTTCTCATTAATCCGATCTTGTGCTGGATCAGAGGATGATCCATAACGACTACTTTTCCCATAGATTTATTCTCCTTCTTCTTCGTTAAGTTTTTTTACAAGTTTTTTGATAGATTTACGTAATGTTTCATAACATAATCCATAGGCAGGCAAAGCACCTCCATATGGATCTAATATTTCCAGTTCATCGCCGACATATTTGGTAAGAACCTGTATATTTTCCGGAATTGCATTTTCAAACTGCTCTAAAATGCGTTCCCGGTGAATTTCTTCCATGGTGATGACAAGGGCATCTTCTGTGAGATCTTCTTCTGTCAGCTGTTGGGAAACATAATTTTCCATATTAATACCGTTGCTGATCAAAACGGCTTCCGCCTTTTGATTCATCGGTTCCTGAAACTGGACAACCAGACCACGGGATAAAATTTCCAGCGGATGCCGCAGGGTAAAATCTCCCATGATACCGGCTGCCATCGCCTCGCGACAGGTTCCTGTCTGGGCAACAAAAATCAGTTTGTTATACTCCATATGATTACTCCTAATCGCAATGTATTACGGTATGACCGGCTGCTTTGAGCAGACGATTCATAATGGCCTGTCCGATACGCGGGGTCTGAAAACTTTCCGAATAAATGGCATCTACATGCAGTTCATCACACTCACGCAGAATTTTGTACAGATGTTGTGCAATGGCGTCCTCATTGGAACGGCTGCCCATCGAGAGAATGACATCTGCATGGTAAGAAGAGCTGGACTCTTCGGTTGCAATGACAGCAACTTTTTTCCCATTTTCCTGCTTCTTTTGTACGAGAGCATTTATTTTGGAAATAACCGCATCCGATGGACCATCTACGATTACCATATCTGCTTTTGGGGCATAATGTTTGTATTTCATACCCGGAGCTTTTGGCTTGCGCGTGTCATCCGCAGCAATAATGCCCGGATCAATGATCACTTCTTCCCCGAGTACCTCAGAGAGCATCTGCGGGGTAATGTATCCGGGACGAAGTACCATAGGTTTTGCCTCGGTCAGGTCAATGATTGTCGATTCGATGCCGATACCAACGGGACCACCGTCTAAAATCATGGCAATCCGGCCGGATAAATCCTCTGCGACATGAGAAGCTTCCGTCGGGCTTGGGCGTCCGGAAGTGTTCGCACTTGGTGCAGCAATCAGGCATCCGCTTTTTCGGATCAGATCAAGCGCAATTGGATGATTCGGCATCCGTACAGCGACAGTGTCCATTCCTCCGGTTGTTGCCATCGGAACAGCATCGCTTTTCCAGACGATCATCGTCAGGGGACCTGGCCAGAAAGCATCTGCCAGTTTCCGTGCTGCCTCCGGTACTTCACGCGCAACACGTTCCATATCAGAAAAATCAGCAATATGCACAATCAGAGGATTGTCAGAAGGACGTCCCTTTGCTGCGTAAATTTTACGGGCGGCTTCCGGATGCAGGGCATCTCCGCCAAGACCGTATACGGTTTCTGTCGGAAAAGCGACCAGTTCACCATCTGCAATCAGGCGACCGGCCTCTTCCATAACTGTTTCGTCAATCTGCTCGGGATTGACATGTTCTATTTTTGTATTCATCATATTCACACTTTGCTTTCCGCTTTATATCCCGTCTATTATAGTCCATAGGATCTGGGATTGTCAATCGGATTAGCTGGCTGCTAAAGAAAATAATTGGTGAAAATGATAAAATATTCTAAAAACAAGGGATTTTTATAGACAAAACGACGAATAATGAGGTATAATACACTCATCGGGACGGAGGAAGGCTATGAAAAAAGACAACAGATCCGTGATACAGGCATTAACACTCGTATTTCAGTTTGGAATCAGTATGCTGGTGCCCATTTTTTTATGCAGCATGCTGGGAGTGTGGCTGGGAAATCTGACAGGGATTAACTGGTTAATGATTCCGTTTTTCTTTATGGGGACTTTGGCAGGGTTTACGAATATTTACAAGATGGTAAGGAAACTATACAAGCAGGAGGAAAAGAAAGAAAACCATGTTAAAAAGGATTAACGAAGCATTGCCGGGGCTGGTCGTCTCAATTTTACTTTATGGAGGGATTGTAGAACTAATCGGGGTATGGTTTGTAAAGGACAGGATCGCATATTCCATTGGGGTATGGTTTGGCATAGCAATTGCCGTGGGGATGGCAATCAATCTTGCGACTGTGATCTTTGATTCTGTAACAATGGGGGACACAGCACATGCGACGCGGAGAATTGTCACAAAATCAATTCTTCGTTATGCGGTTGTTGTGATTTTGTTCGTGTTATTTGGGTATTTTAAATGGGGAAATCTGATTGCAGCCTTTCTGGGGCTGCTCGGTTTGAAAATTGGAGCATATCTTCAGCCTTTATGGGAGAAATTAAAAGGAAGGAGGTGACTATATGTATGAGGGGATTTTACTGGCGTCGGATATTGACTTTATGATCCATGGGATTTTTAAAGTAAAAGTATTTGGGCAGGAAGTCTGGATTACCGACAGCCATGCATGTATTTTGATTGTTATGGCAGTGATGGTTATTTTTGCCGTAATTGCTAACCGCAAATTAAAGCATGCAACGGAAAAACCGGATACGTTTCAGAATATAATCGAGCTGATTGTAGAAAAATTAGACGGAATGGTGGATTCCACCATGGGAAAATGGGCACCCAGATTCGTTAACTATATCAGCACGATTTTTATTTTTATTCTGATGAGCAATATTTCCGGCTTGTTTGGACTGCGTCCACCGACGGCAGATTACGGAACCACGCTTGCGCTTGCACTGATCACGTTTTTCATGATTCGTTTCAACAAAGCGAAACACCAGAGTATCAAAGAAATCTGGACAGGAATGTGTTCACCGCTTCCACCATGGCTTCCACTCTGGGCGCCGATTAACATTATCAGTGAAATTGCGATACCGATTTCTCTGTCGCTGCGTCTGTTCGCTAATGTATTGTCGGGCACAGTAATCATGGCACTGGTATACGGTTTGCTTGGGGTAATTGCAACCGCATGGCCGGCAGCACTGCACGTGTATTTTGATCTGTTTTCCGGAGCCATCCAGACGTATGTATTCTGTATGCTTACAATGACGTATGTGTCACAGGCATGTGGAGAAGACTGAAATGCATTTTAGAATGCATTTCCTACGCAAATCGCTTCCGCGTAAGCGGAATTCTCATGCGATTTGCTCCTTGTATCAAAACAAGTATTTCATTTAAGGAGGATTTTTACTATGAATATTTCAGGACAGGATTTAATCAGAGCATGTTCTGCCATCGGTGCAGGACTTGCAGTTATTGCAGGTATCGGACCTGGTATTGGACAGGGTATCGCAGCCGGACACGGCGCAGCAGCCGTGGGCCGCAATCCAGGGGCAAGGGGACAGATCATGTCTACCATGCTTTTAGGTCAGGCAGTTGCAGAGACAACCGGTTTGTATGGTCTTGTTGTTGCACTGCTTTTACTTTTCGTACATCCGCTTGGATAAAGGAGGGGCAAACGAGTGTTAGCTGCACAGGAATTTTTATTTGATTTAAATCCACAGCTGCTCTTTGATGCTGCCCTGCTGGCAATCGCGGTATTTTTCCTTTATATGCTGATGTCATATCTGCTGTTTAATCCGGCGCGGAAACTGTTAAAAGACCGCCAGGATCACATTTCATCCGAACTGGATGAAGCTAGCGCCGACAAAGAAAAAGCGGCAGCGCTGAAAGCGGAGTATGAGGCAAAGTTAAAAGAAATTGATAAAGAGGCGGAGAGGATTCTCTCAGATGCCAGACAAAAGGCGTTAAAGAACCAGAACCGCATTGTCAATGAGGCAAAGGAAGAAGCTGCCCGTATTGTAAAACATGCACAGGAAGAGGCGCTTCTGGAGAAGAAGCATGCCATGAACGATATGAAACAGGAGATGATTACCGTGGCATCCCTGATGGCACAGAAAGTTGTGGCTTCTTCCATTACCGCAGAAATTCAGAGCACACTTGTGGATGAAACATTAAAAGAAATGGGTGAATCGACATGGCAAAATTAGTATCCAAAACATATGGGGATGCTTTGTTTGCGCTGGCGGTTGAAGAACATATGGTGGATCAATTATATGAAGAGACGCAGGCTGTTGCACAGATCCTGCGTGAAAATACAGAACTGACCCGCCTGATGAATCATCCCAAAATCGAAAAAGAAGAAAAAGTCAGACTGATCGAGAATATTTTCAAAGGACGTATCGGTGATGAACTGGTGGGACTGCTCAGGATGCTTGTACAAAAAGGGCATTATAAGGAGACAGATCAGGTATTCACTTATTTTATTGACCGTGTCAAAGAGTATAAAAAAATAGGTACTGCCTATGTCACATCGGCGATGGAACTGACACCGCAGCAGAAACAGGCGGTGGAACAAAAACTGCTTGACACGACAAAATACGTTCAATTTGAGATGCATTATGCGACAGATCCCGCACTGATCGGAGGTATGGTAATCCGTATCCGGGATCGCGTTGTGGACGGCAGTGTCCGGACCAGACTGGAACATCTGACAAGAGATTTAGAACGTATACAATTGAAAGTAGGTGAGTGCGCTCCATGAATTTAAAACCAGAAGAAATCAGTTCTGTCATTAAGGAGCAGATCAAAAGATATGCTTCCCAGCTGGAAGTGGCAGATGTGGGAACCGTCATTCAGGTGGCGGACGGCATTGCACGTATCCATGGACTGGAAAATGCGATGCAGGGAGAATTGTTAGAATTTCCAGGAGAAGTATACGGTATGGTACTGAACCTGGAGGAAGATAATGTCGGTGCGGTACTTCTCGGAAGTCAGCACAATATCAATGAGGGAGATACCGTGAAAACAACCGGACGTGTGGTAGAAGTGCCGGTGGGAGATGCGCTGCTCGGACGTGTTGTGAATGCACTCGGACAACCGATTGACGGAAAAGGACCGATCACAACGGATAAGTATCGTCCGGTAGAACGTGTGGCATCCGGTGTCATTTCCCGAAAGGGCGTGGATACGCCGCTGCAGACCGGTATCAAAGCCATTGACTCCATGGTACCGATCGGAAGAGGTCAGCGAGAACTGATCATCGGAGACCGTCAGACCGGAAAGACCGCGATCGCGATTGACACGATTATCAATCAGAAAGGGCAGGGAGTAAAGTGTATTTATGTGGCAATCGGCCAGAAAGCTTCTACCGTAGCCAATATTGTCCAGACACTCGAAGAATATGGTGCTTTCAGTTATACGACCGTTGTTGCGGCTACCGCAAGTGAACTTGCACCTCTGCAGTATCTTGCCCCGTATTCCGGCTGTGCAATCGGCGAAGAGTGGATGGAAAAAGGCGAGGATGTACTTGTCATCTACGATGATTTAAGTAAACATGCCATGGCATACCGGACGCTGTCGCTGTTATTAAAGCGTGCACCGGGTCGTGAGGCTTATCCGGGTGATGTCTTTTATCTGCATTCACGTCTGCTTGAGCGTGCGGCACGTCTGTCGGACAAACTAGGAGGAGGTTCCCTGACGGCATTGCCGATCATCGAGACACAGGCGGGCGATGTATCCGCATATATTCCGACCAATGTGATTTCCATCACCGATGGGCAGATTTATCTGGAGACGGAAATGTTTAATGCAGGTTTTCGTCCGGCAATCAATGCGGGACTTTCTGTTTCCCGTGTGGGAGGAGCCGCACAGATCAAGGCGATGAAAAAGATCGCAGCGCCTATCCGTACAGAGCTGGCACAATACCGGGAACTGGCTGCATTTGCACAGTTCGGTTCCGAACTGGATGCAGATACGAGTGAGAAACTGGCACAGGGAGAACGATTAAAAGAAATCTTAAAACAGCCGCAGTATCAGCCAATGCCGGTGGCAAAACAGGTCATTATCATTTATGCAGCAGTGAAAAAGTACCTGATGGACATTCCGGTAGAGGAAATTCTGCATTTTCAGGATGCGTTACTCGAACTAATTGATACCAAGTATCCGGAGATCACCGGAAAGATTACAGAAACGCAGGTCATCGATGAGGAGACAGAACAAAAACTGATAGCGGCCATTCAGGAAACGAAAAAGGAATACCTGGCGTGAAGGTATGATAACAGGGGGTGATAACACATGGCGTCTATGAGGGATATAAAAAGACGAAAAGGAAGTATCCAGAGTACACAGCAGATTACCAAAGCCATGAAACTTGTTTCTACCGTAAAACTCCAGAAAGCCAAAGGAAGGGCAGAACAGACAGATCCTTATTTTCAGTATATGTACCGGACCGTAAGTTCCATTTTAGCACACAGCGGCAATATAGATCATCCATACTTAAGAAGCGGGGAATCCAAAAAGAAAGCGATCGTTGTACTGACTTCGAATCGCGGACTTGCCGGAGGATATAATGCGAATGTGGTGAAACTGATCACAGAAAGCGATGACGTTGCAAAAGAGGATGTCGTGATCTATGCAGTTGGCGGAAAAGGAATTGAGATCCTGGAGCGCAAAGGATATCATATCGAGGTGGATGCCTCGGAAATTATGGAAAATCCAACGTATCCGGATGCAGCAGCACTTTGTAAGAGAGTACTCGACGATTTTGCGGAAGGAAAAATAGGAGAGATCTATCTGGCATATACGCATTTTAAAAATACCGTAAGTCAGGAAGCACAGCTGATCCGGATGCTTCCGGTGGAAGTGGATGAACATTCAGACGAAAAATCATCCCAGGAGATTCTTATGAATTATGAGCCAAATGAGCAGGAGGCTCTGAATCAGATTATTCCAAAATATGTGACTAGTCTGTTTTATGGGGCACTGGTGGAAGCTGTGGCAAGTGAAAACGGTGCCCGCATGCAGGCTATGGACTCCGCAACAAGTAATGCGGAAGACATGATAGAGGATCTTTCCCTGAAATATAACCGTGCAAGACAGGGATCCATCACACAGGAATTGACGGAAATTATTGCGGGAGCAAATGCGATAGAGTGACGTAATAAAGGAGAAGAAACATGGAAAATAAAGGAGCAATAGGAAAGATCACGCAGGTGATCAGTGCCGTGCTCGATATCAAATTTCCGGAAGGACATCTTCCGGAGATCAATGATGCAATCCGTATTCCCTTAAAAAAGGGAGGAGAACTGATCGTTGAAGCAGCACAGCATCTGGGGGATGATACCGTGCGTTGTATTGCGCTCGGGCCGACGGACGGACTTATCCGTGGCATGGATGCCATAGCGACAGGGGGACCGATTTCGGTACCGGTAGGCGAAAAAACACTTGGCCGTCTGTTTAATGTATTGGGGGAGCCAATCGATGAGATTGCGCCGCCGCAGACTGAGGAACACTGGCCGATCCATCGCAAGGCGCCGTCTTTTGAGGAACAGGCAACTTCTCAGGAAATGTTAGAGACAGGAATAAAAGTCGTGGATCTGCTCTGCCCGTATCAGAAAGGTGGAAAAATCGGATTGTTCGGAGGAGCCGGTGTAGGAAAAACCGTGCTGATTCAGGAACTGATCCACAACATCGCCACAGAGCATGGTGGATATTCGGTATTTACCGGAGTCGGAGAGCGGACCCGTGAGGGAAACGATCTGTATTATGAAATGAAAGAATCCGGAGTTATCGATAAGACAACCATGGTGTTCGGACAGATGAACGAACCGCCAGGGGCACGTATGCGGGTGGCACTGACCGGGCTTACCATGGCAGAATATTTCCGAGATAAAGGTGGAAAAGATGTTCTGTTATTTATTGATAACATTTTCCGTTTTACACAGGCCGGATCGGAAGTGTCAGCCCTGCTCGGACGTATGCCGTCCGCAGTAGGTTATCAGCCGACGTTACAGACAGAGATGGGTGCATTACAGGAGCGGATTACGTCCACAAAGAACGGATCGATCACTTCAGTACAGGCGGTGTATGTGCCGGCCGACGATCTGACAGACCCGGCACCGGCCACAACGTTTGCACATCTGGATGCCACAACCGTACTGGATCGTTCCATCGTGGAACTTGGAATATACCCGGCTGTGGATCCGCTGGCTTCCACATCGCGTATCCTTGATCCGAGAATTGTCGGGGAAGAACATTTTAAGGTTGCGCGTGGAGTACAGGAGATTTTGCAGAAATATAAAGAACTGCAGGATATTATCGCAATTCTCGGTATGGATGAGTTGTCGGAGGATGATAAACTTGTTGTCAGCCGGGCGCGTAAAGTACAGAGATTTCTGTCACAGCCGTTTTCCGTAGCGGTACAGTTTACCGGACTGGAAGGCAAATATGTTCCGGTGGAAGAGACCATCCGCGGATTCCGTGAGATTCTGGATGGAAAACTGGACGACGTGCCGGAAAGTTATTTCCTGAATGCCGGAACAATTGATGAGGTAAAGGCGGCATATGCACGATAGTGCGTGTGCCGGCTGGAGGAAACAGAGATGGAAAAGACATTTGATGTAGAAATCATCACGCCGGACCGCGTTTTTTATAAGGGAACTGCGGATCTGCTGGAGTTTAATACGGAATCCGGAGAGATTGGTGTATACCGTGATCACATTCCGCTTACAACCGTACTGGAGCCAGGACTTGTCACGATCCATCATGGGGACGAAGAGCAGGTGGCAGCAGTGCATGCCGGGTTTGCCGAGATCCTTGGAGATAAGGTAACGCTTCTGGCAGAACTGGC
>ERZ808270.300-NODE-300-length-30402-cov-7.826968_pt1 | contig 30402 bp, 28 predicted proteins | sample MGYA00521082_ERZ808270 | MGnify/ENA primary metagenome ERZ808270 (study PRJEB31516, sample SAMN03275594) | gut metagenome | biome: mammalia-associated habitat; material: feces | host: Papio cynocephalus | place: Kenya | collected 2012-07-27 ... | reverse complement strand
GGCTGGCAGCGTAAAACTGCTTAGCCTTTATCTCAAATTTTAACGAACTATTGTTATTATGTACTTACAAAATATGGAATGAAACATTTGGTAGAACTTACTGCTGTAAAAAAATAATTTATCATGACTATAAAATCAATAATTAAAAAAGTGATTAGACAATTCCAAGAAAAGCGGATTGTCTATGTGGAAAAGGTGACAAAGCCTTATGTTATTCAACTTGTTGAGGCTAACCGCTTTAAAGGGCAAGTGGCTGTTGTCACTGGTGGAAGTGGAGTTATTGGTAGAGCCATTGCTTATAGATTGGCTGCAGAGGGAGCAAAAGTCTATGTTTGTGGCTCTAAGGTAGAAAGCGCCAAGAAAGTATCTGACGAAATAAATAAGGCAGGATTCCTTGCAGAACCTTTGGCTGTAAATGTTACAAGTGAAGAATCAGTTAAGGAGGCTTTTAAAAAGGTCTATGAGGATAATCGTAAAATAGATTTACTTGTTTGTAGTGCAGGTGGAAGTGCTCGCGAAAAGATGAAGCCTTTGCATGAGCAAAGCATGGAAGTCGTTGATTCTGTATTGAATATTAATTTACGAGGTGGAATCTTGTGCGCAATGGAAGCAAGTCGATTTATGGTTCCTCAGCATTATGGCAATATAATCATGATAACTTCTATCGTTGCACAAGGTGGACTTGCTTGTTGTTCGGAATATGCGGCTGCAAAAGCCGGTGTATTAAGCTTCGCCAAATCCATAGCTATGGAGATGGGGGGGGGGCAAGGTGTGCGTGTTAATTGCGTATCTCCTGGTATAGTCCAGCGCGGAACAATAGATGAAATACAGTTAGAGCACATTCATAAGACTAATTGGCTTAATAATTATGGCAAGCCAGAGGATATTGCTGGCATGGTAGCATATTTGAATTCAGAAGAGGCTTCTTTCATTACAGGGCAGAATTTTATTGTAGATGGAGGCAGAAGCTTAGGCTTGAAAAATAGCTAATTTTATAATGGAAGAAAATTTAAAACAAAAGACAAAAAGAGGATTGTATTGGAAGATGTTCGACCAAGGTGCCACACAAGTGATGCAATTTGTGGTTGGTATCGTGATGGCTCGACTTCTTTCCCCAGAGGATTATGGTATAACGGCATTGCCAGCGGTGTTTATGGCAGTGGCAGGTATTTTTATAGATGGTAGCTTTAGCGCTGCATTGGTGAGGAAGCCTGAAGTTACGGAAAAAGACCTTTCTACAGCTTTTTATTATAGTTTGGGAGTAGGTGTTTTTATGTATTTATGCCTGTTTATTGCAGCTCCGTGGATTGCAGTTTTCTATAATACTCCAGTATTGACCCCATTGATACGTATAACGGCTCTCGGATTTTTGTGGGGTCCATTGGGAACTCCTCAGGGAGTGATACTTAATCGAAGACTTGATTTCAAAACCCCAGCAAGAATCTCTGTCATCAATAAAATAGTATCTGCCATTATTGGTATTTCTGCTGCTTATGCAGGTTATGGACTTTGGGCTTTAGTTGTTTCAGGTCTGTCATCCAGTCTGTTAGGACTGATACAAACGTGGTGGGTTGTGAAATGGGTTCCAAAGGAAAAGTTTTCAAAGGAATCGTTTAAGTATCTTTGGAACTATGGAAATAAAATGATAGGGGCAAGTTTGATAGATACTTTATATAATAATGTGACACCTATTTTCGTGGGAAAGTATTACTCACCAAAAGACTTGGGTATATACAATAGAGCTTTGGGCTATGTGGTCTTGCCAGCCAACCAAATTACTGGAATATTGACAAGCGTAACATTCCCTGTCTTGAGCAAAATGCAGGGAGATAAAGAATTCCTATCTCATAATTATAGAAGGATGATTCGTGTTTCTGCATTTGTCTCTTTTCCGATATTTATGTTATTGTGTGCATTAGCTAAACCTTTGGTCGTGACATTGATTACAGAAAAGTGGCTCTCTTGTGTATTGTTGTTGCAAATCATGTGCTTTGCCAAAATGTGGTGGCCAATTCAAGCTATAAATAGAAACTTAATGCAAGTTGTAGGACGCTCCGATATGTATCTAAGAGTTGAAGTAATCAAGAAAAGTATAAATTTCTTGTTGCTATGTTGTTCCTTACCTTTCGGTATAGATATTTTTTGTTATTGCCAAATCTTACAAACTGCATTTTCAATGTTTATAAATACATATTATACGAAAGAACTTATTGATTTCGGGTTTTGGAAACAATTAAAGGATGTTTTTCCGATGTTTGTTTTGTCAATAATAGTATTATTCGAAGTTCTTGTGATAATGTATTTTATCAAGAATGATATATTGCAAATTGTTTTTGGGGGAACTTTGGGCACGATATCATATTTGATAGCTGCTTACATTCTTAAATTCGAGGAGCTTGATGATGTTAAGTTTATTTTAAGTCGAAAAAAATAAAATATTAAACTATGTTTACAGATAATAAGATGGTTCTTCAACTAATTGCATTGTTGAAGCAATCCAATATTCGTAGAATTGTAATATCTCCAGGAAGTCGGCATTTTCCTTTTGTTCATTCTGTCGAAGCTGATAGTTTTTTCAAGTTATATTCTGTAGTAGATGAGCGCAGCGCAGCTTTCTTTGCTTTGGGATTAATCCAACAGACAGGAGAAACAGTAGCTGTGGCTTGTTCTTCAGGAACAGCTTGTATGAACTATGGAAGCGCAGTTGTGGAAGCTTTTTATCAGAGACTCCCTCTTTTAGTCTTGTCTTTCGATAGAATTCCATGTCTTTTAAATCAATTGGAAGATCAAATGTATGACCAATTAGATACATTTAAACATTGTACAAAGTATAGTGCACAATTACCTGTTGTAACTAACGAATTGGAGGAATGGGAGTGTAATCGAATAATCAATGAGGCGATAATAGAGTTGAAGCATCATGGAAAAGGACCTGTTCATTTGAATGTACCTATTGCAGCTCATCATACAGACACTTTCTCTACGGAATCTTTGCCTGTAGTTAGAAAAATTAATTTATCAACAATGTGTATGTCAGCAGATGGCTGGTCATTGATAGCTGATAAATTAAAAGGTAAAAAAGTTATGATAGTATGGGGGCAATCTTGCCCTATGACAGAAAAACTTAATAAGGTGGTAACAGAGTTTGTTAATGATTTTGATGCTATTATTTTAACAGATTTGATATCTAATTGCCGCCATGCAAAGGCTATAACTAATACCACCGTAACTTTAGGTGTGCTGACATGGGAGGAACGTCAATATTTGATTCCAGATATTGTTATAACAATAGGTGCTAATTACATTTTCAATAATGAACTAAAAGGATACCTTCGTCCTTCGGCTGTAGAACATTGGCAAGTTGGACTTGAAGATAAAATCTGTGATCCATTCCGCCATTTGACAGAAATGTTTGAAATGGATGAGGAAAACTTCTTTCGAAATATCGTGAGCCATGCTTCATTTCGAAATGAAGGAGAATATTCAGATAGTTGGTTAAGAATATCCCAACTACCGGCATTGCCAACTCCTGATTTTAATGAATTGTATGCTATTGGCGGCTTATTGCTAAAATTACCTAAAAATGTGGATTTGCAATTAGCAAATAGTTGTACTATTCGTATGGCTCATTTCTTTAAAATTGATGATTCTGTTAGAGTAAACTGCAATAGGGGTGTTAATGGAATTGATGGAAGTATGTCAACAGCTGTAGGTTTTTCTGCCGAAAATGAGCGAGTTACTTTTTATATTACTGGAGACTTGTCATTTTTCTATGATATGAATTCTCTGTGGATTCGTCATATTTCGTCAAAAATTCGTATTTTGCTGATAAATAATGGCGGCGGAGCAGTCATGTATGGTCCTTTAAATGATGATTTGCGTAAGACTTTACCTCCACATGTAGGAGCTGGACACCATGCTTCTGCACGTGGATGGGTTGAATCTTTGGGGTTTGAGTATATCTCAGCGATAAACAAAGAGGAGACAGACAAAGCTATTCAAAAACTTTGCGATTTGGAAACTGAACACCCGATTCTTGTTGAAGTGTTTACCACTATAAACTCTGATATAAATTCTATTCAAGAGTATTTTTCTTCTATTAGTAGATGGACAGTGAATAAGAGTCTAAAGAGTAAAATCGTGGATAAGATATTGTCTCCATCTATGAAAAATAAGATTAAAGAGATAATACATAGAAAATAGTATTTGGTTTGTATGCAACGTTTACATTACATAGACTCTATTAAAGGCTTGGCAATCTTTTTGGTGGTCATGGGCCATGTCTTGGCATGGCTCTTTACCGATTACAATGTGGCTTTGGAAGCCGACAAGCCCATGTTCTTGTGGAAAGTGATTTATGCCTTTCACATGCCGCTGTTCATTTTTGTGAGTGGTTTCCTTTTTGGCTTCTCCAAGTTCGATACGTTGAAAGGGTATGTCATTAAGATGTACAAGAAGACAAAGATGCTGCTTGTGCCATATATCGTTTGTGGAATATTGGTGTATCTTTGGCGAGGAGTGAGACCGCTGACTTATTGGTATTTGCTAACTTTGTTGCAATTGCTGATAATGACTGGCTTTATAACTTTCCTTGTAGGCAAGATACAAAATGTGAAAGTATTGGTAATGACCGAAATAGCCTTGCTTTGTGTAGGTAAGTTTGCTGTAGGTCATTTGCCTTCAATACTACCCCCCCCGATTTTAGATGCCTATGACTGGTATATGCATCTGAAGGATATGTATCCATATTTTGCTTTGGGATTCTTTGTGTCAAGACACATGAAAATAGAGCAACTGATGAACAATCATTTGTATTCACTGTGCATGATATATTTTGTCGCCATGATGTTTGTACCTTTCAAGTATAATGTATGGTGGGGAATAAGCCTTCAAAGCCTTGCTGGTATCTATTGTGTGTTCTATCTGTTTGTGGAAAAGGTATCTACAGGAAAAGTGAATGAATACTTGCAGGAAATCGGACAGAAAACATTGTACATTTATCTGATGCACATGTTTTTCTCATTGAAAATAGTACAATTAGGTGATTATTTCATGGGACTAAGCCAAACAGACAAGTTGGGATTTGTCTCTTGCTTTGTCATTCAACTGCTTTACTCTGTCGTCGTGTCTTATATTCTTATCCGCTTGTCGTTGTATGCTGCCAAAATGATAGAGACCAGTAAGGTTTTGTCATTCTTGATGCTTGGAAAATCATAATCATACAATATGTTATTTAATTCTTTTGAATACTTGCTATTTCTGCCAATAGTATTTTTACTATATTGGTATGTGTTCAATAAAAGTGTAAGACTACAGAACTTCTTTGTAGTGGTAGTTAGTTACATCTTTTATGGTTGGTGGAATTGGCATTTCTTGCTCTTGATAGCGTTCACTACGCTTTGTAGCTATTTGTCAGGTCTCGCCATCATGCGTGACAGGCAATTCGGGGGGGGTAAATCCAAACTCTTTGCTTGTGCAAATGTCATTGTAAACCTTGCCATTCTTGGTGTATATAAGTACTACAATTTCTTTGTCGAGAGTTTTGTGGAAGCCTTTGCCTCGTTGGGCATTACGTTGGAAATGTCAACCTTACGACTGGTGCTACCGGTAGGTATTAGTTTCTACACATTTCAGGCGTTGAGCTATACGATAGATGTTTATAAACAGAAAATTCAACCAACAAAGGATGTTGTTGCATTTGTAGCTTTTATCAGTTTCTTTCCACAACTTGTTGCGGGACCTATTGAGAGAGCCACCAATCTTCTTCCCCAGTTTTTGAAACCCAGAACCTTTGATTATACGAAGGCGGTGGATGGTACGAAACAAATTCTTTGGGGATTATTTAAGAAAATGGTGATTGCTGACAACTGTGCGGATTTTGTCAACTCGGTATGGTTAAATTATTCTACACATAGTAGTGGTGTTTTGCTGTTGGCAGCAGTCTTGTTTGCTTTTCAGATTTACGGAGATTTCTCAGGGTATTCCGACATAGCCATCGGGTCGGCAAGATTGTTTGGCATCAACCTGATGAGGAACTTTAATTTCCCGTACTTTTCACGCAATGTATCTGAATTTTGGAAAAGATGGCACATCTCCTTGAACACATGGTTTGTCGATTACATCTACATCCCCTTGGGAGGAAGCCGAAGAGGACAACTTATTAAGTTGAGAAACACATTTGCCATATTTCTCCTATCAGGTTTATGGCACGGTGCCAATTGGACTTTTGTTCTTTGGGGATTATACCATTCGCTCTTGTTTGTTCCATTAATGGTGTTGGGAAAGGCAAAAGGTTATTCCAAACAAATTGCGGAAGAAAGGCTTTTCCCTACGCTTAGGGAAGGTGTTTCCATTTTTGTAACATTCTTTTTGGTTGTGATAGGTTGGATCATATTTAGGGCAGACAATGTAACTCAGTTCTTTGATTATATGGGTTGTATGGCAAATCATATCATGCAGAAGGATTCTGTTGGGATACCTAAATATACATTGGGTTATATCTTTATTATGTTGTGCATGGAATGGCTCAACCGCAATAAACAGTATGGACTGCAATTCCATTTGCCGTCAAGATGGATGAGATGGAGTTTGTATATCTTGCTTTCCATCGTGATATTGACGCAAGCCGGAAAACAAGCTCAATTTATTTATTTTCAATTTTAGGCTAAATGAAGCATTATATATATAAGGTATTAGGGATATCTCTCTGTTTCTTGTTTGTCGTGTTCTTGCTTGCCTGTATGAGGGTTTGTTTTGCCGACAAGATAGATTGGACATTACCAAAAGAAAAGCACATTCTGTTCTTGGGGGCATCACACCCTTACCATGGCATAAATGAATCTCTCTTGGTTTCGGTTAAGAATATTAGTCACCCCAGTGAAAGATACATGTACACTTATCTGAAACTCCAAAAGCTGTTGGAGGCAAACAGCCAAGTGGATACTATATTCTTGGAATGTTCGTCTACAGATTTATGGCAAGATACGGATTATAAATATTATGACACCAATGAGCAAAGTTACTATATTCCTACCTATTGGCCTCTGTTTGGAATGGATGAATGGATGGTAGTTTTGAAAAAGCCAAAGTCTGCGATTTCGTATTTTGCCACTACATTGCTGAAAAGAAATTTTTTCAATCCGCAAGTCTATTTTGAGAGCTTTGGAGGAAAGCCTACAGCTGAAGAACGAAAGAAGGTAATAGACTTGAAAAATGTTCACCGAAGTTGGGCTTTGGACAAAGTGCAGACAGAATATGGTGATTATGGTTATGAGGTAAACTATAAGTATTTGCGTAAGATTGTGGATCTATGCAAGGAGAGTGGAATAAAGTTGTATTTGGTAGGTTATCCCTTGTATAATGAGTCGTTGACATACGACCATGCTTTTTGCACTCGTATGCGTAAGAAGTACTTTAGTGATGTAGAATATTTGGATTATGTAAACTGGAAAGTTCCCGATTCGTGCAGAATGGATGCTCACCATCTAAATGGAAAGGGTGCAATCTTGTTTACCAATGAGATTAAAAAGAAATTTCACCTACGGTAAAATGAAAATAGCATTACTCAACCTCCCCTTTGACAACAACTATGGGGGGAATCTTCAGCGTTTCGCATTGATGCAGGTGTTGCAAGATATGGGGTATGATGTTACGCATTTGGATGTTTGCTTTACTTGGTATGACACCCGAATTCCAGGGCGTTTCCTTTTATATACATTGGCAAAGAGAATCGCTCGCAAGATATTGAAGGATTGGAATACAGGCATCTATCCCGAAAGGCATAACAGACAGCGGTTCTTGGATGACAATGTTTCGGCATTGCCTTTTTATAATAAGTATATCAAGCATACCAAGATGATTACATCATACAAGGATTTGTGCAAATACAATCATTTTGATGCCTATATCGTGGGGTCCGACCAAGTGTGGCGAAAGAAGATGACCGTCTGCTATCCGTTCTCTTCTCTTTTCTTCGATTTCCTTAGGGATAAGAATGTGAAACGTATAGCGTATGGTTGTTCTTTTGGTACAGATGAGAATGAATTGACAAATGATGAAATAAAAGAACTGGGTTCGCTGTATCAGCTTTTTGACGCAGCTTCAGTGAGAGAGGATTCTGGCTTAAAGCTAATAGACAGTTATGGCTGGAAGTCTCCAGAACCTCGTCTTGTGTTAGACCCAACTCTTCTTTTGGATAAGGAAAGATATGTCAGCATTGTCAATAATGGCGACACAAGACCTTCCGATGGTAACATGTTTTGTTATGTCCTTGACAATAACGACAATATAGAACGGATGATTAGTCTGGAAGCCCAAAAACGTAAGCTTCAACCATTCAAGATGTCCCTGAACTCGGGAAAAATGTTTTCCATAGAACAGTGGTTGCGCTCTTTTATGGATTCCGAATATATTGTTACCGACTCTTTCCATGGCTTTGTTTTCTCCATTATCTTCAACAAACCAGTAAGGTTGTTGACTAATCCTTTCAGAGGTAATGAGCGGTTTGAGTCCTTGAAACGAGTATTGAATTATAATCCAGATGATGAAAATATTGATTGGAATACAATCAATGCCATCATAAAACTGAAAGCTGATGAATCGAAGAACTTTCTTCTGACGGCTTTAATCAACAAGAAATGAATAATAAGCAAAACTTACTTTTCGTCCTCCCTTTCCTCCCATATCCGATGGAGAGTGGTGGACACCAGGCGTTATACAATGGCATCGCTGCAGTGAAGGATGACTTCGACATCTTTGTGATGTACGAGGCAAATGACGATGAGCATTATCGTACTTCCGTCCAGCAATTCTTGCAGCATATACCGAACGCCCATGTGATTCCATTGTTGCATGAGGTGCATGTAGAATCTATCAAGGAGAAGGTAGTGCGCAAATCCAAGAGTCTCTTGAAAAAGGTGCTTGGAATGGAGAAAGCTCCTGCTCCTTATGACCCTATAAAAGATGCTTGTAATTGGTGGAAAACTACCGTTACACCAGAAAACAAGGAGTGGCAGGAACTCATCCGTCACACTTGTATGGAGCATCATATCGACATCGTACAGATAGAGATGCCATGGCGTGTTTCGGATGTGTTGGCGGTACCTGATGGTGTCAAGAAAGTGTATGTGCATCATGAACTGGGCTTCGTGCGTCGTCAATTGGAGATGGACAAAATGGAGCAGTCGGTCTATGCCAATGCTTGCAAGACTTTTGCCGACATGAACGAGATTGCACTGCTCAATCTCTATGATGAGGTGGTAACACTATCGCCTATTGATGCGCAGAAGTTGAAGGAGGCTGGTGTCAAAGTTCCGGTCTATTCTTCCTTTGCCATCATTGATTCAACCAAGGATATTCAAGAGGATAAGGGAGACGGCAAGCGCTTGACCTTCGTCGGTCCAGAGGTTCATAATCCTAATTTCGTGGGTGTCACTTGGTTCTTGGAAAATTGTTGGGCACAGTTGAAGGAAAAATGCCCTGACATTCAGTTTGACATTATCGGCAACTGGTCTGAATCTCGTAAGGAGAAGTATGCTGCCAAGTATAAGGATGTCCATTTCCTCGGATTCGTGGATGACCTCTATGTTGCCATCAAGGACAGCACGATGATTGTTCCGATAACGATTGGAAGTGGTATCCGCATGAAGATATTGGAGGCTTCGAACAAGGGCGTGCCTTTCGTCAGTACATCTGTTGGAGCGGAGGGTATTCCTGTGACATCGGGAGAGAATTGCTTCATCGCTGATGCTCCAGCGGCTTTTGTGGATGGCATCTTGAAATTGCAGAATCCAGACTTGCGCCGCCTGTTTGCCATGAATGCCAACAAGATGGTTCGTGAGCATTACTCCTTGGAGGCGTTGAGAAGAAACAGGTTGGAGATTTATGAAAAGCTATAATCCAGCCATCGGCTATCTCAAAGCCTTGGGCATTATGCTGATGGTGTTGGGACATTCGGGCAACACGCTTCATGTGAACGATTTTGTCTATATGTTCCACATGCCCCTCTTCTTCATCGCCTCGGGTTATTGTTTCAAGGAGAAATACTTGGCGGCTCCTCGACAGTACCTATATAATAAGGTGAGGGGCATCTATTGGCCGTATGTGAAGTGGAGTTTGTTGTTCCTGCTGTTGCACAACGTATGCTTCCATCTCCATCTCTATAGCGACCAGTATGGATGGAAGGAGTATGTGTCGCATCTTTATACGCCACATGAGTTCCTGCACCTCGCCAAGTGCATTGTCTTTAAGATGAATGGGCATGAGCAACTGCTTGGCGGCTATTGGTTTATGAACGCCTTGTTCTTCGGGTCGCTTATCGCATGGCCAGTCATAAGGTATATAAAGAGTCCACTTATCGGGGGGGGTACGTTGCTCTGTGCGTGTACCTTGCTGAACAAGACGTGCTGGCATATTCCTTACATTGAGATTTCAGCGCAAGCTTTCTCTGCCGCCCTGTTGATTGTTATCGGGCATGGCATGGCGAAGTACAAGGTAAAACCGTTCAATAACTGGCAGATTACTTTGGCTTTGGCGGTGACGCTCGTCGGTTCGTTCGTCTGGAACATGGCGATGAATCAGGATTCGTATAGCAACAAGCGTTTCATCCCATACATCATCACGGCGACACTCGCCACATGGACTTTCTACTCGCTCTTTGAGCGGATGAAAAACTCGCAAGGTGTTTGTGCCAAGATGTTGGACTTCGTTGGCAAGCATACCCTCACCATTCTCACCTGGCATTTCCTTGCCTTCAAGCTCGTGTCACTCGTCATCATCGGTATCTATGGGTTGCAGACGGAAAGGCTCGCCGAGTTCCCTGTCATCACCGAGTATGCCAAGCAAGGCTGGTGGGTAGTGTATTTCCTTGTGGCGATGGGCGTGACGTGCGGAATAGCGTATTGTGGAAAAAGAATGAAAATCAGTCGTCTCCATAAATAATTTTACCTTTCTTTTGGATTGTCAATCAAAATGCGTATTTTTGTGACCTAAAAATCATTAAAAGTATAAAGATATTCTATATGGGACAGATATTAGTTACGGTAGATGAGAACCAACCATTGCAGAACATTCGCAAGGCTATAAATATGTTGCGTGGAGTTGTTTCAACTTCCATCATGAAGGAACCGATTTTGACCAAGACGGAGAAGCAGCAGGCTTATGTCAAGGAAAGTTTGACAAGAGCTTTGCAAGAGGTGAAACTCGCTAAGTTGGAGGGTCGTAAACTTCAAAGTTTTGACGATTTCTTAAAAGAACTGGATGAGGAGAAAGGATGATAGATGTAAATATTATACTTGGCCCGGAGTTTAAAAGGCAATTTAAACGGTTGGCTAAAAAATATCATTCATTGAGAAATGATATTGATGTGTGGAGAAAAGAATTTCTAAAGATCCTTTCATCGGTGACGATCTTGGCGGTGGCGTCCGTAAAATAAGAATGTCCATTGCTGATAAGGGAAAAGGCAAAAGTGGTGGCGCAAGAATCCTTACCCTTAATGTTTGGGTTAGTGAAGATGGTCTTGATGTTACATTGTTGACTATTTATGACAAAGGTGAAATCTCTAATGTCAAGGATGAGTTTATTGAGTTTTTGATTAAAAATGTGTAAAAATAAATAGACCTTCAAATTAGGACTTAAGATGAAATCATACGAGGACAGCGTCAATGCCTACCGTGACATCATAAACGCAATAAAGACAGCGGAGAAGAAAAAATATGCCGAGGGTCGCGCTGAGGGTCGCGCCGAAGGTGAGAAAGAAGCAAAGGAAAAGATTGCCTCAAAACTGCTTTCGTTAGGAGTGCCTATGGACACTATCATTAAAGCCTCAGGTTTGACGGCAGACGAGATAAAAGCGTTGCTGACTATTTAAGATAAAATTTGGGGATAGTGAAAATCCTATCGTAGATACTTACGACTTGACGAAATGGTGACATTGATGCCATGAAAAACACCATTTAAAATAGATATTTTTATTTGTAGACAAACACAGATAGTATGTCCATTTGGTCATACCAGCCCTTTATGGTATATATTTAGCGTAGGTGTGTGTGTTGAAAATACATAAATTATGAATCAAACAAAATATACATTTCTTCTCCCTGCCTATAAACCCGACTTCTTCGAGGAGGCATTGAGAAGTATCAAGAGTCAGACTTTTTCGGATTTCAAGGTATTGGTGTCGGACGACTGTTCGCCACACGACTTGAAGTCGATATTCGATAAGGTTTGTGGAGATGATGAGCGGTTTCAATATCGCCGTAATGAAGAGAACATGGGAGGCAAGAGTCTCGTGTCGCATTGGAATCTTCTTGTCGACATGTGCGACACCGAATATCTCATCCTCGCCAGCGATGATGATGTCTATGAACCAACCTTCTTGGAGGAAGTGGACAAGTTGGCAAGGAAATATCCAGAGGTGGATTTGATAAGGGCAAGAGTGAAGCTGATAAATGAGAAAGGAGAGTTGCTGGAGAAAGAGGCTATTTATGAAGAGAAACTTTCTGAATTAGAGTTTATCTCCCAACTTTATGGTAACCATTATATCAAGTGTATTGCAAATTTTGTCTTTAAAACTAAACCTTTAGTTCAAGAAGGTGGATTTGTTGATTTCCCTTTGGCTTGGCATAGTGATTCTGCTACGGCAATTATGATGAGTCGTAATGGGGTGGCTAATACTAGAGATGAGCAGTTTTCATTCAGAAGTTCTGAGATAAATATATCGTATGGGAAAAATTCAAAGCGAAGTTCGTATGGGAAAATAAAGGCTACGATGTTATATGATGTTTGGTTTAATAAGACATTGAGTCTTTTAGCTGGAAATATAGAAAATTTAAAGTTTAACGGACATTTATTATCCTTTATTAAAAGGACACATAGTAATAATAAAGTAACAGAATTATATACCTATATTTCAGGAGTTTCTTTTAGAAAACTATGTAAAATTCTAATGGAAACGAAAAGTTTATATGTGAACTTAAATTGTTTGTATTTGTATCTTAAAGGTAAGATTTAATAAATGAGATTATGAAGCTGAGTAAAATACATATAGGCAATTATCGTAAGTTAAAGAACTGCATAATTGAATTTGATGATAAGCAAACAGTGTTTGTTGGTGCCAATAATAGTGGTAAAACATCAGCCATGCAAGCGATTATAAGTTTCCTTAAAGATAATAATCGTTTTACAGCTAATGATTTTACGCTTACAAATTGGAAAGAATTGAATGAAATAGCGGAAGGCTGGGTAAATGAGAACGTAGGTTCTCCCAAGCCAATTCTTACTGATATTTCAGACTTATTACCAACAATGGATGTTTGGATAGATGTCTCAGAAAAAGATGCTTACCTTGTCAAAAATTTGATACCTTCTTTTGAATGGAAAGGAAGGACCGTGGGTATGCGTATCCTATATGCCCCGAAGGATATAGGAAAATTACGCGATGAGTTTAAGGAGGTATATATGAGAGTTAGAACGTTGGAGAAAGATGCTACCAAAACAGTGTCTCCTACATCCTTTTGGGACTATTTGAGTAGTAATACGCGCCTCCACAATAGTTTTGCTTGTCACTATTATGTGTTGGATATAGAAAAAGAAACGACTAATGCTGGCTTTCAAGCGTTACCCGATATCGAATATGATGGTGACCCTAAAAATCCGTTGGAAAAATTGTTTAAGATACATTCTATAGAGGCACAACGAGAGTTTTCTGATCCTGACGGAAAGGACAACTTGGGACAAAATAACTTGTCGAAACAGTTGCAAGAGTATTATGAAAAACAGATACAACAAAGAGAAATCGTGTCGCAGGAAGACATTGACATTTTTAAGGCGGCAGATAGTGCCAATAAAGTGTGCGACGAGAAGTTGGAAAGGGCTTTCTCTGGTAGAATTGATGAACTTAAAAATATCAGTTACCCAGGTTTCTTAAATCCAGAAATAAAGATTCATAGCAAAATCAACATAAAAGATACTCTGTCACATGATTCTGCTGTTCAATTTCTTCTGAATAAGAACAAAGGGGAAGAAGAGTTGGTGTTACCTGAAAGATATAATGGATTGGGCTACCAGAATTTAATATCTATGTACTTCAAACTTATTCAGTTTCGAGATGAATGGCTTCATGAAGGAGCAATAGGAGAAGGTACTGAAGAGGCAGATGCTATAGAGCCTATCCATTTGGTGTTGATAGAGGAGCCTGAGGCTCATCTTCATGCGCAAGCTCAACAAGTATTTATTCGTAAGGCTTATGAGGCATTGATTAAATCAGACAAACTCAAAGGTAAGGATTCATTTACAACACAGATAGTGTTAAGTACTCATTCAAATCACATTGTTAAAGAGTTGGATATGAATTGCTTGAGATATTTCAGAAGAGAAAAGCCAGAAGAAATAAACATTCCGATTTCATCTGTTGTAAGTTTGAAAAATGTCTTTGGTGAGGATAAGAAAACTAAAAAGTTCGTATCTCGCTATATCAAATTGAATCATTGCGACTTCTTTTTTGCAGATGCTGTAATATTGGTAGAAGGCTCAGGTGAGAGAATCTTGATGAATCGTTTTTTAGAGGAGGAGGGCGTTAAGGACAATTATATTTCAGTAATAGAAATAAATGGTAGCCATGCACATCGTTTTAGACCTCTTATTGAAAAACTTAAAATTAGGACGTTGATAGTAACTGATATTGACTCTCAAAATAAAAAAGCTGATGGTAAATGGGAGAAAGGATTTACGCAAAAAGGTAAAAAACAGAGATCTAATAATGATACTATCATAAAATGGCTTGAAGAGAGTGATGTAGATAAACTTCTTGGTTTAGGGGAAAAAGATAAAATTAAAGGAGATGTAAGGATTGCTTACCAAACAGGAATTCCAATAAAACTAAATGGCAATAAAGAAGAATCTATAGCGTATCCTTATACTTTTGAAGATTCTGTTGCTTTAACTAATTATAATCTTTTTATACGTGAAGGATTGAAATGCAAAGGAATGGTCAAGGATTTCCAAACAATCTTGCTATCTGCTACTGATGTCGAGAAATGTTGTGAAGAACTATTTGGCAAACTAATATCTGCTAATAAGGCACCTTTTGCTATAGATCTCCTTTTCATGGATGAGTTTGAGCAGCTGGATACTCCCGAGTACATTAAGGAAGGCTTGGTATGGTTGGACAGAATATTAAATCCTGAAAAATACGAAAATGACAAACATTGATGATGCTATAAAAAAACAATTATTGTCTTGCATTTCAAAAGAAAAGCATAATAGCTTTTTCTTGTTTGCTGGTGCTGGTTCTGGTAAAACGCATACTTTAGTAAAACTGTTAGAGAAAATCAGAGAATTATGGGGTAATGAACTTGCAATGGAAAATCGTAAGGTTGCAGTTATAACTTATACAAATGCAGCAACAGATGAAATCAGAAGTAGAGGCAATTTCGGGAATCTGTTTCATATTTCTACGATTCATAGTTTTCTTTGGGATATAATCCAACCTTATCAAAAAGAAATCAAGAAGTTATATCTTGAATACATAGATAAAGATATAAAGAAATTATCTGATAAACAAGAGACTGCTGTGAATAAAAATACTACGACTTATTTGAAAAATGCAGATAAGCTCGAAAAACTTCAGGAGCGAAGAAGCATAAAAGCAAAGATAGATAAGTTTGTTTATAATCCCAATGGTGACAATCTCCAAGCAAATTCTTTGAATCATCAAGATGTGATAAATATAGGTAATGATATGATTTGTCAACACCCATTGCTAAGGCAAATATTATCTCAGCAGTTTCCGTTTATGTTGATAGATGAAAGCCAAGATACAAAAGAAAAGTTAGTGGATGCTTTCTTCAAAATTCAGGAAGATTTCCCTAAGAATTTTACTTTGGGATTCATTGGGGATATAAAGCAACGCATCTATATGGATGGCAAGGAAAATATAAAGAAGGCTATACCAGAGACATGGCTTCAACCTCAGAAACAAATGAATTATCGTTGTGACAAACGGATAGTGGAGCTAGCCAACAAAATAGCAGAGGGTATTGATGGAAGTAGGCAAGTGGCAAGAGCAGATGCTAATGAAGGCTTTGTTCATTTATTCTTGGTCTCCCCAAATGTGAATAAGATTAAAACAGAACAAGGGATTTGTAATGAGATGATGCATATTACAGGCGATGAAGGGTGGAGTACAGAAAATCAAAATGTTGAGATTTTGACTCTGGAGCATCGAATGGCAGCTACAAGGTTAGGCTTTGAAAATTTGCATGATATATTCAATGGGTGTAAGAGATACCAAATGTCTTACTTGCAAGGAGCAATGCCTGAAATGTCTATATTCTCAAATGCCATCTTACCATTGTTTGAACTAATAAAAGGAGGTAAGAATTTAGAAATCCTAGATATATTCAAAAGAAATTCTCCTTTAATGGATTCTGTTCCACATACTGATTATGTAAAACGTTTACATGAAATCAAAGAAAAGATAAATGTACTAAAAGAATATGACATAAAGAAAGTAACAGCTAAAGAAATAATAGAATTTGTCAAGGACAATAACTTATTTATAGTTCCAGACTTGATAGATGATGCTTTAGATATAGCAGAATCGGAAGATGATGAAACTGTTTTAGCATGGGAAAAAGCATTAGACTTAAGCTTGTCTGAATATAAAGCATACGATGATTATGTGAACGATAGGACAATGTATGCAACTCACCAAGGAGTGAAAGGTTTGGAATTTCCGAGAGTCTTGGTTTTGATAGATGATCATGATGCCAAAGGAAACTTATTTAATTATGAGCGTTTATTTGAAGTTGAACCATTGTCTAAGACAGATGAGAAAAACATAGAGGAAGGTCGTGAAACATCTATTGATAGAACCCTGCGTTTGCTTTATGTTACTTGTACCCGTGCTAAGCATTCTTTGGCTTTGTTGATGTACACATCAAATCCTAAGAAAGCTAAGGCTACAGCATTGGCTAAAGGATGGTTTAATGATGATGAAATGTCAATAATGGTATGAACGACAAAGTAAAAATAAGCATTATTATTCCAGTCTATAATGTTGAGAAATATATTAATAAATGTCTTGACAGCATCCTTGTCCAGACTTTCCCATACTTTGAAGTATTCTTGGTAGATGATGGAAGTACGGACATGTCGGGAGAAATATGTGATGAGTATGCTGAAAAGGATAAGCGACTAAAAGTCTTTCATCAAAAGAATCAGGGAGTAAGCGTCACAAGGCAGAGAGCCTTGGATATGGTGACTACTGAGTATGTGGGGTTCATCGACCCTGACGATTATGTCGAGGAGGACTACCTTGAAAGACTTTATGAGTCGGCTCGGAAAGCAATGTCAGACTTGGCTTGGTGCGACTATGTGGAGCATCATGTTGGTAATGATAGTGTGCATTCTTGTGCATGGACTGAAAAAAGTCGGTCAGGCTTGCTGAGGGGAATTTTGGAGTCTGGTTTTTCTGCCGTGCTTTGGAATAAATTATATCGTACAGCTGTAATCAAGGAAAATGGAATATGCTTTGATTCTGCGTTGAAAACAGCCGAAGATATTTTGTTTGTGAGCGAGTTCATCTGCCATTCAGAGACTTTTTCTTATGTTGAAAAGCCGCTGTATCATTATAATATGACGAATGAAAATTCTGCTATCAATCAATATAGCACATTGAAATTTAAGACAGATTATGCCGTCATGTTGAAAAGTCTACTTCCAAAATTGAGAAGGATTGATGATTTTTCAGCTTTATACCCAGCTTTGATAAACTGTATGTTTTATTGTAAGGACATATACGTCTTTGATTCACGCTATCGTAACTTCAATAAATACAGGGCGATTTTTCCCGAGGTGGATACGCATCTGGGACTTTTGCATGGACTTCCGTTCTTTCGCAAGCAAGCCTTGTGGTTTGTCTCATGGAGATTGGGCGTGTTGGGATATGCTTGTTTGGGAATTAGTAAGATTTTTGATAAAAATGAATAATAAAATTTCTATTTCTATAAATAACATAAAAGTCGTATTGACTATTTTAGTTGTATATATTCATTTCCCTGGACCTTTGACTTGGGATAAGTACAATTTGGGACTAAAATCTATCCATTCGTCGCTAGATTTTTGCTCCATTTCAATCGATATCTTAACAAAGGTTGCTGTTCCTACATTTTTCGTTTTGTCAGGATTCTTGTTTTTTAAAGACGCTTTCTCTTTTGATGCATATAAAGCAAAAATAAATAGACGAGTAAGCTCTTTATTAGTTCCATATGTATTGTGGAATATTATTCCATTCTTTATAGTGATAGGCCTTAAAATATTAGGCTGTATTATCAAAGGAAATCCTTGGGGGGGATTATATTGTACATTAATGATACTGATTGGTTAGACTTATTTACAGGCTATAAAAATGGTTACCCTCTAAATCCTGTATTATGGTTTATAAGGGATTTGATGATATCATCAGTTTTATCACCGCTTGTTTACTGTATTGCCAAAAGAAAGATCTTGTTTATAGTCGCAATTATATTATTTATTTTAGTTCCCAATACTTCTTGTAATATTTACTCGTATTCGTCATTCGTGTATTTCCTTATTGGGGCTTTTGTTTCGACAAACAAACTTGTGACATTAAATCGTAGTTATATATTCTGCTCAATATTTGTATGTAGTTTTTTATGTTTGTTGCTTTTTGGAAAAAGAATGTGGAATAATTTATTGTTCCTTATGCTTACAATGTCTTTTATATGCTTGTGTTGTATTATCTCACAGAAAATTGACATTAATAAAAATATAGCATTCGTTAAATATTCTTTCTGGATATTCGTCACTCATTGGATATTTGGACAATTTTTACCCAATTACGATTATAAAGTGATTGGTTACATAGGTTGGATTTATATGATTATAAAACCATTGATTGTAATAGCATTGATGATTGTTCTTTATGAATTTCTGAATAGATATAATCCTAGTCTTCTAAAAATTTTAATAGGAAAAAGATAAAATGGGAAAAAAACTATGTTGCTTTATTGTTCCTTATTTTGGAAAATTGCCTAATTATTTTCAGCTGTTCTTAAATTCCTGTAGCTTAAATCCAGGGTATCATTGGTTGATAATTACAGATGATGATACTCCATATATATATCCTAAAAATGTGCAGCGAGTAAAGTCTTCTTTCGAAGAGTTACAAACAACATTCTCTTCCAAATTTGATTTTGATATTTGTCTTCCAAAGCCATATAAACTGTGTGATTTCAAACCGGCGTATGGCTATTTATTTAGTGAATATCTAAAAGATTATGATTTTTGGGGGCATTGTGATATAGATACAATAATGGGATGTTTGGAAAATTTTATCCCTAAAGATTTTCTCTTTAGATACGATAAAGTCTTTTGTCTAGGGCACATGACAATATATCGAAATGAGGACTGTATAAACAAATTATTTATGTTACCATATAAAGGACGCAGTTTATATAAGTTGGTTTTCCAAAATCCTAAAATTTGTGTGTTTGATGAAGAATTTCAAGATGGTAACAATGTTAATCGCATGTTTATACAATCAGGTAAGAAAGTTTATATGCATGATGCATCTTTAAACTTTAGCACTAAGCATAGGGATTTTCGAAAGATTAGCTTTAATGGTATTGACGATATTACTGATGCAGCAGATTATGTTATAGAGCCATCATGTACATCTCTAACGGTATGGGATAATGGGCATCTCTTTAGATATTTGTATGACAAGACAATATCAAGAAAAGAGTATCCTTATGTTCATTTGCAACAGCGAAAGATGACTTTTAACAAACGTGTTTTTAAAGCTGATAAATATAAGATAGTACCCAATAGATTTGACATTCTAGAGGTTGAGAATATAACAGCGTGCTCTTTTAAACAAATATCTTTAAAATCTTATGATATAGGATATTATAAATATTTGATAAGACGTATCTATAAGGCGATTATGTGCCGTTTAAAACTTATAAAGGAAAATAAGGAGAATTATGAAATTGACGATAATCATACCCGTTTATAATATTAAAGAATACATTGAAAGATGTGTATCTTCATTGGGAAATATATCTGATACGCAGATTGAGATTCTAATAATAGATGATGGATCTACAGACGGATCGGATATTGTTTGTGAAAAATTATCGCAGACAAATAAAAGTGTAAAAGTTATCCATCAACAAAACATGGGATTGAGTGAAGCTAGAAACACAGGTATAAGAAATGCTTCAGGAGATTATATCTTTTTTGTTGACGGTGATGATTATTTGTCAGATGGCGCAGTAGGATATATATTGAACGCAATCAATACTTGTTCTGATATTTATATAATTGATCATGCTAATGTTTATGATGGTATAAAAAAAGAAATAGTTGAGAAGAAGTTTAAGCCGAATGTATCCGTTATGTCTGGTTCTGAAGTTCTTGCAATGAATGGGGCTATCTCTGCATGGAGTTCAATATGTAAAAAAACGTTTTTACACGATAACAATTTGTATTTTACTCCTAATCTTATACATGAAGATTTTGAATTTTCTATAAGACTGTATTCTTTGGCAAAATCTGTAGAACACTTATCTGTTCCTATCTACAACTATGTTTGTGACAGAGCTGGTTCTATAATGAATTCAAAAAACATAAAAAGTGCTATTGGATATGCTACAAGTGCCGTGTTGACTAGAATTTTTATAAGAAAGCATCGTTTTAATAAAAAACAGATACGTATAATTTCAGATGTCGTATCTATTGGTTTTACTTTTTCTACCGAAAGAATTGATTTGCTAAGCAAAGAGTCAGATAGAAAGATCGTTTTTGACTTCTATAAAAATAATTTAAATGACATCATTTATTTCTTGTGGAATTCCAATTTGAGTCATAAGTTTTTAGCTATACTATTGCTCATAAATGCAAAGTTTGGAGTAAATACATATAAGAGAATACGTAATTTTAAGAAAGTATGAAGATATCTATTATAACAATTAACTATAACAATATAGAAGGATTAAAGCAAACTGTTGAGTCTGTATTGGTGCAAACTTATTTAAATAAAGAGTATATTGTTATAGATGGTGGTTCCAAAGATGGAACTGTTGATTTTCTGAAAAGTCAAAATAAAATCACATACTGGGTGTCTGAGAAAGATGGAGGGTTGTATAATGCAATGAATAAAGGTATCCGCAAGTTGAGTGGTGATTATGTGATCTTCATGAATAGTGGCGATGTTTTTTTTGATAGAAATGTATTGTCAGATATCTTTAATGGAACAGACTATAATGCAGATGTCTTGTATGGCAGTACCATTTACAAATATGGCAATGGAGGTATATTAAGAAAACCAAGAGATTTAAATGTGATGTCATATGAATTGCCATTTTGTCATCAGTCTTGCTTTATAAAATGTAAGCTGATGAAAAATATTGAATATGATGAATCTTACAAACTTATTGCAGACTATAATTTCTTTTATCAGGGTTGGAAGAAAAACTGGCATTTTGAACAGATAAATAAAATTGTTGCCATTTATGACACAACAGGGATGTCTGCAGATTCAGCAAGAAAATGGCAAATTTATGTTGAACGATGCAAAATACATGGTAAGGATACAAATTTGATGTTTTATAATTATCTGAATATTAAAACAGCTCTGAAGTGTTTTCTTGCTAAAATAATACCTGTCAATATTGTTGATTTAATGTTGCATAGAGAAAAAGGCAGCAATAGTGTTAAAGAAATTTTAAATTTTAAACAAATAAAATAACGTTGTAGTTATGGGTCAAATGCAGTCAATATCTAAGGATGAATTAAAGCCTCTACGATTATTGGGGGTGGTATCCTTGTTTTTATGTATTCCATCATTGATTTCTTTGCCATATTTGTTGTATGCATTTTTTAGGAAGAAGAGTGGAAATAAAACAGATTATGTTATATTTATAGTCTGTATCTCTATTTTCTTTGCATCAATAAATGCTACAAAAAGTGTTGGTGGAGATCAATGGAGATATTGGATGGCATACAACAATGTACCTATAAAGGGCTTCTTGTATGCTTTGATGAACATATATGGAACACCTGAAGCATGGCAAGGTATAAATTATCATATATCTGGCGAATTTATGAATGGTGTGTATAATTATATAGGTTATTATTTATCTTTTGGTTATTATCCTTTATTCGCTTTTTTGTTTACACTTACATCATACATTCTATTATTATTGGGATATTATAGATTCTGTTTGACACTAAAATCACCTCATATACCGATTATTTGTGGTGTCTTGATTATATCTTTTTTCTATCTTTATTTTCAGTTTACATTGCAAATTCAGAAACAGTTTTTTGCACAAGCTATTATGATGTATGTCATTGGTAATTATGCATATTATGGTAGATTGAGAAGAAAAGACTGGTTTGCTGTGACTTGTTCTGTATTCACCCATCAAAGCATGTTGTTCTTTGTACCATTTATTTTGTTAAAAAGATTTCGTTCTAAGATGGGGAAAGGCACAATAGTTTTCGTTTTTATAATCCTTGCTTTTTTGGTCTTTTGGGGACCAAGTCTCATGGGAGGCGTAGATTTTAGTAATGGATCCGTCTTAAGCTATGGACTTGAACGCTTTGCTAATTCCGAAACTAATAATGATGGTTTAAGTATTCAGATGAATCAAGTTGTGGTGATAGGTTTACCATTGGCTATTATATGCTTTCGTCAATTACAACTTAATCGAAACAATGTTGTGCCTTCTCAGCAATTTATCGTAATAGTAGTATCATTGCTCCTTGTAACAACTGCTGCAATGGTTCGCCAGCCTCTTGCTCAATACCGTTTTTTTATGATGTTGATGCCTTTTATGCCATTCATATATTCTATAGCTTATAGAAATATTCAAAAGCGAAATATCTTTTTGATGATTTTGGCAGTTGTTATGGTCGTATGGTTTTTCTTTCAGTTCGAATATATATATTGGACATACGCTCCAGAAATTGATATCTTAATAAAAAGTCCTATATTTTTGGTTTTTTCTAATTACCAAGGTTTTTAGATTTCTTATGAATTATAAATCAATAGATTTAATGAAATTTATGATGGCACTTTGTGTTGTGACGATACACACATACATAGTAGATAGTATGGAGCCATCAATATTCCAAGATATTTTATATTCTATTATCCGTAGTGCTGTTCCTTTCTTTTTTATAACTTCTGCTTTCTTTGTAATGCAGCGCAAAGAAAAAGATGGTATTATAAAATATTGGAAAAGAATTTTTCAACTATATCTTTCTTGGAGTGTGATTAACTTTATTTCAGTAAGTTTGATAAACCGTAATTTATGTGTTGAAAATGTTCAAACTTTTATATACCAGATACTTTTCAATGGATATAGTGTATTATGGTATCTCTGGGGTATTTTAATAGCCTTGCCTTTATTGATAAAACTACGAGATGGGGGGGGCAAAACCTTTGTATTTTCTTGTAATAGCTGTATTGGCTTATTTTTTTAACAGAGCATACACTCACTATGGTTCGATGGAGAATCCTAATAAGATTTGGTTATGGTCAGCATATTTGTATAAAGGCAAATATTTTGGAATGACAAATCTTTGTTTAGCGATTACATATCTTTCTATAGGATCATTCTTTAGTATGTACAAGTTTAGACAATATAAGGTTATCAGTGTTGCGTTAATAATTCTTGGCTCAATAATGATGCATTTCGAAACTCATAAGGATGTTGCTTTAGGTGTTCCAGTAATTGCATTTGGCTTGTTCCCTTTGATAAAAGACTGGCATCTGGATTTTTCGAGAATATCTTTTAAATGGCTGAGAAAAGAAAGCACATTGATATATTTTATTCATATCATTATTATAACCTGTATAGACAATGTGTATCCAGGTATGGATACCATTAAATGGATAGTGATTATTTCAAGCTGCATAATAGTTTCTGCTCTTTTTATAGCTTTGAGTAAAAAGAAACATATTTCTTGGATGGCAAAATTATATTGAAAAACAAGGGAGAACATTTTATATCTTCTTAATTCTGAAAAATTATGCATATTTGTTTTGTTTGTCGTGAGTATCCACCGTCTCTTCGTGGCGGTGGTATAGCGTCATATATAAAAGAGGTGGCACATGGGTTGCGTGATGCAGGGCATCAGGTGACGGTGATTGCTGCCTCAGATGATACACGATTGTCTTCGGATGAAGATGACGATGGGGTGAGAGTGATTAGACTTTCCGGTGGCGATTTCTTGATTTCACAGGTGGAAGGGAGGTCGCTGCTGAAGAAGTTTAGAATGTTCTATCGCTTCTATTCGTATCGCAAGAAGATCAGACGGAAAGTCATGGAACTGGGTGATGTTGATATTATTGAGGTGCCAGAATATGGGGCTGAGGGGTATTTCTTGGATACCATCGGTATTCCTGTTGTGACTCGCTTGCATACCCCTATGCTTCTCGACCATTACAACTTCTCCTTGCAAAAATTGTCGAAGAGTAATGCCACTTATTATTGGCAAGGCTTGCAAGAACTAAAGGTGATGAAAAAGGCGAAACATATAACTTCGTGCAGCACGTCGCTAAAAGAATGGAGCTGTAAGTTCTTGCACATTCCTCAAGAGAGAATAAAAGTTATCTATAATCCGATTTTGGCAAAGAAATGGACTTCGGATTCCAAGGGTATTTCTTTGCAATCAGCAAATTCAAAATCTTTTTCTTCGCAAGGCAATAGGGCTCTTTCTCCTTCTACAATAAACGAAAAGCATATTCTTTTTGTAGGAACTGTCTGTGACTGGAAGGGTTGCGGCGACTTGGCAGAGGCTTGCCAAATCTTGGCAGATTCGGGAACGTTTGGTGATTTCCAACTCGACTTGGTGGGAAAGACTGGGGCTTTTGCAGATGACTTGCAAGCGAAATATGGCAAGGAACCTTGGTTCCATCTCATCGGTAAGTTGCCCCGTGAGGAAGTGATGAAACGTTATGCTGAGGCTGATGTGGTCTGCTTCCCGTCATGGTGGGAGAATATGCCGATGGTCTGTATCGAGGCGATGCTCTCTGGAGCTGTAGTCATCGGCAGCAACTCTGGAGGCATGAGCGAAATCATCGAGGATGGCAAAAGTGGATTCTTGCTATCTCCAAAGAATCCAAAGGCTTGGGCAGAGAAAATCAAGGAGGTTTGCGCATTGCCTGAGATGCATAAGAATAAATTGAAAAAGGAGGCGCATGTGAGAATCATACAGAATTTTGATATGAGTGTGATTTTACCACAAATAATAGATTGCTATAAAAATATCATAAAAAAAAGTAAATAATGAATATACGAGTAGTATGGCCTTGTCCTTGGTTCGGCGATTATCGAGTTCCTGTGTTCGCAAATCTTAATAAGCTATTAGATGGAAATTTGAAAGTCTTTTATGCTTTACCAGATCCAAATAGTCGTTTGGGTGTTACGGAAAGTACACATAAGAAAATGGAAAGTCAATTAGGTGAGTCGGCTCATGGATTGAAAGGTAAAAAGATAGAAATTGGAGATTCTACGTCTGATATGGCAAACAAAAGTTTAATAATTCGTTACCAACCAGATTTATATAAAAGGCTTAAAAAATTAAATCCTGACATTGTGATAGCGGAAACATTTGGTGGTTGGTCCATGATATCCATAATTTATGCTTTGTTGCATCATAAAAAATTGATGATGTTTTACGAGCGTACTGCCTATGTTGAACGAAATTCTCCATGGTGGCGAACTTTATACAGAAAGATTATGGGACTCCCAGTTAAAACTTTTTTAGTGAATGGCACTTTGACTCGTGAGTATTTGCAAAAAAGACTTGGATTCAAACGACAAAAGTATGTAGAAGGCTTAATGGTTGCTGATAGTAAAGGCTTGTCAGAATCGGTTTCAAGTATGTCTGAAAGTGATAAGTTGAACTTGAAAACTGAATTATCTTTGAACGATGGCATTACGTTTGTTTTTGTAGGGCAAATTGTAGAAAGAAAGGGAGTTAAAGAGCTTTTGGATGCTTGGAGCAAACATATAGAAAAATTTTCAAATGACAATTTATTAATAATAGGGAATGGAATTTTATTGGACACTTTTAAAACGCAATATAAAGATTTCTCTTCTATACATTTTTTAGGTCGAATAGAATACGATAATGTTTATAGATATTATGCCATTTCAGATGTTTTTGTTATGCCAACATTAGAAGATAATTGGTGCTTGGTTGTGCCTGAAGCTATGGCATGTGGAAAACCTGTAGCTTGTTCTATTTATAATGGAGGGCATTTGGAATTAATTGAAGAAGGGGCGAATGGATTCCGCTTTGACCCTCATAAGCCCAAAGATGTAGTTTCAGTATTAGCAAAATTTCATAGTGCAAATTTGCATGATATGGGTAATGCTTCTAAACGTATAATAGATAATTATACTCCAGAAAAAGCAGCAAAAAAAATATTTAAAGCGTGTATAGATTTGATAATGACGAATGAAAAATGAAACAAAGGAATCCTTCGATAGATATCTTGAAATTCTTTGCAGCCTTGTTGATTACCAATTCTCACATGGGGATGCTCTATCCTGAATCTTTGGTAAAACTCTCCACTGGGGGGGCGATAGGTGATGTGTTGTTTTTCTTTTGCAGTGGTTTTACCCTGTTCTTGGGCAGAGGTGGCAATTTCTTCAACTGGTACAAGCGGCGCATCAACCGCATTTATCCTACGGTATTGATGTGGGCAGCTATCATGGCTTTCGTCTTTGGAGTACGTATGGGGATGGACTTCACGATATTGCATGGTGGCGGTTGGTTTGTGAGCTGCATCATGATATACTATGTTCTTCTGTATTTCATCAGACAGTATTTCGTGGATAGATTGAAATGGGTGTTTGGTGTGGCTTGCTTAGTTGTACTCGGATGGTATCTGACGGAAGATAGTTCTACCATATTTATGTACGGCGGGACTTATTTCAAGTGGTGTCATTATTTCTTGTTCATGTTGGCAGGTGCGATATGCGGCTTGAGAATGAAAGAACAGGGCATTGGTAGTCATTCTGCCATTCGTAACATCCTATTGTTCTTCGTTTCCTTAGTGGTATTCTACGGATTGCAGTTTGTTGGCACGAAGAATCCGATGGTAGCACATTGGCAAATCTTGACATTGTTCCCTCTGATGGGCGTCACCCTGTGTATGTATCGCTTGTGTAATGAGCCTTGGCTTGTTCGTTTCTATGAGCGCAAGTGGTCGCATCGCATCATGTATTCCATATCAGCCTTGTGCTTGGAGATTTATGTTTGCCAAGGTTTTGTTTTCAATACTTCTTTGAACCATCTGTTTCCTTTAAATATTCTCATCAATTTCGTCATGGTCGTTGTCTTGGCTTATTGTGTCAAGATCGCATCCAACTGGTTCTCGCAGACTTTCAAGGACGATGATTATGATTGGAAGAAAATGATGAGATTGTAAATTGAAAAAAGAGTGATATGACAAGACAACAATCGATTTATTTAAAAGGATGGGCAGTTCTCTTTATGATGTTCTTGCATTTTAGTGGAATGTCGAATCCCGAGTATCGATACAATTGGTATGGTAGTGATTATGCAGGTGCTTTTCAAATATGTGTACCTATCTTCTTGTTCCTCTCTGGTTATGGACTGATGGCTGGAAGCATGAATAAGCAAGAATCCTTTGTAACTTCATTCAAAAAACAAGTAAGAAGGTCGATGAAACTTTTTAGGCATTACTGGATTGTCATAACTCCTTTTGTGGCTTTAGCCTTATTGCTTGGAAAGTTTACATGGTCTTGGGAATCATTTGTTCTTACTGCAACTAGTTTACGATGTGATTGGTGTCCCAATGCTTGGTTTATCTCCCTTTATGTTGAACTTATACTGATGTTTCCTCTGTTTTTCTTTTTCATGAAAGGAAAAAGGAAGACGAGAATTCTTTTGGGCTTCATAATATTGGTGATAGTCACCAAACTTTTGGGTAAAATAGAATGGATTGATGCAGAGAAATGTATATTGGCACGTCAGATAAAAATGCTATTGATAGATATGCCTATTTTTATAGAAGGAATGCTATTCGCCAAATATTCATGGATGAACACTTTGACAAGTAAAATGTCTGATGGGAAATGGCTCAATCTATTCGGGGGGGTATTTGCGTTATCATTGCAATCGTATGTAGAGCAAAGGTTCCATTGATAAGTGTAACAGAATTGATACATGTGCCGATGTGTCTGTTAGGACTTATGCTCATTGCTACAAGCATGAATTGGATATTTAGGTCAATTACTTTTGTGGGCAAGTATTCTACGACACTTTGGCTTATCCATGGATATTTTATTTGGACATTCTTAGCTTTTTTTATTTACTCATTCCGGTTTTGGCCTTTGGCTTTTATAGTATTTGTTGGCATAAGCTTGTTGGTGAGTATAGTGGTGGATAAGCTGACAATACCAATGTGGATGGCTCGGTACGCAGATACAGCGTAGTTATGTGGTGAAACTTTGGTATGCACTGAAAGCATACGTCAAGGCGTTGTTAACGATATGGCAGTACGACATCGTGCATTTTCATACTGTGCCCGACAAGATTTGTCTGATTGTCCAAATGCCTGTGCTGCTGTTGGCATTGCTTGCAGAAAGAATATTGTTATGCAGATTCACATTGGCAACCAGTTGGAAGACCATACGCATAACAAACTATTTATCTGGTGCTTGAATCGTGCTGACTGCGTGGTTCTTTTAGAGGAGTTGTATCGTACTATTCTGCCAGAATAGATATACTTTTTTATAATAATATGCTTAAAATTTTAATCAACGCTTATGCTTGTTCTCCAGGAATGGGGAGTGAGCCGGGAATGGCATGGAACTGGGTGAGCAATCTCGCCAAGTTCTGTGAACTGTATATCATTACCGAGGGGGAATTTCGGGAGAAAATAGAGAGTGTCGTTCCGACATTGGAACAAGGGAAAAATATGCACTTCTATTACAACCCGGTGACGGAGGAAATACGCAAGATGTGCTGGAACCAAGGCGACTGGCGATTCTACAAATATTATCGGGAGTGGCAGTGGAAGACGTATCTCATGGCAAAGGATATTTGCACGAAAGAGCATATTGATGTGTTGCATCAGCTCAATATGATTGGCTTCCGTGAACCGGGGTATCTGTGGAAGTTGTCAAAGGAAATGGATATTCCGTTTGTTTGGGGACCAGTGGATGCCAAGGACAAGTTTCCTGTGGCTTATTTAGATGGTGCAAGTATGAAGACAAAACTCTTCATGCGATTGAAAAATTTCTTGACAGCTATTCAGTTGAAACATTCTGGTCGTGTACGTGAGGCAGCACGACAGGCTTCTGTTGTTTTTTCAGCCTCCTCCAATTCGCAGCGTTCATTTAAAAAGTACATGGGTATAGATTCGCCTTTGCTCAATGAAACAGGATGCTATGTACAAGAGCATCCTTTGGCGGATAAGTCTAAGAAACAGACTTTTGATGTGTTATGGGTTGGTAAGTTGGATTTCCGCAAGCAACTTGCCTTGGCTTTATGGACGATATCTGCCGTTGGTAGTCATCTTGTTAGATTTCATATAGTTGGCGGTGGAGATGCAGAACATTACAAGCAGTTGGCGATAGATTTAGGCATTGCTGACTGGTGCGTATGGCATGGGGCAGTGAGCCACGATGAGGTGCAAGAGTTGATGCAATTGTCAGATGTCTTTTTCTTTACCAGTGTGGCAGAAGGTACACCGCATGTAGTGCTTGAGGCAATCGGCAACAATCTACCGGTAGTTTGTTTTGATACCTGTGGGCAAGGTGATGCTGTGAACGATAAGGTCGGCAGGAAGATTCCGCTTTCCAAACCGATGCAATCCGTCCATGATTTTGCCAAGGTTTTGAAAGACTTGGAGCGTAATCGGGATTTACTCAAACAGATGTCGGAGAATTGTAAGCAGAGACAGATGGAGCTATCGTGGGAGGAGAAAGCGAAGACGATGGTGGAATGGTATGAGAAGGTAGCGAAATAAAAAAATAAAATTAGATGTTTAGACTAAAAGAATTAAATATTTTATGCAGCAGGGCGGAGCTCGCCTCACTGCCAGATGGCAAATTACTTATCAACACTATCAATGCTCATTCTTTTAACACTGCCCGCAAAGACCGGCTCTTTGCTGAGGCGCTGACCCATGGCGATGCATTGATTCCTGACGGGGTGAGCATCGTGAAGGCGTGCCGCTGGATTAAGGCGAAGTCGCAACCGAAGGAGCGAATCGCAGGATGGGACCTGTTTGCTTTCGAGATGGAGCATCTCGAAAAATTAGGAATTAGGAATGAGGAATTAGGAGTTAGGAGTGAGGAATTAGGAGTTAGGAGTGAGGAATTAGGA
>ERZ808270.299-NODE-299-length-30467-cov-3.960936_pt1 | contig 30467 bp, 27 predicted proteins | sample MGYA00521082_ERZ808270 | MGnify/ENA primary metagenome ERZ808270 (study PRJEB31516, sample SAMN03275594) | gut metagenome | biome: mammalia-associated habitat; material: feces | host: Papio cynocephalus | place: Kenya | collected 2012-07-27 ... | reverse complement strand
GCAGAGGTTCATTGGGGTACTCTTCAAATCACCCTAAAATCTATTATACGAGGTGTATGGTCGATATGGAAAAGGTAAAAGCGGTGACTTCTATCATTGAAGAAAGAAGCGGTCTTGATGTTCGTGAAGCACTCGTTCACTTCTATAATTATCTTTCATCTGAGGAAACTCGGATTTATGATAAGGAGACAGATCATCTGCTTGAAACGCTCGGTGTCGAAGTCGAGCTTCCGTTCTGATCCGAGGGAGTGAACTTTCTCGAATTTGAGAAAGTTCGGTTAATCATAATTCGCATAGACTTTAGCTCAAATCTGAGCGAAAGTTCATGAGCTGAATCATCATTTAGGAGCTATGATTTTTACAGAATCCGAGCAAAGTTTTTTGCATAAAAACAACATTTCCGATATGATGATTTTCAAAAATTGTAATGCGGATTTTTGATTCCTGTACCCACAATTTCGGCTGCTCTGTCAGCCCTTCTTTTCCCGTCAGGGATAGCCCCGCAGGGCGGAGTAGTTCTTGTGGCGATCTAATGTTGCCGCAAGTACTACGGAGTTACACGCGGCGCACGCACAAGACTTCGCTATGTGCCGCACCGTTGTAACCGCTGCTCCGCAGCTTTTTCCCTGCGACCATACCTTGCGTCGTTCAGGAAAAATTTGCCCGTCAGGGCTGGCGTAGCACATAGCGAAGTCTTGTGCTTGCCCTCTCCGCCTTAGCGGTCATGAAAGGAGTTGATGCCTATGATTTTTTGATTGGATTTCGTAGAGAGAAAGAAGTAAATCCAATGAACAAGGAAGGCGAAACTATGAAAGAAAAAAGAATCTCATTCGGTCAGGGACACGGCTCTCTGGCTCACAACAATAGAGAGTTCATGGCGGCGAATGTTGACCCTCTCCGAACTCCAAATAATGTGATCTTTGTACAGCAACCGATAGCAGAAGCATACGACCAGCTTTTCAAGGAATCGACCGAGCGATATAATGCCCGTCAGAAAAGAAATGATCGCAAGATTGGTGACTACTATGAACACCTTTTCGGCTGTAAGCCTTGCAACACGGTCAAGGTCAATGCTCTCGACCAAAAGAGTTTTTACGAAGTGGTGGTGCAGATCGGAAAGCGTGAGGATTCGGGCATCGGAACGGAAGATGAACAGCTTGTGGCTGATTGCCTGAAAGAGTACATGGAGGGATTCCAGGAACGCAACCCAAATTTTTACGTTTTTAACGCTGTCCTGCACATGGACGAAGCCACGCCGCATCTGCACTTTGATTACATTCCTGTCGGTCACTATAAGCGAGGGCAGGACACTCAGAACGGCATCGCCCAGGCTCTGAAAGAGATGGGCTACGGCGGTGGTAAAATGGCTATTGCCCGTTGGCGAGTTGCCGAGGTCGAAGTGCTGAACGCTATTTGCCTTGAACACGGTATCAAGCCCCTTGCTCCCGAAAAGGCGAGAGGTACGCTTGAAGTTGAGGAGTACAAGGAACAGCGTCGGCAGGCTGACGAACTGGCAGAGCATAATGCTCAGGTCAAAGCGGAACTTGGCGAGAAGCGAGAAATGCTTAAAGCTGTCAAGGAGAAAACTGCTAAACTTGCGGAGATCGACAGCATTGAAACGGGAAAGACCGTGTTCGGCGGTAAGGTTACAGTGTCACAGGAGGACTGGCAGAACGTCACCGACCTTGCAAGGAAAGAAGTTGCATCGCAGAAGCAGACAAAGAAGCTCCGTAAGGAACGTGATGAAGCTGTACGGGAGCGTGATGAACTGAAAGCAAAGCTGTCTGCTGTTTCCTCGGAGCTTGCCGCCTACAAGAAAGCAGAGGAGCAAAAGGGACTTTTCACCCGTGAGAAGCTGAAAAAGGAAGCAAAGCGTATCAGCCGTGAGGACGAACTGTCCCGTGAGCTGAGAAAGGCTAAGGCGTTTATTTCTGCCTGCGGGCTGAGTGCCGATTATCAGCAGTACAAGTACAACAGCACCACAAGAAAGAATGTGCTGGAATAACAAATAAACAAGATAGAAAGCAGGGGAAGTACCTGCTATGGAGGTTTTACAACTATGACAACAAACAGAAAGAACAAGCTTATCGCTCAGCTCGTAAGCATTCTGAGCGAACTTATCGAAGCCAATGATTCCGAACAGGTGTCTGAGGTTACGTCCAATGCCGTGGAGGTGCTGACTATCAAGGAGTGTACAGAAGCGGTCAAGGGACTTTCCGAGCATACAGTCCGCAAGCTCATCGCCCAGGGAAAACTCCCGTACATGAGAGCCGGAGACGGTCAGCGTGGCAAAATGCTCATCAACAAGGCTGATCTGCTTGCGTACTTCAACGGACAGGGAACAGACAGATAAATCTGTACGCTGAAAATGCCGATATTACGGCGTTAGAACGGCAACAGACACAAAAGCCACAAACACCATAGAACAAAGAGCATAGATTTCGGCATACTCCGAAAAAAGATAGAGAATCCTCTTGACATACGGGCAAATGCGCGCTATGATTAGAATAACAGGAGTATGCCATAAAATCTATGTGATAGAAAGGAATCATTTATGGCTACTATTACAAAGCGAGGCGATACTTTCAGAATAAAGGTATCCCTCGGTTATGATACAGAACACAAGCAGATCATCAAGTCTACAACCTTCAAACCTCCGCAGGGCGTAACACCTAAGAAAGCGGAGAAGCTTGCACAGCAGTTTGCGTATGAATTTGAAAGCAGATGCAAGGATTATACTGAGCTGAACGAAAATATGCGTTTCTCGGAACTTGCCGACTGGTACTTTGAGAATTTTGCTCCTATTGAGTTGAAACCAAGCACAGCATATACCTATAAAGGTCAGTACGAAAAGCACATTAAGCCTGTTATCGGTAACATGAAGCTGAAAGAGATCACAACTCCGAAGCTGACAAGCATTATGAAGACATTCAAGCTGAAGCCACAGTCTGTACGCAAAATCTATGTAGTGATACAGAGTATCTTCCGCAGGGGCGTTGAACAGGGATATATTCGTGAATCGCCTTGTCACAACGTTATCCTTCCGAAGAACCGTCTGGAAAAGAAGAAGATGTCTCTTGATGAGAACGAAATCAAACGTTTCATGGAGCTTCTTGATAATAAGCCGTGGGACGAGGACTTCAAGCGTATCATCAAGGTTCTCCTTTACACAGGAATACGTTCGGGAGAATGCTTGGGGCTTATGTGGGAAGACATTGACTTCGATGAAATGACGATCACCATTAACCACAATCTCACTGATATTGGCGGTAAACACAAGCTCGGCTCACCTAAGACCGAAAGTAGTCGCAGGGTTATCGGAATGAGTGATGTCCTTGCTTCTATTTTCAGGGAGCAGAAAGCATATATCGACAAAATGTCGGCAGCACTCGGAAAGAACTTTGCTCACCCTGAAATGGTATTCACTTCTGCACTTGGCAATTACCGTGACAGAAATTCTGTATACCATTCTCTGAAACGCTTCACTAAGGGAACGGAGTTTGAGAAACTCACCCTACACCAGCTCAGGCATTGCAACGCTACGCTCTTGCTGAACAGCGGAGTTGACCTCAAAGTGGTTTCGGAGCATCTCGGTCATCGGGATATAAATATCACAGCCGATATTTACGCTGACGTACTGAAAAGCACTAAGGCTAAGGTTGCCGATCTTATAACTCTTAAACTGTCTTGAACGCAAAATATCCGTCCCGATAAGTCGAGACGGATATTAAAAATCTTTCGATAAAGACCAGACAAAGACCATGACGAATTTGTGAGATCTGAAAAGTGCCGAAAATACGGCGATTTGAGATAAGTCTGATTATCTCTTGGAGAACTGCGGTGCACGACGTGCAGCCTTCAGACCGTACTTCTTACGTTCCTTCATTCTCGGGTCACGAGTGAGGAATCCAGCCTTCTTCAGGACCGGACGCAGTTCCGGGCTGTAAACCAGCAGCGCACGGGAGATGCCGTGACGGATCGCACCAGCCTGACCGGTAACACCGCCGCCTGCAACGGTGCAGACAACATCCATCTTGTCCATATTTTCTGTCAGATTCAGCGGCTGACGAACGATCAGCTTCAGGGTATCCAGACCGAAGTATTCGTCGATGCTTCTGCCGTTGATGGTGATGCTGCCGTTGCCCGGATACAGACGAACTCTTGCTACAGAGTGCTTCCGTCTGCCGGTGCCATAATAGTATTTAACCTTAGATTCGTACATCTTTTCTGCTCCTTTCCCTTAGAACTCGCAAACTTCCGGCTTCTGAGCCGCCTGCTTGTGTTCTGCGCCCTTATAAGTACGCAGACGCTTCAGCTGGTTTGCGCCCTGGGTATTGTGGGGGAGCATTCCCTTGACAGCGATCATCATTGCTTCATCTGCTTTTTCTTCCATCATAACCTTATACTGTGTCTTCTTCAGACCACCGATCCAACCGGTGTGCCAGTAATAGTACTTCTTCTCCAGCTTGTTGCCGGTCAAAACTGCCTTGTCACAGTTGATGATGATTACGTTATCGCCGCAGTCAACGTGCGGTGCGAATGTGGGCTTGTGCTTACCACGCAGCAGGTGTGCAGCCTTTGCAGCCACACGACCCAGCGGCTTGCCGGCAGCGTCCAGCACATACCACTTGCGATCTACTTCGCCAGCCTTCGGCATAGTTGTTGCCATAGTCAATTCCTCCATTGAAACTTCTATCAAAAATAATCTCGATCCCGGAAAAACGGGATCAGGCAGAGGGCAGTTGGGTTAGACTGCACTGCCGGCATTTCGCAAGATTATAACCGGTCTCTCTGACAGTACAAGAATTATTATACCACAGAATCGGGCGGAATGTCAAGCCGAAATCCGCAGTTTTTTTTCGATTTTCAGAGGAAATCGGCTGTGAATTTTGTGCATATTGCCATTTTGCCCGGCAACCCCTTTTGCCGGCTTGCAATTTCTACAGAACTGCGATATAATAGTATAGGCAATTCCGCACAAAACCCGTCGGTCGGCTTTGTACGGTTTTGCCGGTATCGACAGGACTCTGCGGTCACGCAGGAACGGGAGGCAACAAACATGAGACAAGAACCATCTTCGGAGAACTGCCGGCTGGTCTATCTGACACGCCGTGCCTATGAGACCGGAGAGATCCGGCTGCTGCTGCGCACGGACAATGTCTGTGCGGAAAAAGACACCGGCTGGCAGCTGCTCCAGGGCAGCGAGACCGGGCTGGAGCTTTCCAATCCCGGAAACAGCCTGCTGGTCTCTGTGGCACGTGCGCTGGAGATCGAACCGAAGCTTGCGCCGTTTCTGACCGCAGACACGCCGCCGCAGAAGGCGGCATATGCCTATGACGAAAAAACCGCCGGCTACCGTCCCACCGCATACCCGGAGGACGTGCCGACGGAGATCTGACAAAATGAGCAGAGCGAATGCTCAGCCTGTGATGACATGGCTTGCGTCTGCATTGGCGAGGATCATATAGTACACCAGACAGGCAAGCATACATATAATGAAAAAAGCGATCACAACACGCAGCCGGAAACGCAGAAACGGTTTCGGCTTGTGGATATCATCAATTCGGTGCAGCTGCTTTTGTCTTTTGCGCATGATACAGGGCTCCTTTCTGCGGATGTCGGTATTCCTGTTACTATTATAAAGGATGGCGCAGCATTTTGCAAGCATTATTTTTGCGGCACCGGAATTTGCCTTGACAAGGAGAAAAACTTATGTGTGGTTTTGTAGGATTCACCAATCATATTGACAACTCAAACGTGGTTCTGGGCGAGATGCTGGATAAGATCAAGCACCGTGGCCCGGACGCTGAGGGTACTTATATTGACGAGGATATTGCACTGGGACACCGCCGTCTGAGCATCATCGACGTTTCGGATGCCGGCACACAGCCGCTGTACAGTGAGGACGGCAACCTGGCGCTGCTGTTCAACGGCGAGATCTATAACTACCAGGAGATCCGCGCCCGTCTGATGGAGGCAGGCTATCACTTTGCCACCCAGACCGACTCTGAGGTGCTGATCTACGGCTACCAGGAGTACGGCGCAGAACTGCTCCAGCAGCTGCGTGGCATGTTCTCCTTCGTGATCTGGGATAAGCGGGAGAAAAAGCTCTTCGGCGCAAGAGATTTCTTCGGCATCAAGCCCATGTACTACGCCCAGATGGGAGAGACATTCCTGTTCGGCTCGGAGATCAAGAGCTTTCTGTGCCATCCGCATTTCAAAAAGGTGCTGAACACCGCCGCACTGGAAAACTATCTGACCTTCCAATATTCGCCCTGTGACGAGACCTTTTTCCAGGGTGTGTATAAGCTGCCGCCGGCACACTATTTCACCTATCAGAACGGCAAGTTCGAGATGAAACGCTACTGGGATGTACATTTCAAGGCAGACCAGAAACCCGACCTAGACACCTGGGTCAACCGAATTTCCGATACCTTCCACGACAGCGTAAAGGCGCATAAGATCGCCGATGTAGAAGTTGGCTCTTTCCTGTCCAGCGGCGTGGATTCCAGCTATGTGGCAGCCATTGCCGACGTGGATAAGACCTTTACCGTAGGATTCGGCACGGAGGAGCGCTACAACGAGATCGGCTGGGCAAAGGGCTTTTCTGAGGCGATCGGCAAGAAGAATTACAACAAGGTCATCACCCCGGAGGAGTACTGGGAAAAGCTGCCCATGATCCAGTACCACATGGATGAGCCGCTGGCAGACCCGGCAGCCATTGCCCTGTACTTCGTGTGCAATCTGGCATCCCAGTCGCTGAAAGTCGTGCTGTCCGGCGAGGGCGCAGACGAGATCTTCGGCGGCTATAACGTCTACAGCGAACCGGGCGGGTCTGCCTATGACAAGCTGCCCCGCGGACTGCGCCGCGGCATCGGTCACATCGCAGAGAAAATGCCGGCGCACCGTGGCAGAAACTTCCTGGTGCGCAAGGGCAAGGATCTGGAAGAACGCTTTATCGGCAACGCCTATATGTTCACCCCGGAAGAGCGCAAGGCACTGCTGAAGATCCGCACCAATGCGCCGGATCCCATGGAGATCACCAAGCCGTTCTACGACAAGGTGCAGGATCAGGACGACGTGACCAAGATGCAGTACCTGGATCTCCATATGTGGATGGCAGGCGACATCCTGCTGAAAGCCGATAAGATGAGCATGGCGAATTCCCTGGAGCTGCGTGTGCCGTTCCTGGATAAAAAGGTCATGGAACTGGCAGAACAGATTCCCACACGCTATCGTGTGACACGGGAGGCTGTCACCGACGAAAAGACCCCGTACATCACCAAGTATGCCATGCGTCTGGCTGCCAAGAAGGATACACCGCCGCAGACTGCCAAAACCGCAGCCAAGAAAAAGCTGGGATTCCCGGTGCCGATCCGTGTATGGCTGAAAGAAGACAAGTACTACAGCATCGTCCGGGAGCGCTTTGAGAGCGACGAGGCAAACCGCTTTTTCCACACGGAAAAGCTGGTGCGCCTGCTGGACGATCACCGTGCCGGAAAGGCAGACAACAGCCGGAAGATCTGGACGCTGTATATGTTCCTGGTATGGTATCAGATCTACTTCCCGGAGGCTTGCGGCGCATAAGTGCTGCATAAAGGAGGGATAGACCTATGCCAAGCCATGTAACCTATGCCTATATCCGGCAGAATCCCGATATCCGGGAGTATATCCGCCGTGCCGATATGTCCCTGGCGGCAATCGGCTATACGGAGCATTCCTTTGCCCATGTGGAAAAGGCAGCGCACAATGCTGCCATGATCCTGGAGACGCTGCAATACCCGGCACGCCAGGTGGAGCTGGCAAAGATCGCCGGATTTCTCCACGACATCGGCAACGTCATCAACCGGAACGACCACGCCCAGAGCGGCGCAGTCATGGCGTTTCGTCTCCTGGACCGCCTGGAAATGCCGGTGGATGAGATCTGTTCCATCATTTCCGCCATCGGCAACCACGATGAGGGAACGGCACAGCCGGTGGATGCCATTTCGGCAGCGCTGATTATCGCCGACAAAACCGATGTGCGCCGCAGCCGTGTGCGCAATACCGATTTCATGACGTTCGATATCCACGACCGTGTCAACTATGCGGTGGAATATTCCAACCTGCATTTCAGTGATGACCAGAAGTCCATCGTACTGGATCTGACCATTGACACCGAGATCTCTTCCGTGCTGGAATATTTCGAGATCTTCATGGAGCGAATGCTGCTGTCCAAGCGTGCGGCGCTGTTCTTTGACAAGAAATTCAAGATGTACATTAACGGCAGCAATATTTTATAAGACGACAAGACCGCCGAAAACCGGCGGCATTGCCATAGATTCCCGGAATCAATGTACGGTTTCGGAGAAAACAACGGAGGTACAATATCATGATTTCACCGTATCCGCATCTGATCGACCTGAACGATTATCCTGTTTCCTGGTGGAAACAGGTGGTAGACCTGGGAGAGCAGATCAAGAATCACCCGGAGATCTACGCAGGCGCCTGCAGCAATAAGATCATGGCGACCCTGTTCTATGAGCCGTCCACCCGTACCCAGATGTCGTTCCAGACTGCAATGCTGCGTCTGGGCGGCAGACTGATCGGTTTCGATAACCCGGCAAACTCGTCCGTCTCCAAGGGAGAGACCCTGAAGGACACCACAAAGATCGTCAGCGGCTATGCGGATATCCTGGTCATGCGCCATCCGGTTGCCGGTGCGGCAAAGGCTGCGGCGCTGTCCGCAGACTGCCCGGTCATCAACGCCGGTGACAGCGGTCACCTCCACCCGACCCAGACACTGACCGACCTGCTGACCCTGAAATGCGAAAAGGGCAGACTGGATCATCTGACCATCGGTCTCTGCGGCGATCTCATCAACGGCAGAACGGTACACTCTCTGCTGAAGGCAATGTCCTGCTTTGAGGGCAACCGTTTCATTCTGATCTCCACACCGGAACTGGGTCTGCCGTCCTATGTCAAGGATATTCTCAACGCCAGCAACTGCGAGTACGAGGAGATCTCTTCTCTGGAAGAGGCACTGCCGCAGCTGGATGTGCTGTATATGACCCGGATCCAGCAGGAGCGCTTTGCCAGCCGTGAAGAATATCTGGCACAGAAGGACACCTACATCCTCACTGTCAAGAAGATGCAGGCAGCGAAAAAGGATCTGATCGTGCTGCATCCGCTGCCCCGTGTAGACGAAATTGAAGTGGCTCTGGACGATGATCCCCGTGCTATGTACTTCAAGCAGGCAAAGTATGGTATGTACGTCCGCATGGCGCTTATCATCACCATGCTGAACCTGGACACTCACACCACACTGCTGCACGGCAAGACCTTCCCCGGCGCAGCCTGCAAGAACCCCAACTGCATCACCTGTACAGAGACATACCTCCCGAAGAGCTTTATTCCGCTGGGCAATTCTCTGCTGGAATGCGAGTTCTGCAACGAGCGCCTGCTGATGGAACACTGAATTTCTGAGTAAACGAAAAAACAAAAAGCATCATTTCCCGACTGCACACACGATTGGATTGACGTGCAGCAGCCGGGGGACGATGCTTTTTTTGCACAAATATATGGCGGTTTCATGATTGAATTGTACAAATTTTTCACGAATCCAGTTTATTTTTTATGATTCCCCTTGCACAAAAATTTGGTTTGTGCTATACTAAAAGGGCAGAAACTTCCTGTAAAGCGGCAGAGGTCACTCTGCCGGATGGAATCGCCTTTCGGCGATGCGGCAGATGCCGAACGCCGGAATGCACAGCAGAAACCACAGCCCGGTGAACGGCAGACAGATCTGCCCGTAAAGGTTCAGCGGCATATTGCTGTAGTCCCACACGTTCCATCCCATGACAAGATTGTCCGCAACGCCCACGGTGAATTCCAGCGCCGTGATGAGCAGAGCGCCGCAGAGGCACTGGAGCAGCCGGGTCTTTGGCGGCGCAGCGGCACGGATCAGATAGAGTCCCACGGCGGCGGCGCCGCCGGTGAGGGTCATGGTCCAGTGGGTATATCCACGGCATACAATTTCCAGCAGACTATAGATAAACGCCCCCAGCAGAAAGAACCAGCAGAGTTCATAGGGCTTGTGATGCAGTTTCAAGGGATCACCTCTTTGTTTTGATGCTGCCTGTAGTCTGTGCTGAAAACCAAAAAATATACAAATCGGCATCGCCTGCAACCAAAAAAACGATGCTGTAACTATCTGAGGAGGTATCACAATGCGAAAAAGTGGTATTTTGATGCACATTTCCAGTCTGCCGTCTGAGTTCGGCATCGGCAAGCTGGGCGATTCGGCTTATATGTTTGCCAACTTCCTGCGGGACTGCGGTGTCCAGGTGTGGCAGATCCTGCCGCTTTCGCCCACCAGTTACGGCGATTCTCCGTACCAGTCCTTCTCCGTCCACGCCGGAAATCCTTACTTTATCGACTTCCAGCGCCTGGAGAAAAAGGGCTATCTTGCGCCGCCGGACTATGCGGATATCAACTGGGGCGATGATCCCCGCCGGGTCGATTACGCCAGAGTGTATAACTACTGTTTCCACGTACTCCGGACTGCATACAGCCGTTTCCGGAAGGACGATCCGGGCTATCTGGCATTCTGCGAGGCACAAAAGGCTTGGCTGCCGGAATATGCCCTGTTTATGGCGCTGAAAGATGCCCACGAGGGACAGCCCTGGCATCAGTGGGAACCGGAACTGGCGCAGCGTGATCCTAAAGCACTGGAAAAGGCAAAGGAGACCTATGCCGACCAGATCGACTTCTACAGCGTGCTGCAATACTGGTTCTACCAGCAGTGGGGCGAACTCAAGACCTACTGCAATCTGAACGGCATTTCCATTGTGGGAGATATTCCCATTTATGTGGCATATGACAGCGTGGATGTCTGGGCAAATCCGGAGCTTTTCCTCCTGGACAAAGAGCGAAAGCCCATCGACGTTGCCGGCTGTCCGCCGGATGTCTTTTCGCCCACCGGTCAGCTGTGGGGCAATCCGCTGTATGACTGGGCATACCACAAGGAGACCGGCTTTGCCTGGTGGATCGACCGCCTGAAGAGCGCATCCACACTGTACAACACCGTGCGCATCGACCATTTCCGTGGATTCGAAAGCTATTACGCCATCCCCTACGGCAACAAGACCGCAGAGATCGGCGAGTGGCGGAAAGGTCCGGGCATGGCGCTGTTCGATGCGGTCAAGGCATCGCTGGGCGATCTGTCCATCATCGCCGAAGACCTGGGCTTTGTGACGCCGGAAGTGCGCAAGCTGCTGAAAGACTCCGGCTATCCGGGCATGAAAGTACTCCAGTTCGCCTTTGACGACGACCCCAAGAGTACCTATCTGCCCCAGAACTTTGAGACTTCCAACTGTATCGCCTATACGGGGACACACGACAATATGACGCTCCGTGGCTGGATCCATGGCTCGCCGTCAAAAACCATCGCTTTCGCCAAGCGCTATCTCCACTGCCGGAGCGCAAACGATCTGCCGGCAGCTATCCTGCGGCTCACCTGGAGCAGCACGGCAAAGCTTGCGGTGGCACAGATGCAGGACTTCCTGGATGCCGGACCGGAGGGCAGAATGAACACACCGTCCACCACCGGCGGCAACTGGCAGTACCGCACGCTGACCAGCGACTTTAATCCCAGACTGGCAAAGCGTATCTACCAGCTGAATGAACTGTACAACCGCCTGCCGGAGGAGACAGCACCCAAGCCGCTGTCGAAGAAGCGGCAGAAAGCGGCAGAAAAGGCAGCAGAGAAAGCTGCTGCGGTAAACGAATCCATGAAACTGAAGAAAAAGGAGAAGAAGTCATGATAAACAAAGAAGAACTGAAAAGCGGCATTCTGAACGCCCTGCACGGAATCGACCCCAAGACGGCAACCCCGCAGCAGCTGCATCAGGCGCTGGGCGAAACCATTATGGAAGCGATCGCACCGGACTGGGACAAGAGCATGGACGCACACGAGCGCAGCCGCCGTGCCTGCTACTTCTCCATGGAGTTCCTGGTGGGCCGTGCCGTTTACAACAACCTGCTGGTGCTGGATGTGATGAAAGAGGCTGAGGCCGCTTTCGCAGAACTGGGCGTTTCGCTGGCAGACCTGGAAGTTATCGAAGATGCCGCTCTGGGCAACGGCGGTCTGGGCAGACTGGCTGCCTGCTTCCTGGACAGCGCAGCGACGCTGGATCTGCCGCTGGACGGCTATGGAATCCGCTACAAGTACGGTCTGTTCAAGCAGTACTTCGAGGACGGATTCCAGAAGGAAGTGCCGGACGACTGGATGCGCTACGGCGATGCCTGGTCGGTGCGCCGGGACGAGGATGCTGTCCTGGTGGAATTCGAGGGACAGACTGTTCGTGCCGTGCCGTATGATATGCCGGTGATCGGCTGCAAGACCAAGCACATCGGCAATCTCCGCCTCTGGCAGGCAGAGCCGGTGCATACATTCGACTTCGACCTGTTCAATCAGCAGAAGTACCTGGAGGCTGCCGCTGAGACCGTTTATGCAGAGGACATCTCCCGCGTTCTCTATCCGAACGACGACACCTGGGAAGGCAAAAAGCTGCGTCTGAAACAGCAGTATTTCTTCTGCGCCGCATCACTCCAGGACATTCTGAAAAAGCACAAGGCAGTTTACGGCACACTGGACAACCTGGCAGACAAGCTTGCCATCCAGCTGAACGACACTCATCCGGTCATCTCCGTGCCGGAACTGGTGCGCCAGCTGATGCTGCCGGAAAACGGCTATACCTTCGACCAGGCATTCGGCATGGCAAGAAAGATCTTCCACTACACCAACCACACCGTTATGCCGGAGGCACTGGAAAAGTGGGACTGCAATCTGGTACAGCAGCTGCTGCCGGCAGTCTATGATATCATTCTGCGCATCGAAGAGCAGTTTATGACCGAGATGTACCAGAAGGGCGTGGACAAGGCGCAGGCAAACCGCATGAAGCTGGTGCAGAACGGCATGGTGCATATGGCACATATCGCTGTGTATGCGTCTGCACACACCAACGGCGTTGCAGCGATCCACACCGAGATTCTGAAGGACTCCGTGCTGAAAGACTGGTACCAGGTTTATCCGGAGCGTTTCCAGAACAAGACCAACGGCATCACCCAGCGCCGCTGGCTGGCACTGTGCAACCCGGAACTGTCCGGACTGCTCACCGAGCTGCTGGGTTCCGACGACTGGAAGATCCGTCTGGACGAACTGAAAAAGCTGGAGTGCTATGCCGATGACACCGCTGTGCTGGAGCGTTTCCTGGCGATCAAACAGACCAAAAAGGAACAGCTTGCCGCATATATCGCAGAAAAAGAGGGCGTGCAGATCGACCCGAACTCTATCTTTGACATCCAGATCAAGCGCCTGCATGAGTACAAGCGCCAGCTGCTGAACGCATTCTCCATCCTGTACCTGTACTTCGGACTCAAGGACGGCAGCATTGCGGACATCACACCGGTAACCTTCCTGTTCGGCGCAAAGTCTGCGCCGGGCTATCGCCGTGCCAAGGCAATCATCAAGTTCATCCACGAGGTGGCAAAGCTGGTAGAGGCAGACCCGGTAGTCTCTCAGAAGATCAAGGTGGTATTTGTCTCCAACTATAATGTTTCCTATGCAGAAAAACTGGTGGCAGCGGCTGATGTTTCCGAGCAGATCTCCACTGCCGGCACAGAGGCATCCGGCACCGGCAACATGAAGCTGATGCTCAACGGTGCGGTTACTCTGGGTACCTATGACGGCGCAAACATTGAGATCGTGGAAGAGGCTGGCGAAGAAAACAACTACATCTTCGGCGCAAAGGTAGAAGAACTGGAAAAGATCATGCCGACCTATGACAGCCGCAAGCTGTTCTCCGAGAATGCAAAGATCCGCCGTGTGGTAGAGACACTGATCGACGGCACCTGCTGTGACGGCGGCAGCGGCGATTTCCGGGAGCTGTACTACTCGCTCCTGGACGGCGCAAGCTGGCACGCACCGGATAACTACTACCTGCTGGGCGACCTGGAATCCTATGTGGCAGCCAAGCTGCGCTGCAACGGCGACTACACCGACCGCATGGCATTCGCCAAGAAACAGTGGCTGAACATCTGCAATGCCGGAAAGTTCAGCTCTGACCGTACAATTGCGGATTATGCGGAAAACATCTGGGATATCCAGCCGGTCAAGGTGGACTGACAGAGACCGTACTGCACAGGAGGTGCTGAAACGTGAGTGGATGGATCGCATTTGGCTGCTTTCTTCTTCTGGGAATCACAGATGCTGTATTTGCGTGGAAACTGAACGGTGAGCCGTGGGCGTTTCTGATGGCTGGTGATCCGAAACTGCCCGACGGAGATTACGTCTATGTGCCGTCCCGCTTTCAACAGGCAGCGAAACTCCTTTGCCTGTTCTATGCCGTTGTCTTTTTCCTGTCGGCATTGGCGGCGCTGCTGACGCAGGCGCTCCGGGTGCTGCCCGGCGGCTGGATGGCAGGGATCCTGTATCTTCACGGTGCAGTCCTGACGCTGACCGCCTTTGGAATGCTGGCATATCTGGACAGCTACTGTCAGACGAAGAATGCGGTTCTGGCAGAGGCGGAAGAGAGCTGAAGAAAATACACACAATGAACTGCACTTGCAGCAAAAAATAACATTGCATCAAAATGCCCCTGTCGGTTTTTCGGCAGGGGCATTTGCAATCTAATAGAAAACCGATTTTGCGTCATACGACAAACGCCATGCTGATCTTCACTTTCAGCATGGCGTTTGTTCAAAAGGTTATGGATTCTATGGATCCGAAGATGTCGGTTTAAGTTTCCCACAAGCTGCGGTAAATGGCAGCGCAGTCTGCTGCGCTCACGGCACGCCGGGTATTTCCCGGACTGCCGCTGGCGATGGCATCTGCCGACATCTTTTCGATGGCATCGAAAAATGCCGTCCTGGAGATGCCGTACTGTTCCGGCGAAGGCACTTCACAGGTGCGGCACAGCTGCTTTACTGCCTCCAGCAGTGCATCTGCTGCCGCCGCATCGGAGCTGTCTGCCGGCGCTGCGCCAATGGCACGTCCCAGCGCACCGAACCGCTCATAGCAGCCCGGCAGCGCAAACTGCAGGCACTTTTCCAGCAGCATGGCGTTGGACAAGCCGTGCGGCACATGAAACAGCGCCCCGATGGGCCGGCTCATGCCGTGAACAATGGTAACACTGGAATTGTTGATGCAGATGCCTGCCTCCAGTGCTGCAGCCGCCATTTCTTCCCGTGCCTTCCGGTTTTTCCCGTCCCGGTATGCCGCAGGGAGATAGGAAAAGATACGTTTTACTGCGGAGACCGCCAGCGCATCCGTCAGGGGCTGTGCCTGCTTTGAGGTATACGCCTCGATGGCATGGGTCAGCGCATCCAGTCCAGTGGCCGCCGTAACGGACTGCGGCGTACTTTCCGACAAGCTGGCATCCACAATGGCAAGCTGCGGCAGGAGTACCTCGCCTTTCAGCAGCATTTTCACATCTGTTTTGGTGTCTGTGATAATGGTGAACTTCGTCACCTCAGAGCCTGTTCCGGCTGTGGTGGGGATTGCCGCCATAGACGGGAGCGCTCCGCTGATCTCCTTTCCCATGTAGGATGCAAGGGGTGCAGAACTGGTCGTGCCGACGGCAATGGCCTTCATGGCATCCAGCGGACTGCCGCCGCCAATGCCGATCAGACAGTCGCAGCCGTTTTTCTGATATGCCGCCAGACCTTCGGCGATCATGACATCAGTCGGTTCGCTGTTGATGCAGTCGCACACCGCATACGCCGAAAAGCATCCGGACAGCTGTTCCGCCAGCTGCGCTCCCATGCGTTTCCACGTTCCGGCAGAAGTCACCACCAGCGGTTTCTTCCCCAGCCCGGAAAGCGCTGCACTGCTCTCCTGCAATGCACCCCATCCAGTGAAAATGGTCTGTGTTGTCGTAAATTTCTTGACCATGGTATTTTCCCTGTGCCTTTCTTCTGTGATATCTTTCATCATATCACAAGATAATGAAATGGTCAATCCTCGTCTGCACGAAGCACTGCATTCAGCATGACTGTTGCACCCTCGGTGCAGTGTTCCGGCTTGGAATACTCCGGCTCACAGTGCGAAAGTCCGTCCTTGGACTGGACAAAGATCATGGTTGTGGGCAGCATATACGATGCAAACTGTGCGTCATGACCTGCGCCGGAATGGATATACTGATGGGAGATGCCGCATTCCTCTGCGGCTGCCTTCACATAGCCCACCAGCTTTTTGTTCCAGTAAACGGTATCCCGGTTCCATGCCTTTTCCACCTTGCAGGTGCAGCCGTGCCATTCCTTGTCGGCACAGCTCTTGACAATTGCCAGGACCTGTTCCAGCACCTTGGGATCTTCGTGTCTGGCATCAAAGGAAAAGTCTACGAAATCCGGCACACAGGTATGTACGCAGGGATGGCAGACGATCTCACCAGTGGTGTACACCAGATCGCTGTAACCTAGCTTGTCGATCTCCTGGTGCAGATAACACAGCGCCTCAGATGCTGCATAAAGGGCATCCTTTCGTTTCGGCATGGGGAATGTGCCGGCGTGGGTGGTCTGTCCGTAGAACTGGATGCGGTAGTTGAACATTCCCAGCACGCAGTCCACCACGCCGATGTCATTTCCGGCATCCTCCAGGATCGGTCCCTGCTCGATGTGGGTTTCAAACATATACTGGTACTGCTCCGGATTCAGACGGTACTTCCTGTCTCCCTGGAAACCGGACTTCGCCAGCGCCTCGCCGAAGGTGCTCTTGCCGTCCAGAATGCTCTTGGACTGCATCATGTCATCATAGGCGAACTTGGCGCGGATGTCCTCCGGCAGATAGTCATAGCAGACAATGCCGGAACACATCATTGCCGGCGGATAGAGCGAACCCTCTTCGTTGGTCCAGATCATGGCGGTCAGCGGATGCTTGTGCGGAATCTGCTTTTCGTGTACTGTCTCCAGCACCTCCATGGCAGACATGACACCCAGGATACCGTCATAGTTGCCGCCGTTCTTGACCGAGTCCACGTGCGACGCCATAACGATGCGCTTGGCATTGGGGTCGCTGCCGGGAAGTGTGGCATACATATTTGCCACATCGTCGATCTCGATCACAGCGCCGATCGCCTCCATGCGTCTGCGGAATTCGTTTCGTGCCTGAATGGCTGCCTCAGACAGAGAATACCGTGTGATGCCGCCGTGACCTGCGTCACCAAATTTTGAAAATGTTGCGATCTTGTCCTTCATACGTTCCAAACTGCAAGCATACATAACCCATGCGCTTCCTTTCTCATATTATCTCAGATAAACAAATTCGGATTCTCGTTTTCATTTGTCTGTTCCGGGATCCGCAGACAATTTTCCAAAAGGTCATACACCTCGTCCGCCATCACATAAAAAGCCCGATAGCGTTCTGCATCCTCCGATTCCAGCACCAGCAGAAACCGATCATCCCAGTCGTTGCAGGAGATCGACTTCACCCAGAACTTCCCGTCTGCGTCTGTTCCCAGCTGCCGGAGCAGCTCCGTCTTTCGCACCACGCCGTACAGGATGCCGTCCCAGGGCACCGGAAAGTGCAGCCGTTTGACAAATGCCGGTTTCATGACTACCGTCACCGCCACCTCATTGGGCGTCAGCGGAACGGTATCCCGTGTCTCCTGTGAGACGGTGCGAAACCGGTCCGCCGGCAGCAGCGACCGCAGCGGCGTTCCCTGTTCGATATTCGCATAATGTCCGGATACCATTGACCTCATCTCCTTTTTCAGCCGGCAATGGCGGCATCGACTTCTCCCAGCACCTCATCCAGCTTCTGCATCTCCTCCCGGAGTTGTTCCGGCGTAATGATAAGCGGCGGCGCAACAATAATCACATTTTCGTGGCTGTAGGTGGAAAATCCCTTTGCCATCAGCTTTTTGCAGATGCCGCCCATCACGCCGTCCGGATCCTTTCCATACGGCACAAGGGGTTCTTTGGTGGTCTTGTCCTTTACCAGCTCTACGCCGGAGAACAAGCCGATATAGCGCACATCACCCACACAGGCGTGCTTTGCCTTCAGATCCTCCAGCAGTTCGCCCAGCACCTTGCCGGATACTGCCACATTGTCCAGAATGTTTGCCTCCTGGTAGTAGTTGACGCAGGCAACACCAGCGGCACACGCCAGCGGATGCGCACTGTAGGTCAGACCGCAGGACAGATAGTGGTCATCAAAGTATGCGGCGATCTTCTTGCTGACGGCAACACCGCCCAGCTGGATATAGCCGCAGGTCACACCCTTTGCAAAAGTAATGATATCCGGCACCACGTCGAAGTTCTCAAAGGCAAACATCTTTCCGGTTCTGCCGAAGCCCGCCATGACTTCATCGCAGATCATCACAATGCCGAACTCGTCGCAGATCTTCCGGATGCCCGGCAGATAGCCCTTCGGCGGAATGATAATGCCGTTAGAGCCGGTGATGGTCTCCACTTCAATAGCAGCGATGCGGTCTGCACCCTCATAGATGACCTGTTCCCGCAGCTTTGCCAGATAATACTTCGTTGCCTCTTCTTCGGATGCAAAATCCAGCGGCTCCCGGTAGATATACGGGTCAAAGAACTTGATAAAGCCCGGAATGCCCGGTTCCAGCGGATAGCGTCTCGGCTCACCGGTCAGATTTCCGGCGCCGAACGAAGAGCCGTGATAGCTCCGGTAGCGGCTGAACACCTTGTTTCTGCCGGTGTACATTCTGGCGATCTTGATGGCGTTTTCATTGGCATCTGCGCCGGCATTGGTGAAGAACACCTTGCCGAACGTATCCGGCAGCAGGTCGATGATCGCCTTGCCCAGCTTTGCACGGTCCTCATCGCCGAAGGACGGCCCGATGTAGCAGTACTTGTCCACCTTTGCCTTAATAGCGTCGCCGATTGCCTTGTTGCCGTAGCCCAGGTTCACATTGACCTGCTGCGAGGACATATCCGCATACCGCTTTCCATCGGTATCATAGAAGTAAATACCCTCTGACCGCTCTACCGGAATGGGCTTCAGTCCCTTTTGCTTGCTCCAGGACTGCATGGTATATGTGGTTTGCATTTTTTGAATCTCTTCGCCTGTCATTTTGAATTCCTCCAATTTTTATATTTGATCCGGCGATACGCTTACAGCATATCCCGAATGAGATAAGCCAGATAAATTTTTACGCTTGCCTCCTGATTCAGATCCGTCTGCAAAATCTCCCGGATCTGCCGCAGCTTATAGTTGATGGTGTTGCGGTGGACCTGCATCTGCTCTGCGGTCTGCTGAACGCTGCACTCTGTCAGCAGATAGCGCCGCAGCACATCCAGATAGTCGGTGTGATTTCTGGCATCATACTGGATCAGTGCGCCCAGCACGCTGTCCATGAACTGTTCCAATATCCTGCGGTCCTTGACGCCAAACAGAAGGCAGTAGATGCCCAGGTCTGAATAGCCCAGCACCTGTTTTTTCCGGATCCGGCAGACTGCACCGGCAGCCTTTGCCTGAAGATACAGCGCCGAAAGAGAACCATAGCCGATCTGCTCCTCCGAAATGCCGCAGTAAACATCACCTCGTTCTGACAAGACCTGTGCCACCTGCGCCACATACTGTGTCAGCTGCTCCGACCGGACATTCTGCCCGATCAGACAGATGCTCTGTTCCAGCCGGAAAATACAGACGGAAAGATGGCTTTTGTGCAGCGCCCGATAGACCCGGAACTGTAACTGTTCCCACTCCAGATCGGTGAACTCGTGTTCCCTTTCCCGGAGGTACAGGAGCATGACCTGGTACCTGCCGTCATCCGGAAAGCCTGCCCGCTGGAGTATCCCCGTATAGGATTCGCCCTTTTCCGGGTTGAATATCCAGGTGCTGAATGCAGATGCAATGCTGCGCTCATGCTTTTCACTCTGGATGATGCGATGGCAAAAATCGTATGTCACATCAATGATATGCACCGACCACGGCAGCACCAGCAGCGGAAAGGCGTGGCTGTTGCACCAGACGATCAGCTGCGGCGGCACTTTTTCAATGTATGGTCCCAGGTTGATGACCAGTCCCACCGCACCGTGGCTCAGCAGCTGTTCCGCATAGGGCAGCAGCCAGTTCACGCCACGCTGGGCAATGCCGGTGGTAAAAACCAGCTCCTGCCCGTTGATAAAATGGGATACTTCCACATCTTCGATGATATGCACCCAGCGCACCACATTGTCCATGCCGTCCTCGCCGGCGACCAGTTTCATCTGATACGTCTTTTCCACATTCACGCAAAGCTGCGAAAGCGTTAATGCCATGAGACCTCACCTCTCTTCCGGCGTTTCCACCGAGCGTCTTGTCCCGGCTGTGACTGCACCCACGGGACAGACCAGCGTACACAGCAGACAGCCCACACACTTTTTGCCGATCAGAGACGGCCGGCGCTTTTCGGTGTCGAACCGGATCGCCTGGTGTCCTGCGTCCATACAGGAAATATAGCATCTGCCGCAGCCGGAACAATCCTGCCGCAAAAATTTCGGATAGCATATGGAACTGCGGTTCAGCTTTTCCGGTGCTGTCACAGCCTCCAGCCCGACGCCCACCAGTTCCCGGAGACTGGCGATCCCATGACGGTTCATATAGTCCGTCAGACCGCCGATCAGGTCGGTAATGATCCGATAGCCGTACTGCATCACCGCTGTGGTGATCTGGATATTGCTGCACCCCAGCGCCAGAAACTGCACCGCATCCCGCCAGGTCTCGATGCCGCCCATACCGCTGATGGGAACACCGTTCAGCTCCGGACAGACCGCCATATCGTAAATATGGCGCAGTGCAATAGGTTTCACCGCCTTGCCGGAATAGCCGCTGACTGCGGTTTTTCCCATCACGCCCGGATGTGCCTGCATGGTCTCTTCGTCAATGCCGGTAATGCTTTTGATGGTATTGATCGCCGCCAGACCGTCTGCGCCCGCCTTCACGGCGGCGACTGCCGGAACAGTCATATCGGTGATATTGGGCGTCATCTTTGCCAGTACCGGCAGCGTTGTGCCGCGCTTGACCGCCGCTGTATATGCCTGCACCAGCTGTACATTTGTCCCCACATCACTGCCCATGCCCTCTACGGTCATCTGCGGACAGGAGAAATTGCATTCGATGATATCGCATCCGGCATCCGTCACCAGCCGAGCCAGCTGTGTCCACTCGTCCTCTGTTTCGCCCATGATGGACGCAACGATGATGCGATCGGGATAGTCCTGTTTCAGCCGCCGCAGAAAGTCCAGATTTTCCTCCAGCGTATGGTCGGAGATCTGTTCCAGATTCCGGAATCCCAGAAACGGATAGCCCTCCCGGCTCACGGTGTCAAATCTGGGCGATACCTCTTTGGGTCGGTAAAAGCCGATGGTCTTGAACACGATACCGCCCCAGCCCTGCTCCAGCGCCCTGGCACACATTTCATAATTGCTCGCCACAACGGAGGAGGAAAGGAAAAAGGGATTGACACACGGCACGCCGCAGAACGAAATGGAAAGGTCTGCCGGTTTCTGTGCCGCTGCCGCCGGAAGCGCTGCCGCCATTTCAGCAAGCGGCATCTTCTGCGGACAGGCGCTTTCGCAGGAATGCGCACAGGATGCACACGCTGCATTTTTCATTGCCGCCGCTGCCCCAGAAATGTTTTCAAAGCGGATACTCCGCACCATTGCGGCAGGGTCTGCATCCGATCCGCAGGCAGCTGTACAAGGTGCATCATAACAGAGCATACACTGTGCCGCCTGCTGTTCCAGTGTGATCTTCGTCCGCCGGCTCATCTCTGCCATCGCACATTCCTCCTTTTGATATGTTCTATGGTTACCCGTTTATTTTAATTTGCACTTTACGAAATTGCCCCAGCCGGCTTCGCCCAGGAATTCGCCGTTTTCATAGACCAGTCTGCCTCTGGAATAGGTCTGCACCGGATAGCCGTGCAGTTTGCATCCCTCCCAGATGGTGTGGTCACAGTCAGAGTGCATCTTGTCATTGGTGATGACGAAATCCATTTCCGGATCATAGACCACCAGGTCTGCATCCATGCCGACAGCGATCGCGCCCTTTTTCTGACAGCCGAAGATCCGTGCCGGATTGGTGGAGCAAAGCGCCACCGCCTGCTCAAAGGTGATCTCGCCGCTGTTTGCCGCAGACAGCATATAGGGATACATATTCTCGATGCCGGCGCAGCCATTGGGGATCTTGGTGAAATCGTCCTTGCCCCAGTCCTTTTCATAGGACTGGAACGGGCAGTGGTCTGTGGCGATGGTGTCGATATCGCCCCGGCGAATGGCTGCCCAGAGCGCCTGACGGCTTTCCTCACCCTTCATCGGCGGTGAGCATACGAAATTCCGTGCATTTTCCAGCTTATAGACATCGCTGGTGAATTCCAGATACTGCGGACAGGTCTCCGCATAGATGGGATAGCCCTCGTCCTTTGCCCGGGTCACAGCCTCGACGCCGCCTTTGTTCGCCAGGTGGACGATATACAGCGGTGCGCCGGTGGCTTTCGCCCAGGCGATGGCACGCTTGTCTGCCTCTTCTTCCACAAATTCCGGACGGGATGCGTAATGATACCAGGCATCCGTCTTACCCTCTGCCAGGAACTCCTTTGTGAGGGTGTTGATGATCTCGTTGTTCTCTGCATGTACCTCGATCAGGGCGCCCACTTCTTTCGCCTTCTGCAAAACCCGATAGAACACACCGTCGGTCACGCCGAAATCATACACCATAAACACCTTGAACGAAGGCACGCCGTAGTCCACCGCATCGGCGATGGTGTCCAGCAGTTCGCCGCTCACATCCTTGACTGCCACGTGGAAGGAATAATCCACGGCAGCCTCCGGTGCGCAGAGGGCATCCCGGCGCTTGATGGCATCCATCATCGTTTCCCCGAAGTCCTGGAGGATAAAGTCAAACACGGTGGTAGTTCCGCCGCAGGCTGCAGCTCTTGTGCCGGCGAAATAGCCGTCGGAAGAAACCGTTCCGCCGAACGGCATCGCCAGATGGGTATGCGCATCAATTGCACCCGGCAGCACCAGCTTTCCGCTGGCATCTACCACCTTGTCAAAGCCCTCCGGAGAGATGTCCTTTCCGATCTCCACAATGGTTTCGCCGTCGATCGCAACATCCGCCAAAAACTTTTCACTTGCGGTAACTACAGTACCGTGCTGTATTAAAGTACGCATATTTCTGCACCTCCAACTCAATCCTGGTTCAGCTTGTAGACCAGTTCCAGACCAGAGCGCTGATAAACCTGTGCGACCTCCGTCAGCCCCATTCCGGCTGCATCCGCAGAGATCAGATTGCAGAACCAGGTAACGCCAAAGTCTACGGTACCGTTGTATACTGCGGTGGTCTCTGAAATATCGCCGCCGCCCGGTGTGATCGTTACATTCAGGCCAACATCGTTATAATAGCCCTTGTCCAGTGCCACATAATAGCCCATGAACTGTGCCTGGGGCAGCCACTTCAGCTGAACAGTAACATCTGTCTTTTCCGGTGTGCCGAAGCTTTCGGATGTCGCTGTCTCCCAGTAGGATGTATCCCGGACATCATCCAGAGTCAGCGTACCCAGCTTTTCTGCTGCCGCAGAGTCATCCAGCTTGATGTACTGCTTTGCCAGATCCAGAGTCTGCTGCATTGCCGTTTCTTCCATCTGCCCCAGATTGTCCAGTCCGACTGCATTGCCGGACATATCTGTGGTGACCAGCTTTGCCACTTCGCTTGCCATATACTTCTGATGCTCCGGCGAAACAGACGAGCCATAGTTGAACACGATCTCTGCCGCCTCATCCGGATTCTCGCAGGCATATTCCCAGCCCTTCATGGATGCGGAAATAAATGCCGCAACGGTGTTCGGGTTTTCCTCAGCAAATGCCTGGGTACAGAAAATATTATCCTCCAGCATCGCTACGCCCTCGTCGTTCATATCAATGGTGCCGACCGTATCGCCGTAGCCATAACCGCCGTCATAGTCATTCTTGACCAGTCCCAGCTCGTTATAGGTCATGGCAGACGCCAGCATCAGAGAATCGTCATCAAAGCTGTCCATGTCAAATGCCTGGCTGACGAACTCATTGGGCAGGTCATACTTGGTGAGCAGCGCAAGCAGTTCATACTCATTGCCGATGCCCCAGTTGCCGATCTTTCCGGCGGCAGAGGCTGCCTTGATAATATCTTCCGACGAAGTGCCCTTATCAAAATAGCTGCCCTTCGATGCGCTGCCGCTGCTGCCGGAAGAATCCTTGCTGCTGCCGCAGGCAGTCGCTGAAACAGTCATCAATACGGCTGCACAAAAAATCGCAATTGCTCTCATCTGCTTTTTCATCATCCATCATCCTTTCATGGTGCGGGCGATTTGCCCAATCCTGCTTTTTTCTATCACACTGCGAAACCGCTCACTTGCGCTTCCGCAGGAACAGACGTTCCAATAAAATCGAGATCAGATACATCCCGATGCCCAGCGCACAGGCAATCACGATATATGCCCATGCGGTGGCGTACTGTGCGGTCACAATGTTCTCCCGGATCATTCTGCCGACACCGATGATATACTCGGCAAAGTATTCGCTGACCACTGCGGTGATAACTGCCAGCGGCACGCTGACGTGCAGCGCAGTGAAAATATAGGGAACACTGTTGGGCAGCCGCAGTTTCCAGAAAACTGTAAACCGGTTGGCTGCATAAGAACGCATCAGATCTTCCGAAAAGGGTTTCACTTCCGTCAAGCCCCGGAAGGCGTTGATGCTCATGGTTGCGGTACAAAAGATCATAACAACAATACACTTTGCCACCATGCTGCGGAATGCCACGTCGTTGCTCACATCTCGTGTCCAGTTGATGATGACCGGTGCAAGAGCAACCACAGGCACTGCGTTGAAACAGGACACAATGGTCAGACCGCCGGCGCCCCAGTGGGGAAAAGCGGCTGCAATCAGTGCGATCAGATACCCCAGCAGCGAGCCAGCGGCAAGCCCGATCACAATAACGATCACGGTGGACTGCAAATTCTCCGCAATAGCGCCCCAGTTTTCCTGAATGATCGTCAGGATTCTCGTGGGAATGGGCAAAATAAAGGTGTCTACATGCAGCAGCCGGTGCAGAAGCTTGGTCTGCCACGCTGCGATCAACAAAACGGCAAACAGCAGCGGATAAGCAACTGTTGTGACAGAGTCCCACCGTTTCCGATTTTTACTTTTTCCTGCCATGCCGTTTTCCTCCTCTCCGATGGGTTCCGGTGCGGCGATAAGGACACGCCATATTCTCCAGCCAGCCCATAATGGTAAAGCTGAGGATGCCCACACAGGCGCTGAACAGAACGATCAGCCAGAACACGTAGATTGACATGGCGTGTTTCTGCGCCTGCGACAGCATACATCCCAGGCCGCCGTCACCCTGCAGGGTATCTACCAGGATGGAGGCGGTAATTGCCATCGGCGCTGAAATTTTCAGACCAGTGAAAAAATAGGGAATGCAGTTTGGAATATAGGTTTTCGTATACAGCTGAAACTTATTGGCTGCATAGGAGTACATCAGCTCCTTTTTCTCCCGCTCGGTTGCCCGGAATCCGGAAAGCGTATTCGCAGCCACCGGATAAAAGGTCAGGATCGCTGCGATAATGATACGGGAAACGCCGATATCGCCGGTAATTGCCAGAACGATGGGCGCCATGCCCAGAATCGGAATGACCTGAATGATAATCAGATAGGGTGAAACGGTTTTCTCCACACCCCGGAACAGGTGCATCAGCAGCGCCAGCACAAATCCCAGTATCGTTCCGATGACAAATCCCAGTGCGGCACGTTCCAGCGTCTGTCCGGCGCTTGTCAGAACGACCTGCAGTGCGGTCTGATCTCTGGTCACCGTATTGGTGCTGAATATCGCCTGGACGATCTGCCAGATATGGGGCATGATGTTTTCCGGTGTCCGCTTGACTGCCTCTACCCGGAACGCAAATATTTCCCACACCACGGCAACGCCTGCCAGCCACACCAGCATGACCAGCCATTTTGCCTCTAAAATGCGGCGAATCTTTTTCATGATATCACTTCCTTTATCACACGCCCTCAAAGCTGTTCCGGACCTTTGCCACCAGATCGGTGAACTCCATGGTGTCCTTCATCGCCTTAGTGCGGGGTCTCGGCAGGTTTACCGGAACAACGGCGGAAAGTCTGCCGGGATGCGGCGAGAGGACACAGATCTTGTCGGACAAATAAACTGCCTCTGCAATGTTATGGGTTACGAAAATGATCGTCTTATTGGTCTTTCGCCAGATGCCCAGCAGGTCATCGTGGAGCTTTTCCCGTGTGAATTCATCCAGCGCCGAAAACGGTTCATCCATCAGCAGGATCTCCGGCTGGATCGCAAGCGCTCTGGCGATTCCCACACGCTGCTGCATACCACCGGAAAGCTGCTTGGGATAGTGGTCTGCAAACTCGGTCAGATTCACAAGCTCCAGCATTTTCTTTGCCTGTTTCACACGGTCTGCCTTCGGCACTTTCATGATCTCCAGCGGCATTTCCACATTCTTCTGCACGGTGCGCCAGTCATAAAGCACTGCGCCCTGGAACACGATGCCATAGCGCCGCTTTAATCTTGCCTCCCGGGGAGATGTGCCGCCTACTGTAATCACACCGGACGTGGGCTGCAGCAGGTCTGCGATGATGCGCAGGAGCGTTGTCTTGCCGCATCCGGACGGTCCCACCAGAGAGACGAACTCGCCTTTCTGGATATCCAGGGTCACGTCTGTCAGCGCAGTGACTTCCTTTCCATCCGCAGGATATACCATCCCGATATGTTCCATGTGAATTTCAACTTTGTTTTGCAGTTCCGACATAACTCTCATCTCCTAAATAAAAAAAGCGGCAACGGGAACTTTTGAACAGCCCCATTGCCGCTTTACATTATTTTTTGTTTTCTGCTGAATTTGTCTTATTATCGGTTTCAGCATCTTTTTTTCTTTGTTTTTCTGTTTGTTTTCTTTTGATGTATCTAGTATAGCACAGCAGTGCAGGTGTGTCAATCGTTTTGTGCAGATTTATCAGATACGCCAAATCAGCCCCCTTTTTCAGAAAAGATACGCACAAAAATATGATATATTTTCTGTGAAGAGCGCCGAAAACTGTGCGAAAAGGGGTTTTGATTGTGCTGGTGCACAAAAAATCCGACAGAAAATGCCTTTTCCCGCCTGATGCAAACCACCTTTTCGGAAAGTCTCTTTGAAACAGGTTCATCGGGCATGCCCTCACCCGCCACCCCTAAAATTTTCAAAAAAACATGGACAACACCATAAAACTGTGCTATAATAAGAGGTAGAGCCTTCGGGCAAACAAATGTTAAGGAGGACCTTGTATGTCAAAAAAGCCGTATTATATCACGACACCGATCTACTATCCGTCGGGAAATCCCCACATCGGTCACTGCTACACCACTGTAGCCTGCGATTCTATCGCCCGGTTCAGACGAATGCAGGGCTATGATGTCATTTTCCTCACCGGAACAGATGAACACGGTCTGAAAATTGAACAGAAAGCGGCGGCAAAGGGTATCACGCCGAAAGAATATGTAGATGAGGTCGTTAAGACCTTCAAAGCACTGTGGGAAAAAATGCACGTCAGCTATGACCGCTATATCCGCACCACAGACGACTATCATGTAGAGACCGTACAGAAGATCTTCAAGCGCCTGTACGACCTGGGATACATCTATAAGGGCGAATATAAGGGTAAGTACTGCACACCGTGCGAAAGCTTCTGGACAGAGTCCCAGCTGGACGAAAACGGCTGCTGTCCGGAATGCCACCGGGAGGTCACCGAGGCAAAGGAAGAGGCTTACTTCATGAAGATGGCACCCTTTGCAGAGCGCATCGAAAAGCTGCTGCTGGAGACCGACTATCTCCAGCCCAAGACCCGTGCGGTAGAGCTGGTCAACAACTTCATCAAGCCCGGCCTGGAAGACCTGTGCGTTTCCCGTACTTCGTTCACCTGGGGTATCCCGGTCACCTTCGACCCCAAGCACGTGGTCTACGTGTGGGTAGATGCGCTGTCCAACTATATCAGCGCTCTGGGCTATGAGAACAGCGCATACCACGACTTCGACGAATACTGGCCGGCAGACGTCCACATGGTTGCCAAGGACATCATGCGTTTCCACGCCATTATCTGGCCGGCAATGCTGATGGCGCTGGATCTGCCGCTGCCGAAGCATCTGGCAGTTCACGGCTGGATCACCTTCAACGGACAGAAGATGTCCAAGTCCCTGGGCAACGTGGTTGACCCGTTCCTGCTGGCAGACCGCTACGGCGCAGATGCCATCCGGTATCACATCCTCCGGGAAATGGCACTGGGCGCAGACAGCTCTTTCTCCAACGAGATCATGATTAACCGCATCAACTCCGACCTGGCGAACGGTCTGGGCAACCTGGTTTCCCGTACCGTAGCCATGGTGGACAAGTACTTCGGCGGCACGCTGCCGGAAGAGCGTCAGCCGGGCGAGTTCGATGACGAGCTGATCGCCGCAGCCACCGGACTGAAAGAAAAGCTGGAAGGACTGCTGGATCAGACCCAGCTGAACCGTATGCTGGCAGAGATCTTCCAGGTAGTTTCCCGTGCCAACAAGTACATCGACGAGACCGCACCGTGGATTTTGGCAAAGGACGAGGCAAACCGCACCCGTCTGGCAACCGTCCTGTACAACCTGCTGGAGACCATCCGCATCGTCACCGTTCCGCTGAGCGCATTCATGCCGGAGACCATGCCGAAGATCTGGGAGCAGATCGGCGCATCCGAGGCAGATGTGGCATACAGCACCGCAGACCAGTTCGGCACACTGCCGGCAAATGTGACGGTACACAAGGGCAATATCATTTTCCCGAGAATCGACGTGGAAAAGGAAATCGACGAGCTGAACCAGCTGATCCTGGCGGCACAGCCCAAGGAAGAGCCGAAGGAACCGGAATTCACGCCCCAGCCGCTGGCAGACGAGATCGGCATCGAAAAATTCGGTGAAGTCGATCTGCGTGTGGCAAAGGTACTGGAATGCGAAAAGGTGAAGAAGTCCAAGAAGCTGTTAAAGCTCCAGCTGGATGACGGCATGGGCGGCAGACAGGTGGTTTCGGGCATCGCACCGTGGTATAAGCCGGAAGACCTTATCGGCAAGAAGATCATGCTGGTGGCAAATCTGAAACCGGCAAAGCTGTGCGGCGTAGAGAGCTGCGGCATGATCTGTGCGGCAGATATGCCCAACGGCGACGTCAAGGTCATCTTCCCGGATGACAGCCTGCCGGTCGGCGCAAAGATCCGCTAAGCGAACAGAAACACGAATAGAAAAAATAAGCCGTACCCCGGAGTGGAACAAGTTCCGGGGTACGGCTTTTTCTGTTGGGCTGTGACATCGTCTGCCGCAGTGATTGCAGGAGTCGACGCCCACATCCGCCCGATATCATAGCATGGCGTTCGGGCAGATGTGGGCATCTGCCCCTGCTGATGCGCAACAGATGTTGCAGCGAATGTGCCTCCTCTGAAAGAGGTGACTCCCCACGGGGTGGGGAGATGCCCGCAGGGCAGAGGGGACCGCTCAGTACGAGGAGGGACCAGCGCAGCTGGTGGAGGAGTTTTTTATTATCCCACTAACTTCTGCCGTAGTAATGCCAGGTCGAACCCGTTGACAGCGCCGTCTGCGTTAAGGTCGGCGGCTTGCCACTGGGTCTGCGTCAGCGTTTTCTCGCCCAGGATGTACCGCTGGAGGAGAACGGCGTCGGTAACGGTAAGGGTGTTGTCGGAGTTTAGGTCACCGGGTGACGGCAGTATTGTGAAATAGATTCTTTCACTATCTGCTAGTCCATATCCATTATACGTTGTAATATAACAAGAATACTTTCCGGGTTTCGAAAAACTTCTTGTATATGAACTTTCCTTTGTGTCATAGGTATCTATTCGTGTTCGTTCTCCATCCTCACTGTCTATACCAATTGTATAAGCATAGCCATGCTCACTGGAACAACGGAACACAAGTTCTTCTCCTACATGGTAAGAATCTTTATCCAATTCTACCTTTGCATTAGTTGGTTTTCCGTCGTACACCTCAAAATAGATTCTCTCACTGTCCGCATATCCATATCCATTGTATGTGGTAATATAGCAAGAGTATTTTCCCGGCTTACTAAACGATCTTGTATATGTGTTTCCTGTTGTATCATAGGTATCTATTCTGTTTCCGTTTGCATCGTCTATACCAATTGTATAAGCATAACCATGCACACTGGAACAAGTGAACGTCATATTTTCATTTACCATCCAAGCATCGTGATCCAGAGATACACTTACATTTTCCGGCTTTTTGTCGTACACTTCAAAATAAATTCTCTCGCTGTCCGCATATCCATATCCGTTGTATGTAGTAATGTAGCAAGAGTATTTTCCCGGTGTGCTAAACGACCTTGTATATGTGTTTCCTGTTGTATCATAGGTATCTATTCTGTTTCCGTTTGCAT
>ERZ808270.298-NODE-298-length-30606-cov-25.792118_pt1 | contig 30606 bp, 23 predicted proteins | sample MGYA00521082_ERZ808270 | MGnify/ENA primary metagenome ERZ808270 (study PRJEB31516, sample SAMN03275594) | gut metagenome | biome: mammalia-associated habitat; material: feces | host: Papio cynocephalus | place: Kenya | collected 2012-07-27 ... | reverse complement strand
TTGTACTTTTGAGACGCTAACTCTCTGAAAAACAACAAAAACTTTTTTGAAAATTTCTCAAATTGTAAAAGTTGGGTTAAGTATTTCTCTATCTCAATCATGCGGTTCAAGATCACCTCTGCGCTTGTTCTCCATCGTTTCATGAAGATCTCGCTGCGGAGAATGTTCTCACGTTCCGTTAGCGGACGACCTTTGAGGAAGCCGAACAATTTCTGTATATCGCCCCTGGCATCCGAAAGGCTGTTCAAAGCCTCCATTTCTTTGTCAGTCAAGCGTTGTTTGGGATATTTGCCCTCCAACCGCTTGCGTGCGTATGCGCTTGTGGTCAGTCCGCAAAGAGCAGCATATTCCGCTATCTCCTTATGGAGTTGCGGTGTCAGCCTTACTATCAGGCGGCTCGTGTATTTCGGTGCCTCCTTTTCTATATTTTTCTTATTCATACCAAGTATTGCTTCTATAAAAGTGTGCAACCCAATGCGAGCTTGCGAGCGTTCAAGAAGTCCATTGGCATACGGACAAACGAAGTGCGTTTGTATGACATTGGTATTTCTTGCATAGCACTGCTATCAGAGTTTACGCACAAGCACGCTACGCACTGCGGTTGCACCAGTTCACAGACTTGTTGTATAACGGTTCTCAAATTACCCAAGCAACAGCAATTGTGGGGCATCCTCCGCTTCCATCTGTTCTTTGAAGAATTGCCTTCTGGCTTCTGCCTCCAGTTCCATGTCAGAGACGCTTGGCGGTGGAACATCTTCCTCCTCGCCATTATCGCCATTTCCTGAAGTTAGGGAAGAAAAGGAACTGTTGGCAAGTTGTGTTGGAGAAGTACCGCCATTCTTGATGGGTGGATCCTCCTTGTTAGGGAATGCGGTTGTGGAAGTCATAGTATTAGACTTGCCGGAACAGTCTCTTTGGTTGATGGGAACATAGTGAGGATTGACATATTTCTTGCCGTCAACAATCCATGCAGAAATGCATAGCAATGTGTGAACACTTCCTCGTCTTGTCTGTACAGAAGAAAGGATGCCCAATTTGTTCATGTGGTCAAGCATCTTGGAGACTGTTTTTCGGTCACACTTCCATAGTTTGGATAGAGCCACCTCTGACATGTTCACTTCCCATAATGCGGTTGTGGACTCCCCAACCTCATTTGAGGTTTCAATCTGTCGTGTCACAATCTGAATGAGTTGATAAAGGCATGAAAGGCGATTGATGCCAGCCGTGCCACCCATCAGATAGTTCACTTGTTCGTTACTCAGGATAATGCTGTTGAAAATATTACTGTTCATCGTTGTTTTATTTTTGTTGTGTAAATCTTTTCTTGCTGTTATGCGGAAAACTCTCTGCCGTCAAAAGAGAAACTATCGCCTCATGCCGAAGCCTCTCTCTGGCATATAATACTCCTTGTCGTATGCGATATGGTCAAGCACACGTTGCAGTCGGTCAAGTTGGGGACTGTCAAGCACTTGTATGGCATTGATGGTAATTTTCTGTGATGCAATTCTTCGATGCTCACAGTTTCTTTCCGACATGGTTCCGTCACCGTCAGCATAGACCGAATGAAGATAGGTATTGACAGCTTCCGTCTGTTCCTTGCTTGGGTAAGCAGCAGGAAAGCGGTCGGAAATGTAGTCTACCATATTGCTGACCGCATTAGCCAACAGAGGGTCACGTTTTTGCAGACTGTTTACAAGTTCATCTTTCGTCATGATGCTATGGTCTATTGTTCATTTCATTCAGACGGTTTGCAGCCTCCAGTCTTATCTCCTCCTCCGACATGGCTCTTGCTCCTCGTACCCAGTCAAGCAAGGCTTTCTTCTCAAAGAAGATGAGCTTGCCAGCAGGCTTGAAGTACGGCAACTGGTTAAGATGCGTCATCTTGTAGAGCGTGCTCTTGGCAATGCCGAGAAAGGCGGAAGCCTCTTCAAGGTTCAACACTTCCTTTGTCATATAGCAAAGGTTCTCCAACTTGTTCACTCTCGACTGAAGCTCCACTATCTTGCGCTCATGGTCGAGGTTCATCTTTAATGCGTTCTTTTCTGTCATAAATCTGATATTTTGTTGATTTCGTTATCGATTTCGGCTGCAAAGGTATATTGTTGCCAATGATGTTCAAGCAGCCGTTATGGTTTATTAAAAGTGCTGATTTTCAATTCTTTGGTTCTATTTTACCATGTCATGATGTGGTAGATTGGTCGGACACTCTTTTGAAATTCAGCATCTTCAATTGTCTATCTTTCAAACATTCACAAAACCAAGGATTGGATAATAAGGGTGGCAAATCTTTGGTTCTATTGCCAGTTCTCGTTTTTGAAAATGTCCAACAGAGTGCAAAACAAAATTTAACACCCAATTTTCGCAAACCAAGCCGTTTGAGGTCAAAACCATTTGCAATAACCACATTTGGGGTACAATGGTAGGAAAATGAGTTGTGAATGAGAGAAATAGGGATTTCCCCTCGTTTTTCAAGGGACAAATTTGTACCTTTGCAAACGAAACAGAGGTATTCCACAAGGGATATTTCGGGCAAAGTGTTCTTGACTTTATTTTTCCGTGGTTTTGTCCCGTTTTTGTCCCTCGCTGATTTTGTGTCACGAGACAAGAATTTGCAAGTAGCTGATTTACAGCGATTAAAGTCGTGTTTTGAAGAGTTGGTAACGGCAACCACCAGTAACCACCAAACTGCTCCTCAGCGACTCAACGGAATCAATAGACTCAAAAACTCAATTAATTTTGACCGCTTATAGGCATTCTGATGGTTACAATCTGTAACATTTATATTTATATTATATATTAATATATATATTAATATATAATATACTATCTATATAGACTAAAAAATGAGGGGGAATAGGGGGCGAAATTAATTGAGTTTTTGAGTCTATTGATTCCACTGAGTCAGTATCCATATATTGTTTTGACTTCTCTAACCTAATGATGCATAGCGCAAAACTACGAGTTGTCAACCCAAAAACTATGACTTTGCCACCGAAAAACTACGAGTTATTTTTTTTAACTAAGTTTTAAATCGAAAGCTACAGAAAATAGCGTCAAAACGCACCCCCAACTTATACGTATTTCCCAAAAAAATAGTATCTTTGCACCGTCGTTTGAGAGAACGTTGCACTAGGCATAAAGCTTATCAAAAAGAAAACAGGAGAAAAAACGAGATGTTTTCCCTCCTGCTATATATTTCAACAAAGTCCCTTATCGCTCATCGATTGGAGTATAGTCCAATTCACCCAAAATGTTCTTGTAAGCAGGACGGATGATACGGCGTCCCTCGAAGTTGAGTTCCTCAATGCGGTGTGCCGTCCAACCCACGATACGAGCCATGGCGAAGATTGGGGTGTAAATTTCCTGTGGCAAACCTATCATCTCATAGATGAAACCGCTATAGAAGTCGAGGTTGGCGCAGGCTGGCTTGTTGCCGCCACGATGCTCCATCAGGCACTTGATGCCCTCCTGCTCTATCAACTTCAAGAACTCATATTCGTCCTCTCTGCCCTTCTCCTTGGCAAGCTCACCAGCCAAGCGCTTCAATTCCACGGCACGTGGGTCGCTGAGGGTGTAGACGGCATGACCGATACCATAGATGAGACCCGTCTTGTCGTATGCCTCCTTGTTGAGCATTCGCTTCAAGTAAATGTCAAGTTCATTTACGTTCTTCCAGTCCTTGATAACCTCCTTCAAGTGATGGAACATATTGATTACCTTGATGTTGGCACCACCATGGAGAGGACCTTTCAAACTGCCGATACCTGCGGCGATAGAGCTGTAAGTATCTGTGCGGGTGGAAGATGTAACACGAACAGTAAAGGTAGAGTTGTTACCACCACCATGTTCTGCCTGGATGATAAGCAAGAGGTCGAGCATACGCGCATCCAACTCGGTATAGTTCTCATGCTTCAACATGTAAAGGAAATTTTCAGCGATTCCGAGGTTCTCACGAGGGTGACGAATGTGCAAACTTCTGCCCTGCACGGAGTGGCGATAGATGTTGTAAGCATACGCAATGATAGTAGGGAACTTGGCTATCAACTCGATGCTCTGGCGCATCAGATTGTCGCGGCTGATGTCGTCTGGGTTCGGGTCGAAGGTGTACATTTCGAGCACGCATCGAGCCAAGATGTTCATGATGTTGGAGCCTTCCAACTCGATGATATGCGTGATGGTACGGTGGTCGAGCGGCATGTTGTCGTTGATCAATTCCTTGAAGGCCCCCAAGTCTTCCTTGTCAGGCAACTGTCCCGAAAGCAAGAGGTAAGCCACCTCCTCGAATCCGAAACGCTTCTCCTTGAGGAGAGGCGAAACGAGGTCATCGAGCTCGTAACCACGATAGTAGAGCTTGCCCTGGGTAGGCACGAGCTTGCCGTCGGCATCACGCTCGTAACCCACTACGTTACCTATATTGGTCAGTCCGACCAGTACACCGGAGCCATCCTCGTTACGAAGTCCACGCTTCACGTTATACTTCTTGAAAGCCTCCTTGTCTATCTTGCATGAGTTTTTTACCTCATCGCTTAGCTTATATATCAAATATTCCTTGTTCATCTTCCCACAAATTTAATATTTTACATTCTCCCTCAGATATTATTTCTTATATTTCCCCACAGATAACACGGATTATACAGATTATTTTTCATTGAGATTTAAATATAAAATCTGTGATAATCTGTGTCATCTATGGGAGTTTTTTACTTTTTAGCGGCATAATTCAAGGCTGAGCCTGCCTTAAACCATGCAATCTGCGTATCATTATAGGTATGCTCCACCTCGAAACTGTCCTCTGAGCCATCCTTGTGCTTAAGGGTAACGGTGAGTTTGCAGCCTGGGGCGAAGTCCTTGAGACCCGTCAAGGAGATGCGGTCGTCTTCCTGTACCTTGTTATAATCGTCCTTGTTGCAGAAAGTGAGGGCGAGCATGCCCTGCTTCTTCAGGTTGGTCTCGTGGATACGGGCGAAACTCTTGGCGAGAATCACTTTCACATTGAGGAAGCGAGGTTCCATGGCAGCGTGCTCACGAGAGGAGCCCTCGCCGTAGTTGTCCTCAGCCACCACGATGCTGCTGATGCCCTTCGCCTTATAGGCCTTGGCGGCGGTGGAAACCTCCACATACTTGCCGTCGAGCTGGTTCTTCACCTTGTTGCTCTCGCCATTGAAGGCATTCACGGCACCCATCAAGAGGTTGTCGGAGATGTTCTGCAGGTGTCCACGGAACTTTAGCCAAGGACCAGCCATGGAGATATGGTCGGTGGTACACTTGCCCTCGGTCTTGATGAGCAGAGGCATGTCTACCAAGTCCTTGCCGTCCCAAGGAGCGAATGGAGCAAGTTTCTGTAGACGGTTGCTGTCTGGGGCGATAACCACCTCTACGTTGGCGTGCTCGTCGCTTGGAGCGATGAATCCCTTGTCGTCTACGGCAAAGCCCTTAGGAGGGAAAGTGAAGCCTGTAGGCGCATCGAGCATCACGCTGTTGCCGTCCTTATCCAACAAGGTGTCGGTGGCAGGATTGAAGTCGAGGCGACCGGCGATGGTCAAAGCCACGGTAAGCTCCGGGCTACCGATGAAGGCGTATGTATTAGGATTGCCATCGGCACGACGGCGGAAGTTACGATTGAAAGAGGTGACGATGGCATTCTTGCGAGTATTGTCGTCGGTATGGCGCTTCCACTGTCCGATGCAAGGACCGCAGGCATTGGTCATAATCAAGGCTCCAATCTTCTTGAAGTCGTCGAGGATGCCGTCACGCTCTGCTGTATAGCGAATCTGCTCAGAACCTGGGTTGATGATGAGCTGTCCCTTCACCTTGATACCTTTCTCGTAAGCCTGGCGTGCTACGCTGGCGGCACGAGCGAGGTCTTGGTAAGAGGAGTTGGTACAGCTACCTACCAAACCCACCTCAACGACCATCGGATAGTCGTTGGCAGGGCCTTTCGCCTTCATGTGGGAGATAGGTGTGGCAGCGTCTGGAGTGAACGGACCGTTCAGATGTGGCTCCACCTTGGAGAGGTCGATTTCCACGATTTGGTCGTAGAAAGCCGATGGGTTGGCAAGCACCTCGTCGTCGGCACGAAGCTCTGCGGCGTTCTGCTGGGCGAGGACAGCAATCTCCTCACGACCAGTCTTGCGCAAGTACTCGTCCGCATTCTCATCGAATGGGAAGATAGAGCAAGTAGCACCCAGTTCGGCGCCCATGTTGCAGATGGTAGCCTTGCCAGTGGTGGAAATGCTATCAAGGCCCTCGCCGAAGTATTCGAGGATGGCATTGGTTCCACCCTTCACGGTGAGGATACCGAGGATTTCGAGGATGACATCCTTAGGGGTAGCCCATCCCGAGAGCTTTCCTGTGAGATGCACACCGATGAGGCGAGGCATCTTCAACTCCCAAGGCTGACCGGTGAGCACATCGACGGCATCGGCGCCACCTACGCCCACTGCCACCATGCCGAGACCTCCGGCATTAGGAGTGTGAGAGTCGGTACCCACCATCATACCGCCAGGGAAGGCGTAGTTCTCTAGCACCACCTGGTGGATGATGCCGGCACCCGGTCCCCAGAAGCCGATATGATATTTCTGAGATACAGACTTCAGGAAGTCGTACACCTCTTTATTAGTCTTACAAGCCTCAGGGAGATCTTTCTCTGCTCCGACATCGGCACGAATCAAGTGATCGCAATGTACTGACGCAGGCACGGCAACCTTGTCCTTGCCAGCATTCATGAACTGCAAGAGCGCCATCTGGGCGGTAGCATCCTGCATCGCCACACGGTTAGGTCGGAAGTCAACGTATTCCACACCTCTTTTGAAAGGACGCAGCTCAGTGGGGTCGAAGAGATGCGCAAAGAGCACCTTCTCAGCATAAGTGAGAGGTCGTTTAACAGTAGCCTTAGCCTGTTTCACACTTTCCGAATACGAAGCATAAAAGCTTCTCAGCATTTCAATGTCCAGTATCATCTTATTCACTAATTTTTAATTAATTATTCTCTCATTCGAGCAATTCTGTTTGCAAATATACAACTTTTTCTTCAAATGGTAGCAATTTTATTGAAAAATTTATCATTTTGCTAGCATTTTTCTTGATTTATGATAAAATTGCCGCATGTTTATGCAATTTTCGGTGATTTTTCAAGTTTTTCGGCATTTTTCAAGAAATTCAAAAGAAAAATGGCAAAACATTTGGCACTCTGCACAGAATTTATTACTTTTGCATATAGATTTATTACTTTTGAACATCATGAGAATAGATATTATCACAGTATTACCAGATATGCTGGAGGGATTCTTCAACGAATCCATTCTGGCACGTGCGCAGAAAAAGGGACTCGCCGAGATACACCTCCACAACTTGCGCGACTATACATTGGACAAATGGAAGCGTGTGGACGACTATCCCTACGGCGGCAGTGCCGGCATGGTGATGCAATGCGAGCCTATCGACCGCTGCATCACCGCCCTGAAGGCGGAGCGTGAGTACGACGACGTCATCTACGTATCGCCAGACGGCGAGACCTTCAACCAGAAGATAGCCAACGAGATGTCGATGCAGGGCAACCTCATCATCCTCTGCGGCCACTACAAGGGCATCGACCAACGCGTGCGCGATCATCTTATTACTAGGGAGATTAGCGTGGGCGACTATGTGCTGACAGGAGGCGAGCTTGCCGCCGCCATCATCTCGGATGCCGTGATCAGACTGGTACCGGGCGTTATCAGCGACGAGCAGAGTGCCCTCTCCGACTGTTTCCAGGACGACATCCTCGCCGCCCCTATCTATACCCGTCCTGCCGACTACAAGGGTTGGAAGGTGCCGGAGATTCTGCTGAGCGGCAACGAGGCGAAGATTCGTCAGTGGGAGTTCGACCAGGCGATGGAACGCACCAAGCGATTGCGCCCAGACCTGCTGGAGGAGTAATTCTCCAACAGCGAGGCAAATGCCTGAAAATGAAGAAACTTTTTCTAGCAATGCGCACGCACGGAATGAAGAAACTTTTTCTAGCAATGCGCACGGAATAAAAAACTGGGATGTTGCGAAAAGACCAGACCACATCTTCAGAAAATTATAAACAAGAAATGGTCTACCTTATGAAATTATGGAGCAAAACAATCTTGAACAGAACAACATCGAGGCGCCTATTCCACCAAAGCCTGCCAACAACCTCGTATTAGCCATCGTATGCACCGTATGCTGCTGCTTGCCTATCGGTATCTACGGCATCATCAAGGCGAGCAAGGTAAACAGCCTCTACCTCGCCAAACAATATGACGAAGCCAACTTGGCGGCACAGGAAGCCAAGAAGTGGAGTCTCATCGGTATCGGCATCGGCTTGGTTATCAATATCATCTACATGGTATTCTATGGAGCAACCCTCTTCGCAGCACTCGATAAATAACAAATATTGGAAACATCTCGCTTGCAAGATTCATTTATCTTGCAAGCATTTGTTTTGCAACAAATACACCTATTTAATAATAGTCGTAGCGGCACTTGCCCTGCTGTACATCTTCAACCCGATCCACTATTGGTTCTGGCCGAAATGTCCCTTCAAGCTCATCACCCACCTGAGTTGTCCGGCTTGCGGATTACAACGCTTCCTGCATGCCCTCACCCATGGAGACGTGAAACAAGCATGCCACTACAACTATTATTTGATATATGCCCTCCCCTATGCGTTAGCCGTCATTCTGACTTATTACATGCCTAACGGAAAAATCAAGGAAAGGATGGCTCGTATCTTCGAGGGCAAAATCGCCATTTGGACATACGTTGTTACCTTTTGCATCTGGTTCGTGGTCAGAAATATCCTCCACATCTAGCAAGATTTCCAAGCTGTACGATTATTTTTTAGTCAAGGATTAGAGAATTTTCATTTCAAAGACAAATATTTTCGACCTGTACGGTTGAATTATCCAACGCGCCCTGAAAGGGCAATCTGCTCCTAGCCTAGGGCAACGCCCTAGGTAATATGCAAGCAAGAAAGTCGCCCTGCAAGGGCAAAAGCTTTATATTTATAGGGAATTTTATGCCTTTGACCTAACAGGGCGCATTCATTCCCCGATATTTACCCAGGGCGTTGCCTGGGCTAGGTGCTTTTGGGCTTACAGCCCATTTTAACCGTACAGGTGGAAAAATTCTCTAATTCTTGACTAAAAAAATAACCATACAGCTTGAAAAATCTCTAATTCTTGATTTTTTAAAAAATACAAGTTGCAAAATTGCCTAGAGGTTCTCCTTGCAGAAAGCCTCACCCAGCGTAAAGCCTTCTTCGTAAAGACGCTCCAACTTGGCAGTGTCTTTCTCGATGCGCCCCACCTCCAATGGGCGAATCGGACGGATGCAGGTTATCTTGCCCGCGGCCTCCAGGTCATCTACCAGCTGAATTTGGTCGTTGTATGCCTTGTGGCGATGACTGAGCGCCACACGCAGACGAGGATAGTGCTTATATAAATAAGGTAGCTTGCGATCCTTGCCCGTATCTCGCCAGCCCTTGTTGCGAGTCAAGATGACCACGTTGTGCTCATGCCCCTTGTCTATCGCATGCTGCACCGGGATGCTGTCGGTGATTCCGCCATCAAGCATCGGGATGCCGTCCACATCCACTATCTTGCTCACGAAGGGAAGACTGCTGGAGGCTCTCACGATGTCGAGCGCACGCTGTTTGTCGTGATTTTCGGAGAGATACATCGCCTGTCCCGTCAGGCAATTGGTGGTTACCATCTCGAAAGTATCGGCATGCTTGAAATAAGTGTCGAAGTCGAACGGAAGCAACTGGTTAGGAAACTTGTCATACAGGAGCTTGCGGTCGAAGATGCACCCTTGGGTAACGAGATGTCGAATGCCAATATACTGATAACGAGCCAAATAGTCGATATTCGAGATGCGGGCACGCCGAGGCTGGCGACTGATGTACGACATGCCATTGCAGGCACCTGCCGAAACCGCCACCACGTATGGAAAAAACAACTCATGCTTCATAAAAGCATCCAGCACGCCGCTCGTGAACACACCACGCATGCCGCCTCCTTCCAAAACCAAACCTATGTTACTTCCTAGCTTCATAAAATCAAAACACTGCTTTTTTATTACAATTTGTCTCCCATTCGGGCATTTTTGTATTAATTATTTATAAATTCTTACGAATCTTTCAATTTTGCTTGCAAAGATAATACTTTTTTGGGAAATATTTGCTAACTTTGCAGCAAAATAAAGTAAATTTCTAAAATTATGTTTAGCAAGGACACTTACATCAGCCGCCGACAAGAGCTCAAGAAGCTCGTCAAGAGCGGCGTTATCATCCTTTTTGGAAACAACAACTCACCATGTAATTTCCCTAACAACGGATATTACCCATTTCGCCAAGACTCAACGTTCCTGTATTACTTCGGACAGCAGCGCGACGGACTGGTAGGTGTGATCGACATAGACAACGACATTGAGACATTGGTAGGCGACGACATCGACTTGGTCGACATCGTATGGTACGGAAGCGTGGACAGCGTACACGACCTCGCAGAGCAGGTGGGCGTACACAACACGGCTCCGATGAAGAGCCTCAAGACCATCTGCAACGACGCCATGGCGAAGAAGCGCAAGATTCACTTCCTGCCACCTTATCGCCACGACATCATGATCCAGATATTCGACTTGCTCGGCATCCACCCTAACCAGCAGAAGGAGGAGGCCAGCATGGACCTCATCAAGGCAGTAGTAAAAATGCGCTCTACCAAGACCCCTGAGGAAATCGAGGAGCTGGAGCGTGCGGCTGTCATCGGATACAAGATGCACACCACAGCGATGAAACTCGTTCGCCCAGGCGTAACCGAGAAATACATAGCAGGACAGGTAAGCGGAATCGCCAACTCCTATGGAGCCATGGTCAGCTTCCCTACCATCTTCAGCCAGCACGGCGAGATTCAGCACGGCTACCCTAGCATGAACGTGCTGGAGGAAGGCAGACTGGCACTTTGCGACGCGGGTGCGGAGACCATCAACAATTACTGTTCCGACAACACCCGCACGATGCCTGTGAGCGGCAAGTTCAGCCAGCGACAGCTGGAAATCTACTCCACCGTAGAGGCTTGCCACGACTATGCGCTCCAAGTAGCCAAACCAGGCGTGAAGTGGGCTGACGTTCACTTTGCCATCTGCCGCTTGCTCTTCGACCGTATGAAAGACCTCGGACTTGCCAAGGGCGACACCGAGGAAGCCGTGAAGGCTGGAGCCCACGCCATGTTCTTGCCTCACGGACTGGGACACATGATGGGCATGGACGTACACGACATGGAGAACCTCGACCAGATCAACGTAGGCTTCGATGAGGAAGTGCGCCCTAACCTAGAGCAATTCGGCACCAACTGCCTGCGTATGGGGCGTCGTCTGCAGGAAGGCTTCGTGGTAACCGACGAGCCAGGCATTTACTTCATCCCTGCCCTCATCGACGAATGGAAGGCAACAGGACATTGCGCCGAGTTCCTCAACTTCGACAAGCTGGAGACCTACAAGGACTTCGGTGGCATCCGCATCGAGGACGACTTGCTCATCACCAAGGATGGCTGCCGCTTCCTCGGCAAGGATCGCATCCCTTATCATCCAAAGGATGTAGAGGAGTATATGGCTTCGCATAAAGCAGAGATTCTCTAAAGAGAGCCGCCCCATACAGTTGGTGTAAAGTGCCCTGAAAGGGCAATCTGCACCTAGCCCGGGGCAACGCCCTGGGTAACGCAATCCATCAATATGCGCCCTGAAAGGGCAAAAGCATAAAAAATGGAGGAAATGAAATCAAGAAAAAGAAACATTATTAATATAAAGAGAAAAAATTTCATGAAGAAAACATTGATCGTCGCTGCCATGATGGCACTCGTTGCCACAGGTGCAAGCGCCAAGACTGCCAAGGATTCAGCAGCTATCGCTAAGAACAAACCGGTGTTCACTGTTGTGAAGCAGAACCCTATCACAAGCATCAAGGACCAGAACCGCAGCGGCACGTGCTGGGCTTATTCTACACTCAGTTTCTTTGAGAGCGAAATTCTGAAAAATACAGGCAAGACATACGACTTGAGCGAGATGTTCGTTGCCAACAAGACATACATGGACCGCGCCACTATGGCAGTGAGAATGCACGGCGACGTGAGTTTCTCACAGGGCGGTAGTGCCTACGACGTGCTCTACTGCTTGCAGCACTACGGCATCGTGCCAGAGACTGCCATGCCAGCTCCTGGTACATTGACAGGCGACTCACTCGCCAACTTCGGTGAGTTCTTCGACGTGATGACTCCATACGTGGAGGCTGTAGCCAAGAGCAATGCCAAGAAGATTTCTTCCGCCTGGAAGAGTGGCTTGCAGGGCATCATCGACTCTTACATCGGCAAGGCTCCAGAGAAGTTTACTTACCAGGGCAAGCAGTACACTCCACAGAGTTTCTGCCAGAGCCTCGGCTTGAACCTCGATGATTACGTAACTATCACAAGTTACACCCATCACCCAATGTGGAGCAAGTTCGCCGTAGAGGTACAGGACAACTGGCGCTGGCCTTTGAGCTACAATGTGCCAATGGAAGACCTCTGCAAGATCATCGACAACGCCGTTAACAATGGCTACACAGTGGCTTGGGGTGGCGACGTAACAGAGGACGGTTTCACTCGCAAGGGTCTTGGTATCGCATACGACGTGAAGAAGGTTCGCTCTATGTCAGGTACCGACGCAGACCGTTGGTTCAAGCTCTCCAAGGACGAGAAGAAGGAGAAGTTCGACTCTCTCGGCGTTAACGCACCAGAGGTAGTGCCAACACAGGCTATGCGCCAGGAGGCTTTCGACAACTGGGAGACCACCGACGACCACGGCATGCACATCTATGGTATCGCCAAGGACCAGAACGGCAAGGAGTACTACATGGTAAAGAACTCTTGGGGTGAGTATGGCGACTACAAGGGCACTTGGTATATGACCAAGGCATTCGTTGCTTACAAGACGATGGACTTCATGGTCAACAAAAACGCCATCCCTAAGGACATCCGCAAGAAGCTCGGCATCTAAGTTAATTTTTTTTAGTATTTAAAAGAATATCTAGTTAATTTATGATCGCTTGGAAGTTTTAATACTTTCAAGCGATTTTTTATTATATCTTCAATCTTCCCAACTTCTAACTCCCAACTTTATCCCCATTTTTGAGTATTTGTCTATCATTTTACCCTTTCCAATACATTATTTTGTTATTTTCCCCAAAAACATTTCCATTTGTCATTTTATTTTTGTAATTTTGAAGGCAGAAAATAAAAAATAAAAAAATGCATTTTAAATGGAATTACGAAGAACCTACACCAGAACAGCAGAAATCGGCTAAGGAACTAGCCGACAAGTTGAGCATCAGCCCTATCCTGGCACTGCTTCTCATCCATCGAGGCATCACCACAGAGTCGGCGGCGAAACGCTTCTTCCGCCCACAGTTGTCCGACCTCATCAACCCATTCTTGATGAAGGACATGGACATCGCCGTGGATCGTCTCAACGATGCCATGGGGCGCAAGGAACGCATCCTCGTCTATGGCGACTACGACGTGGACGGATGCACAGCCGTGGCATTGGTGTACAAATTTCTGCAGCAATTCTACTCCAACATCGATTACTACATACCCGACCGCTACGACGAGGGCTACGGAGTAAGCAAGAAAGGAATAGACTATGCCCATCAAAACGGTGTAAAACTGATTATCATACTCGACTGCGGCATCAAGGCAATCGAGGAGATAGAGTATGCCAAGAGCCTTGGCATCGACTTCATCATCTGCGACCATCACGTGCCCGACGACGTGATGCCACCAGCCGTGGCCATACTCAACCCGAAACGCCCCGACGATCCCTTCCCATTCAAGCACCTCTGCGGCTGCGGCGTGGGATTCAAGTTTATGCAGGCGTTTGCCAAGAACAACAGTATCCCATTCTCCCGACTCATCCCGCTGCTCGACTTCTGTGCCGTGAGCATCGCCGCCGACATCGTGCCCGTGACCGACGAGAACCGCATCTTGGCTTTCCATGGACTGAAACAGCTCAACACCAACCCGAGCATCGGTCTGAAAGCCATCATCGACATCTGCGGACTCAACGGCAGGGAACTGACCATGAGCGACATCGTATTCAAGATAGGGCCACGCATCAATGCGTCCGGGCGCATGGAGAATGGCAAGGTGAGCGTCGATCTCCTGGTGGAACGTGACTATGGCCACGCACTGCACATGGCGAAGCACATCAACGAATACAACGAACAGCGCAAGGACATCGACAAGCAGATGACCGAGGAGGCGAACCTCATCGTATCTCGTCTGGAAAGCCAAAAGCACAACTCCAGCATCGTGCTCTACGACGAAGGATGGAAGAAAGGCGTGATAGGCATCGTAGCCTCACGGCTGACCGAAATCTACTTCCGCCCTACCGTGGTGCTGACCCGAGACGGCGACATGGCGACAGGCTCGGCACGCAGCGTGACAGGCTTCGACATCTACTCCGCCATCAAGAGCTGCCGTGACCTGCTGGTCAACTTCGGCGGTCATACCTATGCAGCTGGTCTCACGCTGAGATGGGAACACGTCAAGGAATTCAGAGACAGATTCCAGAAATACGTGGAGGAACACATCGCACCCGAGCAAACCGAGGCAACGCTCAACATCGACGCACAAATAGACTTCCGCGACATCACCAAGCACCTGCACGCCGACCTCAAGCGCTTCTCCCCATTCGGGCCTTGCAATCCGAAGCCTATCTTCTGTACCCGACAGGTGTATGACTATGGCACCAGCAAGGTGGTGGGCAGAGCACAGGAACACATCAAGCTGGAACTGGTAGACTCCAAGTCGAGCAACGTGCTCAATGGCATCGCCTTCGGACAAAGTGCCGCCGCGCGATACATCAAGAGCCGCCGCAGCTTCGACATCGCCTATACGATAGAAGACAACATCTTCAAGAAGAACCAAGTGCAGCTTCAGATAGAGGACATTCGTCCAAACGACTAACCAGACGCTGCATGTTATAGATTACCATGGCTGCAAAGTAAGGATGCACGCCATCAAAGTGGATTGAAATGGCAGATAAATTTCAAGAAATACTACGTCAATACTGGGGGTATCCTGACTTCCGAGGCATACAGCGAGACATCATCGAAAGTATCGCCGCAGGAAAGGATACCCTTGGTCTGATGCCTACAGGTGGCGGAAAATCTATCACTTTCCAGGTTCCGGCACTTGCAGCGGAAGGTGTGTGCATCGTCATCACACCGCTCATCGCCCTCATGAAGGACCAAGTGTTGCACCTCAAGGAAAGGAGCATCCTCGCCGATGCCATCTATGCCGACAAGTCGAGACACGATATCATCCAGACACTCGACAACTGCATATTTGGCGGTGTCAAGATACTTTACATCTCGCCAGAGCGACTGGGCTCGGAGCTTTTCCAGACCAAGTTGCGCCATATCAACGTAAGTTTCATCACCGTAGACGAGGCCCACTGCATCAGCCAGTGGGGCTATGACTTCCGTCCCTCCTACCTCAACATTGCTGCCATCAGAGAACTAAAGCCCAATGTGCCTATCCTGGCACTCACGGCTACAGCCACCCCCGATGTGGTGGACGACATCCAAGACAAACTGCAATTCAAGGAGAAAAATGTGTTCAAAATGAGTTTTGAACGCAAGAACCTCGCCTATGTAGTACGCGAGACCAACGACAAATATCAGGAGATGGTGCATATTCTGAATAGCGTAGGTGGCTGTGCTATCGTCTATGCCCGCAGCCGAAAACGCACAAAAGAGATGGCGGAAGTACTTAAGCAACAAGGGATTTCTTCCACTTTCTACCATGCCGGTCTTGACCCAGCCACCAAGGATGAGCGGCAAAAATCATGGCAAGCAGACGAAGTGAGGGTCATGGTGGCTACCAATGCTTTCGGAATGGGCATCGACAAGTCCGATGTGCGCGTCGTGATTCACATAGATTGTCCTGATTCCCTGGAAGCCTATTTTCAGGAGGCAGGACGCGCCGGAAGAGACGGCAACAAATCTTACGCCGTGCTTCTCTACGACAAGAATGACGAGATGAAACTCTTGCGCCGAGTGGACGATACCTTCCCCGACAAAGAATTGATTCGCAGTGTGTATGAGCATCTCGCCTATTTCTATCAGATAGGCGTGGAAAGTGGGGCTGGCAAGACCTTCGAGTTTGACATCGCCAAGTTCAGTTTCACCTATAAGTTCTTCCCAACCAAGGTGGATGCGGCTCTCCGCATACTGGAACGCTGTGGCTATCTGCATTATGAGGACAATCCCGACGGCAAGGCACGACTCATGCTCCTGCTCGACAGAAACGACCTCTATCTGCTCGACACTCTTTCTCCCAACGAGGATGCCGTCATCACGGCACTCTTGCGCAGTTATGGCGGACTATTCACCGACATGGTTTTCATCGAGGAAAGCCTAGTAGCTCGCCAAGCGGAACTGACCATACAGCAGGTATATTTCGTTCTCAAGAACCTGTCTGCTCGCCATATCATCAAATTCATTCCTCGTCGCAAGACCCCCTATATTACCTACCTGCGTGACCGCATAGATGGCGAAAAAGTGGTGATACCTGAGGATGTATGGGAAAAGAGACGCGAACAGTACGTGAAACGCATCAAGAGCATGATCAGCTATGCCAAGACCGATGATGTATGTCGTTCGCGCCAACTGCTCAGCTATTTCGGAGAAGAAAGCAAGAAAAATTGCGGGCAATGCGATGTTTGTCTCTCAGAAGAGAAAATTTCGGAAGAAGAAATATCCAAAAAGCAAGATTCAAAGAAACAAGATTCAAAGAAACAAGATTCAAAGATACAAGATTCAAAGATACAAGATTCAAAGATACAAGATTCAAAGAAACAAATACCGATAAAGCAAGAGTTGGCTGAGAAAATCAAGGAGTTGATAGCAGAAGGAAAAATTACAGAAATCAACCAACTTAACAGCCTCGACTATCCACCCACCCTACTCCAAGAGACATTGGAATCTATGGTAGCAGAGAATGTCATCCTCATAGAGGGAAATAAGCTAACCCTCACTTGAAAAATTAAACACGAACTGAAAAAATTGAGCTGTACGATTGTCTTTAAAGTCAAGAATTAGAGAATTAAAGAATTAGAGAATTAAAGAATTTTTCTATCTATATGGTTGAAATCGTCCAATACGCCCTGAAAGGGCAGAAGCTCCTAGCCTAGGGCAATGCCCTAGGTAATAGGCAAGCAAGATTTTCGCCCTGAAAGGGCAGAAGCGTTATATTGATTGGGGCTTTTTTATGCTTTTGCCCTTACAGGGCGCATTTATACCCCGACATCTACCCAGGGCGTTGCCCTGGGCTAGGTGCTTCTGGGCTTTCAGCCCGTGTCAACCGTACAGGTCACAATCATATCTACTATTCAGAAGAATAAGAAAAAGGGAACGACCCTCTCGGACCATTCCCTTTCCAACATTATGTACGAGAAAAAAATTAGTTGTTCTCAGGACGAAGCTTACGTACTGTAACACCAGCCTGCCACATCTCCTTGTTGCGCATAGCCTCGAGTTCAGCGTTCAACTTCTCACGGTAATCTGGCTGAGAGTTCTTGTCGATAGAAATCTGAGCCTCGTTACCAGTCTTAACAGAGTAATACAACCACTCCATAACTGGCTTGATAGCCTCACGGAAACGAGGAGCCCAATCGAGAGCACCACGCTGAGCTGTTGTAGAACAGTTAGCATACATCCAATCCATACCCTTAGCACCGAAGAGAGGGCCAAGGCTCTGAGTCAACTCCTCAACAGTCTCGTTGAATGCCTCAGATGGAGAGTGACCGTTCTCGCGGAGCACATCGTACTGAGCCTCCAAGAGACCCTCGATAGCACCCATCAAAGAACCACGCTCACCAGTAAGGTCAGAAGTAGCCTCACGCTGGAATGTTGTCTTGAAGAGGTAACCTGCACCGATACCGATACCGAATGCAAGAGTCTTTTCCTCTGCCTTGCCTGACGCATCCTGGTAAACAGCGTAAGAGCAGTTCAAACCACGACCCTCGCAGAACATTGTGCGGAGAGAAGTACCAGAACCCTTAGGTGCAACCATGATGACATCGATATCCTTAGGTGGAACAACGCCTGTGCGATCGCTCCAGTTGATAGCGAAACCATGTGAGTAATACAATGTCTTACCTGGAGTAAGATACTGCTTAATCTTTGGCCAAACAGCAATCTGGCCGGCATCTGAAAGCAACATGCAGATGATAGTACCCTTCTGGACAGCCTCCTCGATAGAGAACAAAGTCTTACCAGGAACCCAACCATCCTTCAAGCACTTCTCGTAAGTCTTGCCCTGACGCTGACCAACGATGACGTTGAAGCCATTATCGCGGAGGTTGCAAGCCTGACCAGGACCCTGGATACCGTAACCGATCACTGCGATAGTTTCGTTCTTCAATACTTCACGTGCTTTCTCCAATGAAAATTCATGACTGGTGACAACTGTTTCAATTACGCCACCGAAATTCATTTCTGCCATAATTAAATTTTAATTTTGTGCGGCTTACCGTTGTGGAGCCGCGGGTTATACTTGTCCATACGGATGCGAGCTTATTCTTATCCAAAGAGAGCCTGTTTGATCCGTCCACTGCCTCACGAGGTAGCGGCATTGGGTTTATTTCTTATTTCGAGTGCAAAGGTAATAAATCATTATGAAACTACCAAATTTTTCTTTCATTTTTTTATAAATTTTGCTTTACTTCTTACAACTTCCACCTCTTTTTTGTCATTTTTGCTCATTTTTGTTAACTTTATGCAGTATTCTTGCATTTTTTCAGTGTCACTCACCAGCTCCATGTAGAAGTTGAGTTTGTCGCCTTGATGACTTTCTGCGACGTAAGCTATCTCGAATCTTTGCAAAAAATGGGTCTTGTAATATTCCAAGTCGAAAAGGTCGAGGATGTGCTCGATGTATTTCACTGAATTGATGTGCCCATTCACGTCCACATCATTATAATAGGTGTCGATGGTACGCACCAATTTTTCCTCACCGCTCATCTTCACTCTGGAGCTAGCTGCTATCGGGCACTCCTTCTCTGTCTCGATATATTCCTTGATGAGTCCGTCGTGGATGCCAAAGATGTCTACAGGCTGACGGCTGTCGGTGTCGATCATCGCCCACACACTCTTGCCATAGCCATAAACTTTTTCTTCCGCAACAGAGCCAGACTTCTCTTCGGCAGCAGAGCCTGACTCTCCCAAGGTCTCGCCGCAAATCTTGAAATCACGTGCCGTAAAATACTTCATCGCACTCTCCACCCAAGTCTCCACAAAGAACTTGTCATACGACTTAGGCATCTCGGTCATCTCGATGGCGAGGCGGCTCAACACCCAGGTCTTGTGGCGAGGCATCAGATAATTCATACCATAGCCACGGTCGTTGCTGTGATAGTCGGCAGCATTCAGCAGGTGATTTCCCAAGTGTCCCATGAAGAGTCGGCTCGAGAAATCGCAATGGAAGGGCTCTGCCAAAAATTCATATCGCCCTACCTTACTCAATAATTTCTGTTCCATATTCCCGTACTAATCATTTATAGCAGAAAAAGCCAGCGCTTTCTCCTCTCGCTAGAAGAGAAACGCCAGCTATTTTCCTTTTAATATACTAACATTTTAAACTTATTATGCCTGTATGGTTGAGATTAATCTATACGCCCCGAAGGGGCAAAAGCACCTAGCCTAGGGCAACGCCCTAGGTGTTTTTGGGCTTACAGCCCGATTCTACCGTACAGGAACTTGTTCTTATTCCTCTGAGTTCTGCTTGAGATAATCAGTGATAGGCTCATCGAAACTTCTTGTCACAGCGATTCGTCCACTTCGAGTATACTGCAAGATGCAGTCGAAGCTGTTGAGCTGATGGAAGAGGTCGGCGATGTCCTCGGTCAGTCCTGCCAAGAGCACGGTGCTGTAGGTTGGGTTCACCTCCATCATGCGAGCATCGTGCTTGCGGATGGTGCGGGAAACCTCTGGATTGTCGAGCAGCACAGGGGTGGAAATCTTGAAGAGAGCCACCTCGTGGATGAAAATCTGGTCGTCGGTGTAGTAATCGCTTCTCACCACGTCGATTTTCTTCTCGATTGCCTTGTTGATTTTCTCTATCTGCTCAGGGTCGCTCCACACCGTGATGGTGTACTTGTGGATGTTCTTGATGCTGCTGGCAGATACGTTCAAGCTCTCGATGTTCACCTGTCTACGAGTGAAAACGGCGGTAATCTGGTTCAAGATACCGGCGATATTCTCTGAGTAAACAAGCAATGTATATAATTTCTTTCCGTTGTTATTCTCCATTTTATGTTCCTTATTAAAAAGTTACACCTTATTATATATAAGCGATACTTGATCTCTTGATAAGTTACACCTTATTATATATAAGCGAAACTTAATCTCTTGATAAGTTACTCCTTATTATAGATATAGCTATCGAAAGCTTAGTAGTTCAACTCCAACTGCATTTCGTCTACGCTCTTGCCTGGCAGCGTCATTGGCACGATGTCCTCGTCTTCCTTGATGGCGCACTCCAGGAGGTATGGCCCCTTGGTGTTGACCATCTTCTCCACCTTCTCCTTCAGGTCCTTGCGGTCGATGACCACGTCGTAAGGGATGCCGTAGGCCTTGGCTATCTCAGCATAGTGAGGGTTCATCATGTGGGTGAACGAGCGACGACCGCCGAACATCAAGTCTTGCCACTGGCGCACATTGCCCAGGTAGTTGTTGTTCAAGAGAATCATCTTCACTGGCGCCTGTTGCTCCATGATGGTGCCCAGCTCCTGAATGTTCATCTGGAATCCGCCGTCGCCGAAGAAACAGCAGATGGTTCTTTCTGGTGCTCCGAAGGTAGCACCGATGGCAGCAGGAAGACCGAAGCCCATGGTTCCGAAGCCACCGCTGGTCACGATGCTCAACTTCTTGGTGAACTTGAAGTAACGGCTACTGATCATCTGGTTCTGACCCACGTCGTTCACGAGAACCGCCTCATTATGAGTGGCTTCCGTCACCACGTTGGTCACCTCGCCCATCAAGAGAGGTCCCTCTGTAGGATGGATGTCCTTCTCGATGACCTTCTCCTGCTCCTGCTTGCGATACACCTCGAAGGAGTCTCTCCACTCACGGTGTACGTTCTTGTTGAGCAGTCGGGTGATGGCAGGCAACGTCTGCTTGCAGTCGCCTACGACAGCCACGTCGGTTTTGATGACCTTGTCGATTTCCGCCTTGTCGATGTCGAGGTGGATAATCTTAGCCTGAGGCGCATACTTGGAAGGCACGCCGATGATTCGGTCGCTGAATCTCATGCCGATGGCGATGAGCACGTCGCACTCCTGCGTCTTCATGTTGGTTGCGTAAGAGCCGTGCATTCCGAGCATTCCCATGTTGAGCGGATGGTTGCTAGGCAGGGCTGAGAGTCCGAGCAAGGTACGCCCCGCAGGGATGTCGGCTTTCTCCAAGAACTCCAACAGCTCGTTGTGGGCACCGCCAAGTTCCACGCCATGGCCCACGAGGGCGAAAGGCTTCTTGGCATTATTGATGAGCTCGGCAGCCTCGGCGATAGCCTTTTCATCTATCTTAGGATAAGGATTATACGAGGTTACCTTCTCGCACTTCACAGGCTCCCACTCGCAAGTGGAGGTCTGGGCGTTCTTGGTAAAGTCGAGTACCACCGGTCCTGGGCGTCCGCTGCGTGCGATATAGAACGCACGACTCACAGCCCAAGCCACGTCCTCCGGGCGACGAATCTGGTACGCCCACTTGGTGATAGGCTGGGTTACGCCCACGAGGTCAACCTCCTGGAACGCATCGGTACCCAGGGCACCCACACCTACCTGGCCAGCGATGACCACGATAGGAGTAGAATCCATCATGGCATCAGCAATACCCGTCAAGGTATTAGTTGCTCCAGGGCCACTGGTGACGAGTGTGACGCCCACTTCGCCGCTGACTCGGGCGTAACCCTGTGCAGCGTGAGCAGCTGCCTGCTCGTGACGTACCAAGATGTGGTTGAACACCTTATTTTCTCCTCTCGTGTAACCATACAGTGCATCAAACACTGGCATGATGCTTCCGCCTGGGTAGCCGAAGATGGTAGTTACCCCTTCGTTTTGCAGGGAGCGCATCAATGCTTCAGCTCCTGTTATTACTTCTTTTGCCATTTATCTTATATTATTCTGAAAATTCAAAAATTTATCAATTTTCTCTGTTTATGCTTTTGCCCTTACAGGGCGCTTTGCTTCCACTATGTATACCCAGGGCGTTGCCCTGGGCTAGGTGCTGTTGGGCTTTCAGCCCGTTTCTCCCCATCAAGTGTTTCCCCATTAGTCGATGATGCGAACTCCACCCTTATCGGCAGAGCTTACGCTCTGTGCGTATGCACGCAAAGCCTTGCTAACCACACGGTTGCGCTTCAATGGCTGCTGTGGGCGAGCGGCGAGTTCCTCGTCGCTGAGCTTCACGTTGATGGAACGGCTAGGAATATCGATGACGATGATGTCGCCGTCCTTGATCTTGCCGATGTTGCCACCTGCCGCAGCCTCTGGGCTGATGTGACCGATGCTCAAGCCTGATGTACCGCCCGAGAAACGACCATCGGTGATGAGGGCGCACTCCTTGCCGAGGTGACGGCTCTTGATGTAAGAGGTTGGGTAAAGCATCTCCTGCATGCCAGGGCCACCCTTAGGACCCTCGTGGGTGATGACCACGCAGTCGCCTGAGTTCACCTTGCCGCCGAGGATTCCCTCGCAGGCATCCTCCTGTGAGTCGAAGCATACGGCTGGACCCTCGAAGTGCCAAAGCACTGGGTCTACGCCCGCAGTCTTCACCACGCATCCGTTCTGGGCGATGTTGCCGAAGAGCACTGCCAAGCCACCGTCCTTGGTGTAAGCATGCTCCAAGTCGCGGATGCATCCGTTCTCACGGTCGGTGTCGAGACTCTCCCACTGCGCATCCTGACTGCCCATCACGGTAGAGAACTTTCTGCCTGGGGCTGAGTGATAGATGCGGTCTGCCTCTGGGTCGATGGTATCACCGGTAATATCGTATTTCTGCATCTGCTCGTCGAGGGTCTTGCCGTCCACGCGCTTTACAGAGCCATTGATGAGTCCGCCCTTGTTGAGTTCGTTGAGGATACCCATGATACCACCTGCGCGGTTGCACTCCTGCACACTATACTTCTGGGTGTTAGGAGCCAACTTGCAGAGGCAAGGCACCTTGCGGCTCAGCTGGTCGATGTCCTCCATCTTGAAGTCGGCGCCAGCCTCCTGAGCCACAGCTAAGAGGTGGAGCACGGTGTTGGTACTACCTCCCATGGCGATGTCGAGGGTCATGGCGTTGAGGAATGCGTCGCGGGTGGCGATGCTGCGTGGCAATACGCTCTCGTCGCCGTCCTCATAATATGCGTAGGCGTTCTTCACAATCTGGCGAGCGGCATCCTTGAAGAGCTGGATGCGGTTCTTGTGGGTGGCGAGGATGGTTCCGTTGCCAGGAAGACTCAAGCCGATAGCCTCGGTGAGGGAGTTCATGGAGTTGGCGGTAAACATACCTGAGCAGCTACCGCAACCAGGGCAGGCGCACTGCTCTATCTGCTTCATCTCCTCGTCGGACACACTCGTGTCGGCACCCTTAATCATAGCGGTAATCAAGTCGGCGTTCTCGCCCTTCCAGCGACCAGCCTCCATCGGACCACCCGAGCAGAACACGGTAGGGATGTTCAATCGCATGGAAGCCATGAGCATACCAGGGGTCACCTTGTCGCAGTTGGAGATGCAAATCATGGCATCCGCCTTGTGGGCGTTGACCATGTACTCCACAGAGTCGGCGATGATGTCACGGCTTGGCAAAGAATAGAGCATGCCGTCGTGGCCCATGGCGATACCGTCGTCTACGGCGATGGTGTTGAATTCGGCTGCATAGCAACCCATAGCCTCGATTTCCTTCTTGACGATCTGTCCGATTTCGTGCAGATGAGTATGACCTGGAACAAACTGTGTGAAGCTGTTCACGATGGCAATGATTGGTTTGCCAAACTGCTCATGTTTCATACCTGCAGCTACCCAAAGTGCTCGGGCACCTGCCATTCTTCTGCCTTCAGTACAGACGCTACTTCTTAATGGATGTTTCATATTGTTTTTATATCTTTGTTTCTACGTTGAAAGGCTCCGTAAAGCCCCATTTATTTTGATTAGAGGGCTTCCTAAAACCTTGTTTATATAAATTTGACTGCAAAGGTACTGAGAATTTATGTAATAACCAACATTTTTAGCATAAAATTACATCAAAACATGGTTTTTGTTAGAAAACCAACGATATTTCTTACGATTTATTAGATACTTTTCTCATTTTATTAGAATTTGTGCAAATAACAAGGAAGTAGAAAAGGTGAATATAGAAAAGGTGAATATGCGAAAGGTGAATATACAAAAAATCCCCTAGGCTCAAAAGCCTAGAGGACTCCTTGTGTAAAATCAAAAATATTCTAGATGTTAGAATTACTTCTCGTTGTTGTCGTTGAATGTAGCAACACGGTTGAACTCTACCTGCTTGAAGAGCTTGTCTGTAGCGCCCATACCCTTTGTGATCAAACGGTTAGCGTTGATCTTGTGATTCTTAACGAGCACATTCTTCACAGCCTCAGCACGTGCTGTAGAAATCTTCTCGTTGATTTCCTTGCTACCCTCTGGAGAAGCGTAACCCTTGATCTCGATTACTGCATCTGGGTGATTCTTCATATACTGAGCGATCAACTCGATGTTACCCATCTGGCTCTTGTCTACTGTTGTGCTGCCCTGACGGAACAATACTGTAGGCTGGAGGTTGGTAACGGTAGCAGCAGCCTGCACCTTAGGAGCCTTCTTAGCCTCCTCGAGAGCGTTCTGGAGATCGCTAATCTGCTTATCCTTAGCTGAGAGCTGAGAATCCTTGCCGTTCAAGTCGTTGCGGAGGTTGTTGATCTGGTTGTTCAAACCATCGATCTCTGCCTGGTCGCGAACCTGTGCGATAGTGAAGTTATGTGTGCCGTTAGAGTTCTTGAACTTGTAAGTAACACCTACGTTCAACTGGAACATAGACTTGTCGAGGTTGTACTGAACACCATCGTAGCCATAGCCATTCAAGGCATAGTTGAGAGATGGCTCGATGTAGAACTGCCAAGCCTTCTTAGAGCCGAGGTTGAATGTGAAGTCAGCACCTACCTTAGAAGTCAATGCGTTCACATTGTCCTCTGTACCGAATGTATGACCCCAACCAAGACCGAATACAGGAACGAACTCGAATGTGCGAGGCTCACCCTTGTAACCAGCGAACCAGTTGCTGAAGTTTACAGTAGCGATCAAGCTTGTGTTCATGTAGCGAGCGAAAGTCTTAGACTGCGGCATGAAGTGAGCGCAGTGGTCGTTGAAGTAAACGTTGCTCTCTGCTGCCAAGCCGAATACTGGAGTAAACCAGCGACCGATACGAAGGCCAGCGTTAGAGTTGAGGTTCTTGAACCAAGACTCGTTTGTAGTCTTAGTCTGGAAACCACCGTTAACGCCGATGTACCAGTTGTCGAAAGTCTTGCTTTCAGTAACAGTCTGAGCTGAAACTGATGCTGCCATCGCTGCGGCAGCAAACATTAATACTAACTTTTTCATGTCTCTCTAAAATTTTAAGTTTATTATTTTAATTTTGCTTTAAGTCTATATGATATAGTTCGCTCCTTTATACGGATGCAGACTCATCATTTTTCTAAGTCGGGTGCAAAGTAATAAAAAAAACTCAACACCACCAAATATTTTTCCCGATTTTTATGTTTTATAACACAAAATAGAGATAAAGAGAACGCCTTTGTTCCTATATCGAGCATTCTATTGTTCAAAAATCTCCATTATTCACAATACTTTTGTAACACTCGATACATCAATTTTCGTGCTTAAAAAGCAAAATCCGTGCCTGAACGAACATTTTCAAGCACGGATTTCCCTATTCCCTTCGGAAAGTTCAGATGATTCCCTTCGGAAAGTTCAGATGATTCCCTTCGGAAAGTACCTTCCCCTATCCTGGGATTACAGCTCAAAGACCTCGGCTGAGCGACCGGCGACGGAAAACTCACGATTCCCGAGCCCTGCGACCTTTAGCTTCAAGGTACGTGGCAGGGCGTTCACCACCTTCAGCCAAGTCTTGCCAGTCTTCGAATCCCTTACCACGCTGGTGCCCACATATCTTTTCAGCTTCTCTGTCAGGTTCAGCTCCGAGGCGATGTAGGTGTCGCCGGCATGCTGTCCGAACAGTCGCTGCATCTTGTAGCTCTCGCTCGCGCGTACATTATTATTATTAAAGTAAATCATGTCGGGTGCCCAGTTGCTGTATCCGTCCTTGCTGAGGAGCGGCGCATAGGATGCCATCTCCACCACGTCGGCGTTGCGCTCCAGGTTGCAGAGGTGGATGCCTTCTGCCAGGGCATTGTCCACAGCATCCTTGCCACGTGAGGCATACTCGCCCAGATAGACCTTAGGCATGGAGCGGTCGTAGTGGTCGTAATAGTCCTGATGGTTGATAAACCAGCCTGGCTGCTCATAGTAATGCTCGTCGACGGCATCGATGAACTTCTTGTTCTCCCGGGCTATCTTCCAGCCCTCGATATAGTCGGACGATGGCCAGTGGAAAGGTCCCACGGTACCGATGACCTCCATCTGCGGATATTTCTCCTTCACCGCCTTGCATATCATGAGATAACGCTGCTCGAAGTCGGTGGAAATCAGGTCCTCGTTGCCGATGCCTATCATCTTCAGGTTGAAAGGCGCAGGATGGCCACCGTCGGCTCTCATCTTCGCCCATTTCGAGGTGGCAGGGTCGCCGTTCGCCCACTCCACGAGGTCGAGCACGTCCTGTATGTACTGCGGCATGTCCTTCATCGGGATGCCGCCCTGCTGACCAGCCACGCCCTCCTTGTTAGCCACGGAGTTCTGGCAAGGCACACCTGCCGCCAACACAGGCAGCGGCTCCGCCCCCATGTCCTCGCACCACTGGAAGTACTCATAGAAGCCGAGCTGGCGGCTCTGGTGGTACCCCCAGATGTTGTAGGCAGGCTTGCGGTCTTTCTGCGGCCCCACGGTCTCCTTCCAGTGGTAGATGTTGTCCAAGCCCTGTCCGTGGAGCATGCAGCCACCCGGGAATCTCACGAATCTCGGCTTCAGGTCGGCGATAGCCTCAGCCAAGTCCTTGCGCAGTCCATGTCCCTTGTAGGTATCTTGCGGCTTGAGGCTCACGAGGTCGATGCCCACCTTGTTCTCGCCTTTTGGCAGAATAGCGAAGCGAACGTTTCTGCCCAGCTTGCCATCCTTGTCGGTAGCCTCGTCGGACAGCATGCCCTTGTATTTGTCGGTCACCACGAGTTGCGCCTTGTACTCAGCCCATTCCGTGCCTTCCACCTTCACCTTCGCCTGGGCGATAGGCATTCCGTCCTTGTCGACGAGTGCCACGGTGAGTTGTTTTTTCTTGCCGTCGATGTTGCGGGCATAGAAACTTACATCGTAGGTAGTCGGCTGATGCTTGCCCGCCTTATTCTCGATTTCAGCTTTTCCCTCGCTGGCAGCGCCTCGCTTGATGGCGATGCCATCCCAGCCTATATTATATATAGGTGTAGAGCCCACGATGGCATAGTGGGGATTGTTTTTGCTCACACCCTGTTCCGTTGAGATATAAGCAGAGGCAGCTTTGCCTTCGGAAGAAGCCTCCTTGCCTTCAGCCAGTTCCACGCCCTGCCAAGCAGTTGCAGCATTCCACTGTCGCTTGCGGTCTTCGTGGTTATATTCGAAGTCGCCGTTCTGGAGCATTTCCGCGCAGAGTCCACCGTCGGCGGCTCGGCTGATGTCCTCGAAGAAGATGCCCATGAGCTTGTCGCTGATGCGATGTTTCTTGGCAGGGTTAATTACGAGTGAAGCCGTGAGTTCCGCTCCTTCTCCAGCCAGTGCCTTCTGGTTTTCCTCTCCAAGAGCCTTCAGGTTTTCTTCTCCTACCAGTGCCTTCAGGTCGGCATCGGTCTTTGGCATCGGGCGGTTGTTCTCCCTCTCCTCTTTGCTCCTTTCCTTAAACCAGCTGCGGATATATGCCAGGTGGAGGGCAGGCACCTCGAAGTCGCAGCCCTGGTAGTGCTTACCATTGACAGTGGCAGTGTCTCTCTGCCAGAGGATGTCGTCGGCGGATGCCTCCAGCGAATCTTCCTTGAAGGTACGGAAATCATCCGATGCCTGCACATATCGCTTGCCCTTGCTGGTCTTGAGATAGATGTCGAAGTTGCCGTCATCCATCTGATAGGCAGCTACATCCTTCACGCCCTTCTCCCTGACGATGGGATAATCCTGAGGACGCCAAGTGACGAGGTCTTCCGAATAAGCCACGGCAAACTGGGGCGAGTGGTCGTTCACGCTCCACAGGGCTCGCCAGGTGCCATCGTTCGCCTTCATCACAAAGGGGTTGTACATCTTCTTCTCCGCTCCCCATGGACCGTAGTCTGACGAGCAGAGCTGCCCCACGTCCACCCAACGATCATCGTCGGTGAGGTAAGCCAGATGAAGTCCCCTGTCGGGAGCTGGCGAATAGATAAAGATCCGACAGGTGGAATCCTTGCCCACGATCGTATAAGCCGGGGCATCCTTGTCTGCCACGGCTGAAGTAGCCTGTTTCTTGACTACCTTCGCAGTCTTGGCAGCTTGCTTCTTGACTACCTTTGCAGCCTTTACAGGAGGCATGGCGGTAGCCTGCAACATAGCCATCAGTGCGGCTGACATCAAAAGATATTTCGGTTTCATCATTATTGCTTTATTTTTAGATTAATTATATCAGTTGTATTGTTTTTACAATATAAGATGTATGGTTATGAGATAATTTACCAAAAAGGGCAGAGTGCAATCACTGCGCCCTGCCCCAGCAATTAGAGAGTTATAAAAAATCAAGTATACTGTTAAGCAGTACTTGCTATTTCTTTTCTGTACGTTTGAATTGTCCAACGCGCCCTGAAAGGGCAATCTGCTCCTAGCCTAGGGCAACGCCCTAGGTAATATGCAAGCAAGAATGTCGCCCTGTAAGGGCAAAAGCGTTATATTTATAGGGAATTTTATGCTTTTGCCCTTACAGGGCGCATTTATTCCCCACATTTACCCAGGGCGTTGCCCTGGGCTAGGTGCTTTTGGGCTTACAGCCCGCTTTCAACCGCACTTGTTGTTTCTATTTGCTTGGCTTGATTACCGCAACCTTTATTTGTGGGTTATTACCGCAACCTTTATTTGTGGGTTACTTGTAATATTCCTTCTTGCCTGCGGCGAGCGTGTTCTTCATCAGCGAGCAGATGGTCATCGGACCTACGCCGCCTGGCACAGGGGTGATGAAGGAGCACTTCTCTGCCACCTCGTCGAATTTCACGTCGCCGTTCAGACGGAAGCCGCTCTTCTTCGATGCGTCAGGCACACGGGTGGTGCCCACGTCGATGACCACAGCCCCCGGCTTCACCATGTCGGCTGTGACAAAGTTTGGCTTGCCGATGGCTGCGATGATGATGTCAGCCTCCTGGCACTCCTCCTTGAGGTTCTTGGAGTGGGAGTGGCATACGGTCACGGTAGCGTCGCCATACTGCTTCTGCATCATGAGCTGCGCCATCGGCTTGCCCACGATGTTGCTTCTGCCTAGGATGACGCACTTCTTGCCGCTGGTCTCGATGTGATAGTGCTGCAAGAGGGTGAGGATGCCGAGCGGTGTGGCTGAGATGAAGCTAGGCATGCCGAGCGCCATTCTGCCCACGTTGACCGGATGGAATCCGTCTACGTCCTTGCGATAGTCTATCGCCATGGTTATCTTCTGCTCGTCGATGTGCTTAGGCAGAGGGAGCTGCACGATGAATCCGTCCACGTCGTCATCGTTGTTGAGCTTGTGTACGCAAGCGAGGAGCTCTTCCTCGGTTACATCGTCCTCATATCGGATGAGGGTAGACTTGAAGCCACATTTCTCGCAAGCCAAGACCTTGTTCTTCACGTAGGTCTCACTGCCTCCGTCGTGCCCCACGAGCACGGCAACCAGGTGAGGTTGTTTTCCGCCCTTGTCGATGATGTCCTTCACCTCCTGGGCTATCTGTTCCTTGATGGCGGCTGCCGTCGCCTTTCCGTCGATTAACTGCATATTCTTTATTATAAATTTATAAGTAAGCCAGAAAGAAATAAGCCAGAAAGAAATAAGCTAGAAAGAACTCCTAACTCCTAACTCCTAACTCCCAACTCCTAAATCCTAACTCCTAACTCCTAACTAAAACTTAGGCATGCCTGGCATACCCTTCATGCGTGCCATCATGCTCGCCATCTTGTTGCCGGTCATCATCTGCATCATCTTGCGTGTCTGGTCGAACTGCTTGATGAGCTTGTTCACCTCCTGTATGTTGGTGCCCGAGCCCTTGGCGATGCGCTGGCGGCGAGAGGTGTTGAGGATTCCAGGGTTGGAGCGCTCCTTAGGGGTCATGCTCTGGATGATGGCCTCGACGCCCTTGAAGGCGTCCTCTGGGATGTCAACGTCGCGGATGGCCTTGCCCACGCCAG
>ERZ808270.297-NODE-297-length-30710-cov-3.932474_pt1 | contig 30710 bp, 25 predicted proteins | sample MGYA00521082_ERZ808270 | MGnify/ENA primary metagenome ERZ808270 (study PRJEB31516, sample SAMN03275594) | gut metagenome | biome: mammalia-associated habitat; material: feces | host: Papio cynocephalus | place: Kenya | collected 2012-07-27 ... | reverse complement strand
AACGACAACCACCCAATGACAGAAGAGACATGGGCAGTTGTTAAGGATATTGCAAAGAAAGAGCTCTGCAACAAGAGACTTTTCGTTGTAGATGCATTCTGTGGTGCAAACAAAGACACCCGTATGGCTATCCGTTTCATCGTAGAGGTAGCTTGGCAGGCACATTTCGTAACAAACATGTTCATCAAGCCTTCCGCTGAAGAACTTGAGAATTTCGAGCCTGATTTCGTAGTATACAATGCTTCTAAGGCTAAAGTTGCAAACTACAAAGAGTTAGGATTAAACTCTGAGACATGTGTAGCTTTCAACATCACAAGCAAAGAGCAGGTTATCATCAATACATGGTACGGCGGAGAAATGAAGAAAGGTATGTTCTCTATGATGAACTACTTCCTTCCACTCAAGGGTATGGCTTCTATGCACTGCTCCGCAAACACAGATTTAGATGGCAAGAATACAGCAATCTTCTTCGGTCTGTCCGGAACAGGAAAGACTACACTTTCTACAGATCCTAAGCGTCTCCTGATCGGTGATGATGAGCACGGCTGGGATGACAACGGCGTATTCAACTTCGAAGGTGGATGCTATGCTAAGGTTATCAACCTGGATAAGGATTCTGAGCCAGATATCTACAACGCAATCAGAAGAGATGCTCTTCTTGAGAACGTAACTGTAGATGCAAACGGCAAGATCGATTTCGCAGACAAGAGCGTTACCGAGAACACTCGTGTTTCTTATCCAATCGATCATATCAAGAATATCGTACGTCCAATCTCTTCTGCTCCAGCAGCAAAGAACGTAATCTTCCTGTCAGCAGATGCATTCGGAGTACTTCCTCCAGTATCTATTCTGACTCCAGAGCAGACACAGTACTACTTCCTTTCCGGATTTACTGCAAAGCTTGCTGGTACAGAGCGTGGAATTACAGAGCCTACTCCTACATTCTCTGCTTGCTTCGGACAGGCATTCCTCGAGTTACATCCTACAAAGTATGCTGAGGAGCTCGTTAAGAAGATGAAAAAGAGCGGAGCTAAGGCTTACCTCGTAAATACCGGATGGAACGGAACTGGAAAGCGTATCTCTATCAAAGATACCCGTGGAATCATCGACGCAATCTTAAACGGAGATATCAACAACGTTCCTACTAAGAAGATTCCTTACTTCGATTTCGAAGTACCAACCGAGTTAAACGGTGTAGATACAGGAATTCTTGATCCTCGTGATACTTATGCTGATGCTTCCGAGTGGGAGACAAAGGCTAAGGATCTTGCAGCAAGATTCATCAAGAACTTCTCCAAGTATGAAGGAAATGCAGCTGGTAAGGCACTGGTTTCTGCTGGTCCTCAGTTATAATTTTCCTATATCAGGTGAATTTGATATTCAAAAAGAGCATCCCGTGTGGATGCTCTTTTTTATTTATGTTATATTCTGTAAAATTCTAGTTTAAAGCGTCAGCTCCGCTCTCTCTGGTACGGATCTTTGTAGCGGTGCGGATCTCATAGCTGAAAATCTTTCCATCCCCGACTTCTCCGGTAAATGCGGCCTTCTGAATGGCATCAATGGTAGCTTTCTCCCATTCCTCAGATGATACCACAATCTCAAACTTAATCTTCGGCTGCATCATAACATCTACTTCTGTACCACGCACTCTCTTTTTATATCCTCTCTGTGCACCGCATCCCATCACTTGTGATACGGTGATACCATTCACATCAATCGCGTTTAATGCTTCCTTTACATCCTCAAAAACTTCTTCCCGGACGATTGCTTCCACTTTTATCATCATAAGCTTCTTTTTTCTCCTTATACATGATTATTTTATACTTCCAGATTTATCTCTGTCCCGAAATAACTGACTGATCCATTATAACATACCAGGTCTGTTTCTGGGACTTATGAATCCAGACCATTAAATGTCGGATACGCACTCTCTCCATGCTGCGAAATATCCAGACCAACTTTTTCTGCTTTTTCATCTACACGAAGCTCCGTAAACAGCCTTACGATACCAAGGCAGACCAGTGTACCGACAATCGCCACGGCAACTGTCACAACAATTCCAATAATCTGTGCAACAAATAAACGGTAATTTCCAAAAAACAGTCCATCCCAACGGGCAACCGGATTGATAGAATGTTTTGCAAACAATCCGGTTGCAATTCCGCCCCAGACTCCTCCGATGCCATGGCAGCCAAATGCATCGAGTGCATCATCAATTTTTAATTTTCCTTTCAACAGGGAAATAGTACCACAGCAGATCGGGCTGACCAGTGCTCCGATGATAATTGCTGACCAGATCGGAACAAATCCAGCTCCCGGTGTAATTGCAACCAGTCCAACAACCAGACCGGTAGATGCACCTACCAGGGTAGGCTTTCCATCCTTGATCACATCAATAAACATCCAGGACATCATGGCGCTTGCACTGGCAAGTGCAGTTGTCATAAATGCATGTGCTGCCAGTCCGTTTGCTGCCAATGCACTTCCTGCGTTAAATCCAAACCATCCAAACCATAAAATAAATGCTCCGAGTGCTACAAACGGAATGTTATGTACCCGATATGCCGTCTGTTCATATCCTCTTCGCTTGCCAAGGATAATGGAAAATACCAATGCACTGACACCGGAACTGATATGTACCACATTTCCTCCGGCAAAATCAACAGATCCGATTTCTGCAAGAAATCCTCCCTGTCCCCATACCATATGTGCCATTGGGTAGTATACAATAATTGACCAGAACAGAATAAATAAAAACAGTGCCTTAAATTTTACACGACCCACAAGGGAACCCGTGATCAGTGCCGGTGTAATCATCGCAAACATCATCTGAAATGCAATATAAACCAGATGCGGTATCGTCGACGCATATGGACCTGCTTCATTCATTTTAATTCCATGCAAGCCAAACCACCGGAAATCTCCAATAATTCCTGCATGATTTCCACCAAAAGACAGTGAATATCCAAATAATACCCACATGACAACCGACAGTCCCATAATCGCTGCGCATGCCATCATGGTGCTGACGACATTCTTTCTTCGCACCAGTCCTCCATAGAAAAAGGCTAATCCAGGTGTCATAAAAAACACCAGTGCTGAACATATCAGCATAAATCCCGTATCCCCTGCGTTCATCTAATCTTCCTCCATTCTTTTATACTTTTAAACGCAAAAAAGGCGTCAAAAGAATTCTCTTTTGACACCTTCGTCGTAGTAATCATAGCAGACTTATTACTCCAATGCAAGCATTTTCCCATAATATTTGCTATTTTTTATGGTACAAACTACTTCTTTCGTACCATTTTCCCATCATTTTATAAAATCTTCAATCTTTTGATTCAATTACAATAAGTTGTCCAGAAGATAAAGAAATTGACGCTTCATCTGAAACAATTTCATTGCTGATTCCGAGAGAATTAAATCCTCCCATCGTATAATCCGTAAGCGGATACTTTAATCCACGTAAGGTAACACCACTTACTTTTTCAGAAAATGGAATCAAAGAAACATACTTTCCATACTGCTCTGCTTTCCGGATCGTCAACGGTTGATTAATCATGCGGATACGGTTATGTTCATCGACCAGACTGATCTTTATCTGTTCCTCCAGACCAATACCAAGCAGACTGATATTGCCCAGTACATGATCAATTCTGGTACCGGTCGCACCAATGACGACGATCTCCTTTGCTCCTCTGCGAATGGCCTCCCGGATCGCATATTCTGTATCGGTATCATCCTTTTCCGGATTCAGCATACACACTTCTATCTGTTCTTTGTCATGAAAATACTCGAGCGTATCCGGATTCACCGAATCAAAATCCCCCACAATAATATCCGGCAGAATATGGTCCCGATACAATGCTTCCATCCCTGCATCTGCCGCTAATATGACATCAAATCCTCCATTTTTTACAATATAGGTTAAAAAACCTTCCTTTACTTCTCCCCCGGAAACAATTAAATATTTCATCTTTTACCCCTGCCTTTGTAACTTTTCCAAAAATGCTTCTACATTCTTTTCGATCTCTCCATTGAAAACTGCAGAACCTGCCACAATAATGTTTGCTCCGGCAGCCATGGCCTCTTCTACATTTTCAAGATTAATTCCCCCATCTACCTCGATATCCGTCTTACATCCCAACTGGTTTATAAACGCCCTTGCTTCACGTACTTTATCCAGTGTATACGGAATCAGTTTTTGTCCTCCAAATCCCGGATTTACCGTCATAACAAGAAGCATATCCACATTGGGAAGAATATGACGAACCATTTCCAGTGGTGTGGATGGATTTAATGCCACACCAGCCAAAACGCCCTTTTCTTTGATTGCTTCGATGGTACGATCCAGATGTTTACATGCTTCCGCATGAACCGTGATAATATCGGCTCCCGCATCCGCAAATTCCTCTATATAGCGAATTGGTTCCTCTATCATCAGATGGACATCAAAAATCCGCTCGGTACATTTTCGAATGGAACGAATGATCGGAAACGCAAACGAAATACTTGGAACAAACATGCCATCCATGACATCGATATGTACATATTCTGCACCAGCCTGATCCAACAGTCGGATCTGTTCCCCCAGATTTGCAAAATCTGCCGATAAAATTGACGGTGATAAACAGTTCATTGATTCCTCCTAATATTTACGCATATTCTTCATTTCCTGATAAAGCTGTACATAATTATCATATCGCACCTGTGATATTTTTCCCTCTGCAAGTGCTGTCTTCACACCACAATCCGGCTCTCCGATATGGCTGCATCCGATAAATCTGCAGCCAGGTTCGAAGCGAACAAACTCCGGATAGCATGTCCATAAATCCTCTTTTGAAAATCCCGGAAGATCCATAGAACTAAAGCCGGGAGTATCCATAATGTAGGTATTATCTGCGATCGGAATGATCTGCGAATGACGCGTCGTATGTTTTCCGCGCTCAATCTTATCGCTGATTCCTCCCGTCTGCATATGCACCGCATCCTGTAGATCATTGACCAGTGAAGATTTTCCAACGCCTGATGGACCTGCCACTGCCGTCATCTTTCCCTGCAGAGCAACTTTGAGTTTTTCCAAATTTTCCTGTGTCTTTGCACTTGTAAAAAGCAGCTCATACCCCGCCGGTTCATAAATTTTCCGCAATGTTTCCCTCTGTTGTTCCGTCACCAGATCACATTTATTAAAGCAGATCGTAACCGGAACTTTCTGATATTCCATCATGCACAAAAAACGATCCAGCAGATTAAAGTTCGGATCCGGTTTTGCAGCTGCAAAAATGACGAGTGCCATATCAATATTCGCTACTGCAGGACGGATCAATTCTCTGGTGCGTGGAAGAATTTTTTCTACATTTCCAATCTTTTTTTCTTCATCCAATACGACGATCTCCACATCATCTCCTACCAGAGGTTTGATCTTCTGATTACGGAAAATTCCTTTTGCCTTACATTCATAAATTCCGGTTCCTGCTACGTAAACGTAGTAGAAACCGGAAATTCCTTTTACAATCTTTCCCTTCATACATTACCTACTGTTTTGAAAAGCTGACAGAATGCGTTTCTGTCTTTGTGGATGTATCAGAAAGACCTTCATCATCAATTTTTTCAATACTCCAGGTAATGGTCACTTTGCCGGACTCACATGCCATATCAGATGCTCCAATTGTAAGAGAACCATCGACATCACTGTTTCCGCTCGCATAGGTTGTGCCATCACTACCTGTCAATGTATAGGTTGCACTGACTGCTCCCTCCGGTGCTGCATAGGACTTGGAGAATTTATAGCTGTAATTTTTTTCTTCCGGACCCTTGCTGACAGTAATCGTTACCGTTGTATCTGCCGGTACAATCTTACCGGATGATACACTCTGTGAAATTACCTGACCAGCTTTGACAGAATCACTGTATTCTTCCTTCACTGCAACTTTTAAGCCAGCTTTCTGCAAAGCCGCCTGCGCATCCTTCTGAGAATGTCCCTGAACAGATGGCACTGTAATAGACTTCTTTCCCTGACTGATTACAATCGTAACGGTACTTCCCTCTTTTGCGTTACCACCATTCGGACTCTGGGAAACAACTTTTCCTGCCTCTACCGAATCATCATATTTGTAAGTTTTAGATACTTTAAATCCGGCAGCTGCAAGTGTGGAAGAAGCATCCTTTTCCAGTTTTCCAACAACATTTGGAACCGTAACATTGTTCTGCTCGCTCTGGCTCTCGGAATCTGCAAAATTCACATTCTCTGTTCCGGCAATAATTACATTAATGGTAGTTCCAGCAGATACTTCAGAACCTCCAACAGGATCCTGATTTAATACCGTTCCTTTTGGCTGATCCGATTTCTGTTCCTGTATTACGAACATATACAGCCCCTGTGCTTCCAGCTCTGACTGTGCATCCTCCTGTAACTTTCCGCAAACATCCTGTACCACTACAGTTTTTTCACTCTCAGACTGTGTCTGTGTCTCTGTCTGTGTCTGCGTTTCTGTATTTTTTGACGATTTGTTAAACCGGAATAACCCGAAGAAACTTCCCACAAGGTAAATGATCACTGCAAGGATTACAACAAATACCACAATTCCCATGATCGTCATGGCTTTGTCCATTTTTGGACTGAGGCCTTCGTTTTCTTCGTCATCCTCATCGTCTTCCTCTTCATCCGGATCATATGCAGTTTCCTGTCTGGACACACGCCGTTCCTCTTTTGGCTCTACGCCATGTTCTTTAATCTGTTTTAATTCTTCTCCACTGATTACTTTTGTTTTTCCATTGTCTACAAGTGGAGCAATCACAACAAAATCCTCATCCGGATGCACCAGTGATCTCCGTAAATCTGCCAGCAGATCCCCAATGGTCTGATAACGCCGGTCTGCATTTTTCTGTGTACATTTTAAAATGATTTTCTCCATGCTGATCGGCAGATTTTTCGCATATACACTTGGAGGTGTCATTTCCTCCTGCAAATGCTGAATGGCAACTGCAACCGTAGTATCTCCATCAAAAGGCACACGTCCGGTCACCATTTCATACATAACGATACCGAGAGAATAAATATCACTTCTTCCATCCACAAAACCATTTCTTGCCTGCTCTGGCGAAGAATAGTGAACAGATCCCATCACATCTGAACTTACGGTATTGGAGGATGCTGCTCTGGCAATACCAAAATCCATGACTTTCACTTTTCCCTCAGTGGAAATCATGATATTCTGTGGTTTGATATCCCGATGGATAATCTGTTTGTTATGTGCCGCTTCGATTCCTCTGGCTACCTGAATTGCAATACTGACCGCTTCCTTAAAGGATAACTGGCCTTTCTTTTCAATGTAAGTTTTGAGTGTAATTCCCTCAACATATTCCATTACAATATAGTGAAGTCCCTCTTCACTTCCTACATCATAAATATTTACAATATTTGGATGCTCCAGCCCTGCTGCTGACTGTGCCTCCGTACGAAATTTCGCTACAAATCCACGATCTTCTGAAAATTCCGGTTTTAATACTTTAATTGCCACAAAACGGCCAAGCACATGGTCCTTTGCCTTATAAACATCGGACATCCCGCCTGCGCCGATCTTACTTACGATTTCATAGCGATCTGCTAAATACGTACCAACTGTTAACATTCTTTCACCTCATCAAGAAAATGGTTCTATAATCATTACTGTAATATTGTCTTTTCCACCGTTGTCATTTGCAGTTTTTACAAGGAACCCGGCACGTTCCTCTAATGAAGCGTCCTGCAGAACAATTCTGCGAATTTCTTCATCTTCTACCATATTCGTGAGTCCATCTGTGCAGATCAGAATGTGGTCATCTTCTTTTAACTCCACTTCAAAAAAATCTGCCTCTACTTCTTCCCCTGCGCCGACTGCGCGGGTAATGATATTTTTGTCCGGATGCTCACGGGCTTCCTTGGCACCTACTTCACCGATTCTGACCATCTCCGCCACAAGAGAATGATCTCTTGTGATCTGACGGATTCCATCTGTATCGATGATATACAGTCTGCTATCCCCGACATTTGCAACGTAAAGCCGTCCGTCAATAATCGTGGCTGCAACAAGTGTCGTCCCCATACCTTTTTTCGCTTCATCTTCTGCTGCTTCCGTGATCAGAAGTCTGTTTGCAGTTGTTATTGCCTCTTTTAAAATTGTAACTGGTTCTTCTCCCGAACTCCGGGACACGGATGCAACGATGCGCTGCGTTGTGTAACGCGATGCGTAATCTCCTGCTTTGTGTCCCCCCATACCATCTGCAACAATGTACAGATTCGGGAGATTCCCAACGGGTTCATCCGACGCAAAAAAATAATCCTGATTCATTTCACGAAGGATGCCTGTATCCGTTATGGAATACGTCTTCATCCGCTTTATCCTTTCTCAATTACATGTAATATACATACTCTTCCATCATCTGTCTATCTTAGCACATGCCTTTTCGTTATGCAAGTATCTGATTCTCTTTGTACTTACGCCTCAGCTGTCCGCAGGCCCCGTCAATATCACGTCCCATCTCCCGGCGCACAGTTACCGTTAATCCTCCGCGTTCAAGTTTTTCCTTAAAAGCTTCAATGACGTGTGTATTCGACTGCACATAATCCCGCTCCTTGATCGGATTCACCGGAATCAGATTCACATGACAGTTCATCCCATGGATCAGTTCCGTCAATTCTTTTGCATCTTCTTTTGTATCATTGACGCCGCCTACCAGACTGTACTCAAACGTCACACGTCTGCCCGTCTGTTCAAAATAATACCTGCAGGCATCAATCACTTCATGAATATCATATTTGTTTGCCACCGGCATCAGCTCTAAACGTTTTTTCTGATTGGAAGCATGCAAAGATAACGCAAGTGTAATGGCCAGTTTTTTATCCGCCAATTCCCGCATCCGCGGAACAATTCCACAGGTGGAAACGGTCAGGTTTCTCTGACTGATGTGAAGTCCATTTTCATCCGTCAGCAAAGTGATAAATTTTACCAGATTGTCAAAATTATCCATCGGCTCCCCGGTACCCATGACAACAACATTCGAAATCCGCTCTCCGATATCCTTGCCAATCTGGTAGATCTGATCCAGCATTTCTGACGGTGTAAGCCCTCTTACCAATCCATCCAGCGTCGATGCACAGAAACGGCAGCCCATCCGACAGCCGACCTGAGAAGAAATACAAACCGAATTTCCATGCTTATATTTCATCAATACGCTCTCAATGACATTTCCATCTTCTAATAAAAACAGATATTTGCGGGTTCCATCCAGTTTGGAAATCTGCACCTGTTCTTTTTTGAGTGTAATAATCCTGCAGGTTTCATCCAGTTGTTCCCGCAACGCTTTGGAAAGATTCGTCATCTCCGCAAAACTTTCCACCTGCCGCACATGCAGCCACTCATATACCTGTTTTGCCCGAAATGCTTTCTCCCCCATATCGAAAAAAAAGGTTTTCAATTCTTCCAGGTCCATGGATTTAATATCTGTCTTTTCACTCATCCTCTTATCTACTCCTTACCAGCTTTGCAAGAAAAAATCCGTCACTTCCGACTTCTCCAGGGAAAATCTGTCTCTGGAACTCCAGTGAAAATTCCGGATGCTCCTTTAAAAACCATGCGGTGTTATCCTCATTTTCTGCCCGGTTTATCGTACAGGTACTGTACACAAGCGTCCCGCCCGGTCTGACATAATCCCAGACAACCGAAAGAATCTGTCTTTGCAGTTTTGCAAGCTCAGCCGCCTTTTCTTCTGTCATCTTATAACGGATATCTGTTTTCTTTCCCATAACGCCCAGACCGGAACACGGCAGATCACAGACTAAAACATCCGCTTTTTGATGGGAATCCGGATCATCTACCGTTGCATCCATCTGCACCGCTTTCATATTTGACAATCCATGTCTGGTAATATTCTCTCGGATCAGATCTACTTTATATTCTGTCAGATCCCTTGCCTCTACCATCCCGCTTCCCTGAAGCAGCTCTGCCATATGGGTACTCTTTCCTCCTGGTGCCGCACACACATCAATCACATAATCATTCTTTTTTGGTGCCGCAGTTTCCGCAACCAGCATGGAGCTAACATCCTGTACATAAAACAGCCCTTCTTTAAAACTTTTCATTCCCGCCAGATGATCCAGTCCGGAAATTTCAAAAGCATACGGCAGTTCCGGAACCGCATGTACCGTCACTCCTTCTGTTTTAAGTCTTTTTGCAAGATCTTCCGGTGTCACTACAGAAAGATTTGTGCGGATTGTCAACCGGTTTTCAGCGGTGAGTCCTTCTAAAATCTGACGTGTCTTTTCCTCCCCATAACTTTCGGTCCATGTGTCCACGATCCATTCCGGCATCGAATATGTAACGCTCAGATTCGGGAAGCGAACTTCTTTCCAGCCTCTTGCCACACTGCGCAGGACACCGTTGACAAATCCGCTCAAGCCGGAAAGCCCGCGCTTTCTTGCCAGTTTTACCGCCTCATTGCATACTGCCGAATCCGGCACACTGTCCATATACATAATCTGATAAACGCTCATGCGCATAAGATTGCGGATGAGCGGTTTCATTTTCTTTACTCTGGTTTTGGAAAACTGATCGATCACATAGTCCAGCGTCAGCTGCCTTTCCAGTGTTCCCTCCATCAGGCGTGTCAGAAAAGCACGTTCCTGTTTTCCCAGATACTGATATTTGTCGAGCACATCGCGGAGGACCAGATGACTGTACTGCCCCTCCTCATTGACTGCCAGAAGCATTTCCAGCACCAGTGCCCTCTCATTGATCTTATTAGTCGTCACGACTTCTTCCTCCAAACAGTAAAACAATTCGAAGCAGCTGCAGGATTGCTGCTGCCGCACTTGCCACATACGTAAGCGCTGCTGCTGTGAGAACCTTTCTTGTGTAATGAAGTTCCTGATCTCCGAGAATTCCCTGTTCTCTCAGCTGAACCATCGCACGACGCGAAGCATCAAACTCAACCGGAAGTGTGATCAGCTGGAATAATACAGCAAACGAAAACAACAGAATTCCGATATTGATAATCATCATGGACGAACGGCTGTTTATAATCACGCCAAGAATGATCACCGGCCATGCAAGCATGGAACCAAAATTTGCAATCGGCACAAACGCGGTACGTAACCGAAGCGGCACATATCCTCTGGCATGCTGGATCGCATGTCCGCATTCATGTGCTGCCACACCCACAGCTGCAACCGAAGTCTGGTTACAGACACTGTCGGAAAGATTGAGTGTCTTATTGGCGGGATTGTAATGATCGGTCAAGTTTCCCGATACATGCTGCACCCGCACATCATAAATTCCTGCTGCATGCAAAATCCGCTCTGCCGCCTGTGCTCCCGTCATTCCTGACATACTGCGGTAGGCAGAATATTTGTTGAATGTTGTCTTTACCCGTGCAGATGCAATCATACAGATTACTGCACCGATAACAACCAGTATATAGGTACTGTCCCAATAAATGTATGGCATAAATCCACCTCCATCTTACTGCTGTAAAAAAGATCCCTCTGCAACCGGATAGCCACGCAGAAATGATCCTGCATCCATCCGTTTCTTACCGGCGAGCTGTACTTCCAAAAGTTCCAGTCCACCCTCTCCGGTCTGTACCACCATCGTATTTTTTCCGACTTTACAGATACAGCCCGGTGCATAAGCTCCATCCGTCTTTACTACCCGCGCTTTCCAGATCTTAAACGCTTTATTATCCAGATGGGTATAGGCACTCGGCCATGGATTTAATCCACGGATCAGGCGCTCAATCTCCACCGCCGGCTTTTTCCAGTCAATATCTCCCAGTTCCTTGGAAATCATCTTCGTGTGGGTACTTGCCTCATTGTCCTGCGGTGTAAAAGTTGCCGTTTTATTTTCCAGCATCTGCATAGTTTCCACGCACAGCTCGGCACCGACTGTCGCCAACTTGTCAAACAGACTTCCACCCGTCTCATCCTCTGCAATGCGCACCTGCTTTTTGGCAATGATATCTCCGGTATCCAGTCCGACATCCATGCGCATGATGGTGACTCCCGTAATCTCATCTCCATTGATCACAGCCCACTGAATCGGTGCCGCACCACGATATTTCGGAAGCAGGGATGCATGTACATTAATGCAGCCATATTTTGGAAGATCGAGAATACTCTTTGGAAGAATCTGCCCGAAAGCTGCCACTATGATAATATCCGGCGCAAACTTTTTTAAATATTCCACACTTGCATCTTCCCGGATTTTTACCGGCTGGAAGACTTCCAGTCCATGAGAAACCGCACATTCCTTTACCGGTGGAAACTGCATGGTATTCCCACGTCCCTTTGGTTTGTCCGGCTGTGTGACCACAAGCATAACCTCGTGTCCGGCCTCTATGATCTTTTCCAGTGTATTCACCGCAAAATCCGGTGTTCCCATAAAAATTACTTTCATATTATTCCTCTTCCGGCTCCTCATAATTCACATCGTGAAGTCCGCCTTCTACTTTTTCTGTGTACATATGTCCATCCAGATGATCCAGCTCATGGCAAATGCAGCGTGCCATCAGGCCTTCGCCTTCCACTTCCCACTCATTCATATCCAGATCATAAAATTTTGCCTTTACATGATTTGGGCGTGTCACCTGACCAGCTTTTCCCGGAAGACTTAAACAGCCTTCATCTCCGGTCTGCTCTCCGTCAGACTCAATAATTTCCGGGTTGATCATAATAAATGGTCCTTGTCCATCCCCGATGTCAATGACTACCATACGCTTTAAAATACCAACCTGCGGTGCAGCAAGTCCTACTCCGTTTGCCTCATACATGGTTTCGAGCATATCCTCTGCCAGTGTACGGATACGATCCGTCACCTCCGGAATTGGTCTGCATACTTTTGTCAGTACGGGATCTCCCTGAATTCGAATTGTTCTAAGTGCCATAATTACCTCCTAAAAACCACTTGTCGGGTTGAAATCAAACTGTACAGACACATTCGAAAATGCGCTGTTCTTTTTTATTTTTTGTTCCACAAGATCCTTACATGCCACCAGTGTCTTATATTCCGGTGCTTTCATATAAATAACCTTGCGGTACACATCACTTATTTTTGCAATGGATGCATCTGCCGGCCCTACCAGCATAATATTTTTTCCTTTTTGTGATATGACGCGGTGCAGAAATTCCGCGAGATATCCGGCGGCAGCTGTCGTCACCTGCGGATCTGTCCCTGTACAATGGATCAAAAGCAGCTGCCACACCGGTGGATAGGCAAGCATTTTCCGATAAGCAATCTCCTGCTTATAAAATGCCTCGTAATCCTGTTTCTTTGCGGTCTGGATCGCAAAATGATCCGGATCATATGTCTGGATTACCGCCTGTCCCGGTTCCTTTCCCCGTCCGGCACGTCCTACCGCCTGGGTCAGCAGCTGAAACGTCCGCTCCGATGCATGAAAATCCGGGACATGCAAAGACATATCTGCGGCAAGTACCCCTACTAGCGTCACATTTGGGAAATCATGTCCTTTGACAATCATCTGTGTGCCAATCAGAATATCTGCCTCCTGATTGGCAAATGCATGCAGAATCTTCTCATAGGCATCCTTGGTCCGTGTGGTGTCAAAATCCATCCGCATCACACGCGCCTGTGGAAATCTCTGCTGCACTAACATCTCAATCTTCTGCGTGCCTGCCTTGAATCCACCTAAATATTTACTGCCACAGGATGGGCAGATCTTTGGCAATGGCTGCTCATATCCGCAATAATGACAGACCATCCGCCCTCCCGCATGCTGGCTCAGCGAAACATCACAATGAGGACATTGTAACACATATCCACAGGCTCTGCATGAAATAAATCCGGAAATTCCTCTCCTGTTTAAAAACAGCATGATCTGCTGACGTTTTTTCAGACGGTCTTCCATCAGTTCCTGCAATCTCTCCGACAGGATGGAACGGTTTCCCGCCCGCAATTCACTGCGCAGATCTACGACCTCGCAATCCGGCAGCGGTTTCTTTTCCACACGCTCAGACAACGTCAGCAGCTGATACGATCCCCGCATCGCCTGATAATAACTGTCCACCGAAGGCGTGGCAGAACCGAGCAGCACCGACGCATCGTTCATACGTGCACGCTCGATTGCCACATCCCTTGCATGATACCGCGGTGCCGTCTCACTTTTGTAGGACGTCTCATGTTCCTCATCTATAATAATAAGACCTAATTGCGGAAATGGTGTGAACAACGCAGAACGCGGTCCGATCATAATATCAATATCCCCGGCCTTTGCACGCTCAAACTGGTCAAAGCGCTCCCCCTGGGAAAGTTTGGAATTCATAATCGATACCCGGTCCCCAAACCGGTTGTAAAACCGCATCACGGTCTGATAGGTCAGTGCAATCTCCGGAATCAGAACAATAGCCTGCCGTCCCTGCTCCACCGTATGGGCGATCAGTTCCATATAAACTTCCGTTTTTCCGCTTCCGGTTACTCCTTTAAGCAGATACGTTTTATGAATACCCGTATCCATGTCCAAACAGACGGTATCCACAACCCGCTGCTGGTTCTCATTCAGGGTCAGATGATATCCTTTCTGATCCAGATGTGACACGGGATTGCGAAACTGTCTGCTTGTCTCTACCTTAAGAATCTGCTGCTGTGCCATGCCCCGGATCACCGCTGCTGATATATTCAGTTTTCCTGTGACAAGGGAATAATCGAGCACGGATTCCCGCAACAGTTCACGCAGCAGCCTGGCTTTCGCCGTATAATGTTTCTGTTCAAAGAGTGCCAGTTTCTGCTGTGCTTCCGCTTTAGAAAGTAACAATATAATCTGTCGTTTCTGCACTTCTTTCGTCTGTCTGCGAATCGGCAATACCGTCTTTAATGCCTGATTCATAGTAGAGCCATAATTTTTGCGCATCCATCCTGCCAGTGCAATCAGCTGGGATTCCATAGCCACGCTTCCCTCATGTACCGAAAGAATGGGGCGAATCCGTTTGGGGTCAAATTCAGCTTCCTCCGTCAGTTCAATGACATATCCTGTCAGTTTACGATTTCCAAACGGAATATCCACCTGTACGCCAACCTGTATGTCCTCCTGCAGATTTTCCGGAATGCTGTATTGAAAGGTCTTATCCAGTTTTTCTACTGATATATCTACAATTATGTTTGCATACTTCATACTTATTCTTTTCTCAAAACACAGTTGACCAGGCCCTCATAGGTATTTACAGCAGATTCGATCACTGGAGACACCCCAAGTTCTCCCAGTGCTGCACTGCATTTCGGCCCGATCGAATAAATATCGGAGACCGATGCCAGTGTCTCTCTCTCCTGCGGCTCTAAACTGCCAAGCAGCCGCTCTGCCGAAGACGCACAGGTAAAAAAGATCGCATTGTATACCTCCGGTTCCATTGGCAGATCTATCGGACAAGGTACATTCTCATATACGTTCAGCCGTCCACAATCACAAAAAGAAAGCAGTGTATCCACAAGATTATCCTTTGCGTTTTTTGCGGTAGGATACCAGATCACTGCCCGCTTAAACGGATCCCCGCGAAATTCCTGATCCAGATATTCCTTTAATTCCTGTGCCAGATTCGTACTGTTGGAATGTTCCGGCATAAAGTCTGCACAAATTCCATACGCACGCAGTTTCTCTGCCGTCTTTTGTCCAATCACTGCACATCTGGTATGAAAGAGTGCCCGCGTATCCAGCCCGGATGCAAACACATTTTTCATAAAATATTCCACACCATTGGCACTGGTAAACAGCAAAACATCCACATGGGCCAGCTCCTGTGCAGTATACACTGCCGGCACACCGACAATCTCACCCGTCATACACTCCCTGGTGCATGCTCCCTTTGCCCGGAGCATAGCGGCCAGACGTGAAGGTTTTTGACCAATTTTTGCAACCAGATAGCGTTTTCCACACAACGGCTTATCTTCAAAAAAATTCAGCTGGCTGCGAAGTGCGACCACATCCCCAACAATAATCAGTGCCGGAGAAGTCAGTTTCGCCTCTTCCACACGGTCTGCCAGATTCTCCAGCGTACCCTCACAGATCTTCTGTGCTTCTGTCGTAGCATGGGAAATCACAGCTGCCGGCGTCTTCCGGCTTCTTCCTGCCTGCATCAGTCCATCCACAATCTGTCTTACTCTCGAAAGTCCCATGAGAAAGATCAGCGTTTCTTTTGGATCTACCATTGATGTAAAATCAAGTTCTGACAAATCCTCTCCGTTTTTTCTGTGTCCGGTAATCACCCGAAAACTTGTAGCAACACCACGATGTGTGACCGGAATCCCTGCATAGGCAGGTCCTGCAATGGCAGAAGTCACGCCGGGAACAACCGTATAGGAGATTCCATGTTCCCGCAGATAGATACCTTCTTCTCCCCCACGTCCAAAGACAAACACATCTCCTCCTTTTAAACGGACAACACTGTGATATTCTTTTGCCTTCTCGACCAGCAGCTCATTGATCTGTTCCTGTGGAAGCGTATGATGCCGATCCGCTTTTCCAACATAAATACGCTCACAATCCATCCTCGCATACCCCAATAATTCCGGAGCTGAAAGTCTGTCATATATAATACAGTCTGCTTTTTTGATCAATTCCAGTCCCTTGACCGTGACAAGTCCCGGATCTCCAGGTCCTGCACCAATCAGATATACCATAGATGCCATAATTTTTCCTTTCCCCGTTTCAATACTGCTCCATTGTTTTTCCAAAACAAAAATTTAATTTATTATACCACTTTTGCGGTATTGCTTGCAACCGGACCTCTATTGGATACACCCGGTTTCCCGCAGTGCATTTTCCGCCACTTCCTGCGGTGTTTTTCCGGAAACCCTGCATTTTTTTATACAGCTTCCTTCCTCATTTCCAAACATTCCAAGCAATTGAACCCTTCCATCGGGCAGTTTACTGGCATATGCTCCGATTGGCATATGACAGTTGCCCCCGGTTCCCTTCAAAAATAGCCGTTCTGCACACGTAATCTCCTCCGTCACGGGATCTGAAAGTGCATTCACCTGCTCGAACAGTTCTTTCTGATCTTCTCTCATTTCCAGTGCAAGCGTTCCCTGTGTTGCAGCAGGTATCATCTGTTCCGGCTCAAAATACTGCGTGATCAAAGATGCTCTCCCCAGACGGTGCAGTCCCGCCGCCGCAAGTACAATTCCATCCATTTGTTCTTCCTGCATCTTTTTTATTCTGGTATCAACATTTCCACGTATTCCCGTAATCCGCAGATCCTTTCGAAGCTGTAAAAGCTGAAATGCCCTTCTTCGGCTTCCGGTGCCAATCACAGCATGCTGTGGAAGTTCCTCCAGTGAAGCGGCTTCCCGCAAAATCAATACATCTCTCGGATCTTCCCGCTTCCATGCATGTGCAAACACAAGTCCTTCCGGCTGTTCGGCCGGCATATCTTTCATGCTGTGTACCGCAAGGCTGATCGTTCCATCCAGCAGTTCCTGTTCAATTTCCCGCACAAAAAGTCCTTTATCCCCAATCTGGTCCAACGCTTTTTTCTGCTCCCGGTCTCCTTTTGTGGATATAATTTTCAGTTCATAACTGTTTTGTGGATAATGTTTCTGCAGGCGGTTTCTTACATATTCTGCCTGCGCCAATGCCAGTTTTGATCCTCTCGTTCCAATGATCACATTCATTCTTTTTCTCCCTGCTCCCGGATTTCGGTATCAAACTGAAATAAATCCTGCAATACCTTTTTATACTGTTCCTGCTGTTCTTTGGATTCCGTCTGCTTAAGCTCTAAAATCGGCTCACGGATCAGTCGCTTTAACGATGCCTTTAAAATCTTTTTTACAATTTTCTGATCCCTCGTACTCAGATCCAGCTTACGGTTTAAATATGCATAACTGTCCTCTACAATTTCCGTACAGCGCTGCTGCAGCGAAGCGATCGTCTCATCAACACCGGTCGTTGCCAGCCATTCCTTGGTTTCCCCAATAGCCTCTTCTATCATGCACTGGCCTTTTTGCACCAGTTCTTCCCGCTGTTTCCGGTTCGTCTCTACAATCTCGTTTAAACTGTCAAGATTGATCAGAAGCGCCTGTGGATTTCGTCCAATCGCCGTCTCCACATCCCGCGGAGAGGCAAGGTCTAAAATTGCAGTTGGATGTAACAACTGTATGTCTTTGTCCCGAATAATATGATGCGGAGAGGCCGTGGCAGAAACCACCAGCTCACACTGTTTCATTGCCTCATACCGCTTTTCAAACGGAATAATTGTAAGCGTTGGAAATTCATGCAAAAGATTTCCGGCATGTGAAAATGTCCGGCTACAGACTGTCACCTGGGCAGCTCCGTATTCATACAGATAACGCAGCGCAAGCGTTGCCGTATGCCCGCTTCCCACAACCAGTGCTTTTTTCCCTGCAATTCCAAACTTTTCCTGCAGCTGGCGGATTCCCACATAGCTGACCGAAAGCGGCCGTTCACTGATTCTTAACTTTGTTTTTATCTTTTTTGCACAGGTGACGGCATCCTGTACCACCCGGTTTAACTCTTTTCCTGTACTTCCAACCGTCCGGGATAATTCAAATGCATCCCTGACCTGTCCTAAAATCTGATCTTCCCCCAGTACCATGGACTCCAGTCCTGCAGTCACCCGGAACAGATAGGAAATGGCATCCATCCCCTCCCGTTGTTTTAAGCACTCCGAAAAATTCACTCCTGGAAACATCTCTTCATACAGGGTACGAATCACACCAAGCGGCTGTGCCATCTCTTCTGGTGCAAAAAAATAGACTTCACTGCGATTGCAGGTCGAAAGCACAAAACACTGTTCGATTCCGGTTTTCCCTGCTTTCTGCAGGAAATCAATTTTCTGATTATCGGTAAAGGACACCCTGTCACGGATGTCCTGATCGGCATGTTTATAATCAATTCCTATATATCCAAATTTCATTCTGCAAAGTACTCCTGCATCACATGGATGGTCTTTTGTATATCTGCATCGGTATGTGCATCAGACACAAACATGGATTCAAACTGTGACGGTGCCACATAAATTCCATGATCCAGCATAAAGCCAAAATAATCGGCATATGCTTTGGTATCTGCTGTTGTCGCAGAATCGTAATCCGTTACATCTTCCCCAGTAAAGAAAATACTCATCAGAGAACCGATCTGATTGACATGCACACGTTTTCCTGCAGCGTGACGCACCGCATCCGCCAGCATCGCTGTATTTTCCTGCAGCCGCATATAAATGTCCGTATCTGCTTCTAATATACGAAGTGTAGCAAGCCCTGCCGCCGTAGCAATCGGATTGCCGGAAAGAGTGCCTGCCTGATAAACCGGGCCATCCGGGGAAACCATACGCATGATATCCTCTCTTCCACCATAGGCACCGACCGGCATACCTCCACCGATAATCTTTCCAAACGTGGACAGATCCGGCGTAATATGAAAATACTCCTGTGCTCCGCCCAGTGCCAGACGAAATCCGGTGATAACTTCGTCAAAGATTAAAAGTGCTCCGTAATGCTTTGTAATCTCACGCAAGAACTCCAAAAAACCGTCTGCTGGCGGAACAACGCCCATATTTGCTGCCACCGGTTCTACAATGATTGCTGCAATCTCATCCGGATAAGCTTCAAACAGTGCCTTGACGCTGTCCGGGGAATTGTATTCTGCAACCAGTGTGTGTTTGGTAAAATCTGCCGGAACACCTGCACTGTCCGGAACGGATGTCGTCAGCGCCGCAGATCCCGCTTTTACTAAAAGTCCATCCGAATGACCGTGATAACATCCACGGAATTTGATAATCTTGTCACGTTTCGTATACCCCCGCGCAACACGGATGGCACTCATCGTTGCCTCTGTTCCGGAGCTTACCAGACGGCTGACTTCCATGGATGGTACCAGCTGCGCCAGAAGTTCTGCCATCTCCACTTCCCGCTCTGTCGGAGCGCCAAACGTAAGGCCTTCATCACATGCAGCTTTTACTTTTTCGATGACACGTGGATCGGCATGCCCCAGAATTCCCGGTCCCCAGGAACATACATAATCGATCATTTCATTTCCATCCACATCGGTAATATGGGAACCTTTCGCACTCTGGATAAACCGTGGAGTACGTCCTACCGCCTGATACGCACGCACTGGGCTGTTTACGCCTCCCGGAAGCCGGAGTTTTGCTCTCATATAAAGTAATTCTGATGTCTGGTCTGTCATGTTATACTTCTCCCTTCTGTATCCATTCTGCTACGTCCAGCGCATGATAGGTAATGATCATGTCTGCACCTGCACGTTTCATTCCAATCAAATTTTCCATCACGATCTTTTTCTCATCGATCCATCCGTTTGCCGCCGCTGCTTTTACCATGGAATATTCCCCGCTCACGTTATATGCAACGATCGGAATGTTATAATTTCTGCGGATCTCCGTAATGATATCCATATATGCCATTGCCGGTTTTGCAATAATCAGATCTGCTCCCTCTGCAATGTCCTCTTCCACTTCCCGCATGGCCTCACGCCCATTGGCCGGGTCCATCTGATAGGTTTTCCGGTCTCCAAAACCTGGTGCCGAATGTGCCGCATCACGAAACGGCCCATAATATCCGGATGCAAACTTTGCAGAATATGCCATAATCGGGGTATAGGTAAATCCAGCCACATCAAGTGCCTGACGGATTGCCCCTACACGCTTGTCCATCATATCACTCGGTGCAATGATATCTGCCCCTGCACGCGCATAGCTGACCGCCGTCTGTGCCAGAAGCGGCAATGTTTCATCATTTAAAATAATTCCATCTTTAATCAGCCCACAATGTCCATGTGAAGTGTACTCGCAAAGGCATACATCTGCAATCACAAGCAGGTCGGGATAATCTTTCTTGATCTGGCGGATTGCAGTCTGCACAATGCCATGCTCATCATAAGCTCCGCTTCCCACTTCATCCTTGTGTTCCGGAATTCCAAAGATCAGAATTGCCGGAATCTGCAATGCTTTCACCCGGTCTAACTCTTCGTTCATGCGGTCAACTGAATACTGGCAGATGCCTGGCATGGACTCTACCGGCTGTACAATATTTTCCCCTTCCATAACAAAAAGCGGGTAGATCAGTTCATCTATCCTCACATGATTTTCCCTGACCATGCTCCGCATAACAGCAGTCTGTCTTAATCTTCTTGTTCGATCCATTCCTTTGTTCCTCTTTTCTTTTACATTTGCGTATGATTGACCTGCGAGAGAATCCGTTCCAGTTCCTCCGGTACAAGCGACGTTTTTTCCTCCGCCAGCAATTTTGTAAGAACGTTCCGGTATACCTGTCTGCGCAGTTTTTCTGTCTCTGTCCGGTTTTTTACCACTGGACGGATGCTACCCATATAACAATTAATCTGTCCCAGTTCTTCTGTCAGAATATCTTTCAGAGCTTCTTTTAAATACTGTGTGAGCACCGGACTTTTTCCAGCACTGGAAAAAGCTCCAACCAGATCCTGTTGTTTCAGATAGGACGGAAAAATAAAACTGCAGTCCTCCTGTTGATCCACAGCATTGACTGGAATATGCTTTTTTTGTGCAATCTGTGCAATCCTGTGGTTCTCCGCTGCATCATCGGTAGCTGCCACAACCAGAACACACCCTTCCAGATCTGTCGGATCAAATGTGCGCTCTCTTATGTATTCATTTCCTGCAAGCTGCCGAATCTGTGGATCAATCTGTGGTGCCACCACCATGACCTGTGCCCCAAAGTCCAGAAGCACCCGGACTTTCCGCAATGCCACAGCGCCTCCACCTACCACTAAACATTTCTTTTTTTCGATATCTATAAACATTGGAAAATAAGCCATAATACCCTTATCTTATAATTGTTTTGTAATTTTTTCAAGTATATCTGCCCGATAATCGCATATCCTACCTGCATAGTATTTAGTATTTTTTGTGGGAGGTCTTTTCATGAACTGGAAAACATTTTTTATCTGTGGTCTGACCGGATGGTGCATGGAAATCCTGTTCACATCACTTGGCGGCCTGTTGCGGGGAGATCTGCTGTTAAATGGTCACACCTCCATCTGGATGTTTCCGATCTACGGACTTGCCGCAGTCATCGGTCCTCTTTCCATCCGTCTGCGCCACTGGCCGATACTTTTGCGCGGCTGCTTTTATGCCGTCGGCATCATGCTCGTTGAATTCATCAGCGGCAATATTTTACGCCTTTTTTCTATCTGTCCCTGGGACTACAGCGGAACCCCTTACAATATCTTTGGCCTTGTCCGCCTCGATTATTTTCCTGTGTGGATGACCGCCGGACTTATTTTTGAATATATTCTTTCCCAAAAAAAGAAGCACATCCTCTCGTGATGTGCCTCTCTTTTTATCCAGTTAAACCACTTTGATCAGCCGGCGGTTCGGATTGGTATATTTTTCCTCGCAGTACTTGCAACGATAAACTTCCTTATCCTCATCTGCCAGAATAAAGATCTGGTCCAATTCCTGTTCAATCGATGTCACACAGCGCGGATTTTTGCACTTGATGACATTTTTGACCTGCTTCGGAAGCTTCAATTCCTTTTTCTCCACGATCCGGTCACCCTTAATCACGTTTACCGTAATATTATGATCAATAAAACCGAGAATATCCAGATCCAGTGCCTCAATCGGACATTCTACTTTGATGATATCCTTCTTGCCCATTTTACTACTTTTTGCATTTTTTATAATAGCGACGGAACAATCCAGCTTGTCCAGTTTCAGATCATGATAAATTTGAAGACTCATTCCCGCCTGGATATGATCCAGCACAAAGCCCTCATGAATTCCACTAATATTCAGCATCTTTACTCCACCTCAATTCCCAGTAATGTCAGGATCAATGCCATACGGACGTATACACCATTCTGCACCTGTGTAAAATAAGCTGCACGCGGATCATCGTCCACTTCAACAGAAATTTCATTGACACGAGGCAGCGGATGCAACACGATCATGTCATCCTTTGCAAGTTTCATTTTTTCTTTGGTCAGAATGTAAAAATCTTTCAGACGGATATAATCTTCTTCGTTGAAGAAACGTTCTCTCTGTACTCTTGTCATATAAAGAACATCCAGCTGGCTCATGGCATCTTCTAAACGCTCCACTTCCTCAAATTCCACATGATTTGCCTGAAGCACATCCTCGCGGATGTAATCCGGAATCTTTAACTCTTCCGGGGAAATCAGAATAAATTTCACGTTTTCATAACGGATCAGTGCATTGATCAGGGAATGAACGGTCCGTCCAAATTTCAGATCCCCGCACAGCCCAATCGTAATATTCCCCAGTCTTCCTTTCAGGGAACGGATGGTCATAAGATCGGTTAATGTCTGGGTTGGATGCTGATGTCCACCATCTCCTGCATTGATTACAGGGATACGGGACTTCTGAGATGCAACAAGTGCCGCGCCTTCTTTTGGATGCCGCATTGCACAGATATCTGCATAACAGGAAATAACTCGAATCGTATCAGAAATGCTCTCGCCTTTAGCTGCTGATGAAGAATCAGCACTTGCGAAACCTAAAACAGAACCACCGAGATTTAACATGGCAGCTTCGAAACTTAATCGTGTTCTTGTGCTCGGTTCATAAAAACAGGTTGCCAGTTTTTTGCCATCACAGGCGTGTGCATATTTCTTTGGATGCTTCTCAATGTCGCTCGCCAGATCCAACAGCTGATCCAGTTCCTCTACGGAGAAGTCTAAAGGACTCATTAAATGCCGCATTTTTATCCTCCTTCAGCTTAACGCATTTTTACTATCATATAATACTCTGAAGCTATTTTCAAGGCTAATATAATAGCTATATAAAATTAACATGGACGACAGCAGAAACACAATGCCTGCGCACACAGCAGACTCATGCAGAAATTGCTGTAATTTCCATAAGGACGTTCATATTCGCTCCCCATGTTCGTATACCAGGTTCCACCGTATTCAAGATGCTGCTGGAACTGTCGGTATTCCATATTGCTCGGTTCAAGCTCCACCGCACGGCGGATATGTTCAATCGCTGTCGCATTGTTTCCCACACCTTCATTTGCCACTGCACTGTAATAGTACCACTGTCCGGCCCTCTCTGAAAACGGGATAGAACTTAACACGTTAAGTGCCTCCGGATAACACTGGTTCTGAATATAATTAAGTGCTGCCTGCAGCTTTGGAGAAGTCGCACGGCTCTGGGAACGGTAGGTTCCATTTCCATAGTAATACTGTCCGCTGAATCCGCCAAACGGTCCCTGTCCATAGCTTCCTGTATTTGCTGATCTGCCATCTGCAGAACCTGCACCGTAACTGTAGCTTCCGGAAGTTCCCTGCTGCTTTTCCTTCATAATCAGATCATAGGCCTGCTGCACCTGTTTGAAACGTTCCTCCGCCTGATCTTTGTTCGGGTTATTGACATTTGCGTCCGGATGATACTTCCGGCTCAATGTACGGTATGCTTTCTTTATCTCTTCATCCGAAGCGCTGCGGCTGACACCGAGCACCTGATATGGATCTGTCATGCTTTCTTCCTCTTTTTCTTCTTTAACTGAATGTATTCATACTTGGACCATACACCGGAATACAGAATATTCCGCAAAATGTCTGCATGCAACAGAATCGGCAGACGTTCAAAAGACTTCGCACATTCCGAGATCATACTGGTCATCATCAGGCGGCACAAGGTTTCGTATTCCTGCTGATCCTCTGTATCCAGATAACGCAGCGGATTGTAACTGTCTTTCTTATCATCCTTGTCCCGGTCCTCGTAAGCATCCATCAGATAGATAAATTTGCCCAGGTAAAATCCAAGTGTTTTCAATTCATCATACCACTCGTCCTGCTTCCATGCAAATATTTCTCCGAGCATCTCCCCCGTAAGCCCTGCCACAAGATCGATATTTGTCTGCTTTTCTGCTTCGTATGCTGCCAGCTTTTCCATATACTGCTCAATGGCCTTTGTCTGCCGTGGGTAATTTCTTTTGATCCGCTGATAATCTTTCTCAAACATTGAGGCAATGGTTTTTTTCGTATAATTATGGTCATCTTTCCAGTCATCCACCAGATTATAATATGCCAGAAGGACATTCATCTGCGCCGCATAACTCTGAATATCGTTTTCCCGCAGCTGCCGTTTTTTCATCGGATGCATCATACAGGTAAACTCACTGGTCTGCGTGTCCGGCTCATACAATCCGGTCAGCAGAACGACCAAAAATGTCATATCATAATTCAAAAGTGCCTGTCCTTTTTTGCCACAAAACTCTTTTAATTTCCGGCAAAGCCCACAGTAATACGACTGATATATTTTTTTATTTTCTTCCGACAGCTGTGCGCCGTTTACATTAATATATCCGAACATACTGCCTCCGATTTAGGTTCTGCGAATAAATTTTTCCCTGCATTTCGGGCAGGTAATCTCAATCTTTCCATGCCCCCTCGGCACACGGACTTCCTGTTTGCACATCGGGCACTTGAAAAAGCGATAATCCCTTGCCTGTCCCATACGTTTTTTAAACCGGTTCCACGATACGGTGCGGTTATAACGAAAATTCAAGTACTTCTGGTTTTCTTCATAACGCTTGGATGTATTTCTTGAAAATACCCGAAAATACATATAGATCATCAAAATCAACGCCACAAGGGAAAACAATCCAATGCGGGTAAACATGCCGACAAGTAAAAGAATCAGGACAAGCCAGGACTGCATCCGCGCCAGTTCGTCCATACCATTTCTTCCCTGCATAAAACGATACAATTTGTCTCTCATACAATTCCTCTTTTCTGTGTTTCGTCGATATTTTTCGTGTCTTATATTAGTTATATATCATTGGAAATAATATCGTCAAGCAACGTATTTTCTTTTCATACACTTTTCATAAAGTGTTTAGAAATCCGGAAAATTTAAAATAGAATAGATATGAAAAATGAAAAGTTTCGAAGAATACTACTGATATTTTCTAAAAACATCTTAAGAAGAAGGACGATAAGCCGGGTTATGTCGTTGGGTGATCATCTATCTAGTACGATTGTTGCCAACCGTCTCAAGCGACCTACCTAAAGCTGGCGGGCCACGTCAACGCTTTGTTTCGGTCTTGCTTCGAATGGGGTTTACATGTGCCCTCTCTGTTACCAGCGAGGCGGTAGTCTCTTACACTGCCATTCCACCCTTACTATTGAGGCGCATCTGTGATGCACCTCCTTATAGCGGTATATTTCTGTTGCACTTTCCTTAGAGTTTCCTCCACCGGCCGTTAACCGGCATCCTGCCCTGTGAAGCCCGGACTTTCCTCACCTGCGGTCTTTCGACACCTGCAGCCGCGATCACCTGTCCTCCATCATAAGATGCTTTACCACTATAACACAGTTTCTAATAAGGTTCAAGCAGTAAAGTCTGCAGTATTTTTATACATTAAAGCAGCTGCCACCGACAAATTCCCGCACCAGGGAACTCTGTGCAATTCCTTCTGTCGGAAGTGGCAGAAAATAATCCAGGAACTTAAGCAGACGCTTTGCTTCCAGATATTCTGCGCTGTCACGCGGAATCTGAAAAAGCAGCGGTTCTGCATATACTTTTAATACTGCGACTTCATAAAGAAGCGCCGAATTAAACATAACATCTGCACTCTCCTGGAATGGGAAAATATTCTTTTCTTCTCCTCTTCGCACAGATTTCCACATCGCAATGGTCTCCTGTGCCGTCGTCCCACGGGTTCTTGCATCTCTCACAATCCGGCGAAGCAGACGGCAGTCCGTCGTGGACAGCGGATTGTGTTCATCAATATTCAGCTGCGTCAGCGCAGAAATATAAATTTTAAACTTACTTTCTGCCGGCAACGTATACGACAGCTTATCATTCAGGCCATGAATTCCCTCAATGACCAGAATATCATTTTCTCCCAGCTGCAGGGTTCTGCCACGGTATTCCCTCTTTCCCGTCTTGAAATTAAAGGAAGGCATATTCACTTCCTCCCCGGCCAGAAGACGGGTCATATCCTCATTAAACTGTTTGACATCCAGTGCCTCCAGACATTCAAAATCGAGGTTTCCGTCTGCATCCCTCGGACACCGCTCCCTGTCATCATAATAATCATCCAGACTGATCGGATGTGGTTTTCTTCCCTTTGCCAGAAGCTGAATCGACAGGCGGTTGGAAAATGTCGTCTTTCCGGAAGAAGACGGGCCTGCGATCATGACAAATTTGATCCCCTTTTTCTCTGCAATCTGTGCTGCCAGGGAACCAATCCGTTCCTCCATCAACGCTTCCTGAAGCAGAATAATCTGCTCGCCCTTTCCGGATGCAATTGCATCATTGAGCGCACCGATCGTTCCGACGTCCAGCATACGGCTCCAGCTGCGTGACTCTTTTAATGTGTGATACAGTTTATTGGAGGTATGAAGCGGTTCCACCTCATCTCCCTTTTTATTCGGGAACAGGAGAACAAAGCCGTCTTCATACAGTTCCAGATCAAACACACCGAGGTAGCCCGTAGACGGAACCATATAACCGTAATAATAGTCTTGATGTCCGTCCAGCTCATAAATATTGACACGCGAACTTCTGCGATAATGCAAAAGCCGCTCTTTGTCCTTCATTCCCTTATCATGAAACAGCTGTTCCGCATCTTCTGTTTTTACACTGCATTTCTTGATCGGTAAATCGGCCTCTACCAGACGCTGCATCTCTGCACGCAGTGCCTGCACAGTCGCTGCATCATTTGCAGTTCCATGCAGCTCGCAGTAATAACTTTCTCCCAGTGAATAATACACCCGGATTTTTACCTGATCCTCCCACAGATTTTCTGCCGCTTTCTGCAATAAAAGGGTCATACTCCTGCGATAGGTGCGTTTGCCGTCCCTGTCTGTCATGGTCAGAAACGAAACTTTACCGGGTGCCTTCACCACTTTTGAAAGTTCCCGCAGTCTTCCGTCCACACACGCCAGAACAATTCTGTCTTTATAATTTTTCTGATATTGTTTTGCAATCTGTTCCAGTTTTGTCTGCTCCGGGATCAGAACCACTTCGCTTTTTCCTGGTGCTGTTTCCAATGTAATCTCAAATTCCTGCACTTTTTATCGCCCCCAAAATTGTATATGCAGATTCATTCTGCTGTAATTTTTCCTGTACTTCTGCAATACGTTGTATGATCTGCTCCGATTCCTTCTGTGCTTCAAGTGTCTGCAAAATCTTAGTCAGCTGCCCGTGCTGGCGCACCAGAAACCGGCGCAGCACCGGATTCCCATTTCTCAGAAGAAGCGGTCCGTATATATCACAGACTGCAATTGTCTGATCATTTAAGCGGTTCCACGTTTCATCCTGTTCTGTTTTTACGGCGCGCATCATCGGATAATATTTTCCTTCTTCGCAGACCATATCTTCATCTTCAATCTTATACTGATGCTGACGCAAATATTCCCGGACCTTATGTATTTCAGACTGTGGCTGCAAAATCAATTCTTTGGCTGTACTGCAGACGGATTCGCCTTCCGTCAGAATATGCAGAATCAGTTCTCCACCCATTCCTGCAATCAGAATGGAATCCGCTTCATTGGGAAGCAGTGCCTCTGCCCCGTCCGAAAGTCTGGTCTGTATATATTCCTCCAGCCTGGCTGCCCGGATATGTTCCTGTGCCCGGGCAAGCGGTCCCTCATTAATATCCATTGCAATGGCTCCCTTTATTTTCTGCCTCTGTACCAGCGCAATCGGTACATATGCATGGTCTGTTCCGATATCCGCAAGGATACCGCCGGTTGTGACCATGGAAGCCACTGCTTTCATTCTCCTCGATAATTTCATCATGTTACTCTAAATAATCCTTTAACTTACGACTTCTGCTTGGATGGCGAAGCTTGCGGAGCGCTTTTGCCTCAATCTGACGAATTCGCTCTCTGGTGACATTGAACTCTTTTCCAACTTCCTCTAACGTTCTGGCCCGTCCATCCTCCAGACCAAAACGAAGAGTCAGCACTTTCTGTTCCCGCTCGGTCAGTGTTCCAAGCACCTCCTCAAGCTGTTCCCTTAACAGGGTAAAGGCTGCGGCATCTGCCGGTACCGGTACATTATCATCTTTGATAAAATCACCCAGATGGGAATCTTCTTCTTCCCCAATCGGCGTTTCTAAGGAAACCGGCTCCTGCGAAATTTTCAAAATTTCCCGCACGCGGTCTACCGGCATCTTCATTTCTTCTGCAATCTCTTCCGGCGTAGGTTCCCGTCCAAGTTCCTGCAACAGCTGTCTGCTGACACGGATCAGTTTATTGATTGTTTCTACCATATGCACCGGAATACGGATGGTTCTTGCCTGATCCGCGATTGCACGTGTGATTGCCTGACGGATCCACCACGTCGCATAGGTAGAGAACTTATATCCCTTGCGGTAATCAAATTTTTCCACTGCCTTGATCAATCCAAGATTTCCCTCCTGAATCAGATCCAAAAACAGCATGCCTCTGCCAACATAACGCTTGGCAATACTGACTACCAGACGCAGATTGGCCTCTGCCAGACGTTTTTTTGCATCCGATCCACGGTCAGCATCCAGTTGTAATGCCTTAATTTCCGCCTGTATTTCTTCTTTTTCCTGTGCATCTTCCGTTTCCGCCAGACGTTCTTTGAGAATCGGAATTTTTTCAACCGCTACACTTCCGGCTTCCATCTTTTGTGCCAGCTTAATTTCTTCGTCTGCAGACAACAGTGGCACTTTACCGATTTCCTTTAAGTACATACGTACCGGATCTTCGATGCTTACCCCCTCTGGAACCGACAAATCAATCTTTTCTACTTCTACCTCATCTTCGTCGTCCAGAATAATATCATCATCGTCATCATCCGCGTCACTGATCCGTAGGACATCTACTTTATTTGCTTCCAGAAAATCCAGCACTTTTTCCATCTTTTCTTCATCAAGATCCATGTCCTTGAAAAAGTCACTGATCTCCTGATATTCCAGAATGTTCCGTTTCTTTTTTCCAAGCTCCAGCAAACTTTTCAATTTTTCTTTGAACTTTGCCTTTGTTTCTTCCGTTTCCACTGCTGCATTCTCTTCTTTTTTCTTTGCCATGTCGTTTCGTCCTCTCAGGTTACTTTCTATTTTGTCCCTAATCAATAGAAATATGCGTTTTCTTCAGCTTCTCCAATTCCTTCTGTTCATTGATCAGCTGCATAACGACCGTCAGATCATTCGGATCTGACTGCCGGCTTCGAACATCAATACTGTTTTCCTTGATTCTCTCAATTGTTTCCTTTAATGCTTTTTCTTTGTCCTGTTTTGTCTCTACTTCATGAATTTTTGCATTAAAAAGCCCCGCAATTTCTTTTTGTTCTTCCTCCTCCTGAAACCGGCTGATAATCTTCGCCGGATTCACCTGTCCGCTCTCTTTATACTGGGCAAACAGTTCCTGTGCTGCTTTGCGATAGAGCGGTTCCGTGAAATCATCCTCCGTGATCCATCCTTTGATGCTGTCAAAAAGCCGTGTGTCTTCGATCAGCCAGGTCAGAAGCAGCTTCTGCGACTGCTTCATGCCATCCTCTTTCTTTTTTTCATGGATCCCGCTCTTTAACGGAGCCGCCTTTGTAATCCCGCTCCCTGCCATTGCCAAATTATTCACAAGCTTTCGCAGATCCTCAAAGCCAATTCTGTACTTATCAGCGACCGCCTGGATATAATTGTTCCGCTCAAGTTCTTCCGGAAAGGCTAAAAGGCGCCGCGCCGTCTCATTATAAAATGCCGTCTTGGACT
>ERZ808270.295-NODE-295-length-30944-cov-9.288420_pt1 | contig 30944 bp, 28 predicted proteins | sample MGYA00521082_ERZ808270 | MGnify/ENA primary metagenome ERZ808270 (study PRJEB31516, sample SAMN03275594) | gut metagenome | biome: mammalia-associated habitat; material: feces | host: Papio cynocephalus | place: Kenya | collected 2012-07-27 ... | reverse complement strand
CTTGTGCTATATATTTGTCGACATCTATACCAATAAGCACTCGCACCTTATTGATATGGTCTAAGAATGGACGCAAGGAGAAATAGCCTGATGCACGTAGAAAACCAACTACTGCATCAAGATTTTTTATATGGTCATTGTGTTGCAACACCCCCTCAAACTCTTTCATAAGAGTGTTGCCATTCCTATTCGTAAAGAAATTGGAATTCGCCTGTTGTATATTATTAATTGCTTTGTTCATGGTTCCTCATTTGCCTACAAAGTTAATCTAAAATAGAAATATTGCCAAAATAACTGATAAACTCTTACGGATTTTTTATCTTCAAAATTCGGTATATGAGTGTGGAATCGGCTCTACGCTTAAAAGCCGTTGCGATTCAAGCGTGAAGGCGACGCGATTCAAGCGTGAAGGCGACGCGATTTAAGCGTGAAGGCGACGCGATTTAAGCGCAAAGTTTAACTCTCTGTAAATCAATGGCTTCAAGTGATAAAATTCATGAAAATACGAGCTTGGATAGAAAAAGTCAGCTTAAAAATGGAGAATGATAAATAATCATCGTATCTTTGCAAAAAAGATATATTGCTCATTATCTAAATATACAACTTAATCAATGAGACAGCTGATACTCTATATCATTTTCGTGCTTGCCATGGTTCTTGGGAGTCATGGAGAGACGGCGGCTGCCTCACGACTTTCACATTGCTCAAAAGACAGGTTGGAGAAGGTCGAGCACAAACAGGATAAGCCTGAAGCTCAACTCAATGATGCCTTTATTCTTGCTTATGGAATCAGTGGCAATCGCCCAGAACGCTTGTCACCATCGGGCAACATATATGCCAATCCATCAGCAAGCAGGTTGACATATAGCAAGATACGCTTTTTATCACATTTGTTATCAGCCGTTTCAAGCTATTGCAGGCAGTCTCGTGATGAATCTGCCCCGATTTGCTTTGATGTCGCCAGCAAGTATTATGTCATTTGCTTGCGGCATCTGCTTTGTTAGTCGTTTTCAAGTTTTTTGAGGAAAAGTTTCAATAATCAGGCAAAATAATGCAAATATATTTTGCTTAAGAGTTTCAATGCATCAATTAAAAACAAGAAAATAGCAAAAATGGCAAAGATAAACCATTTGGTCATGGGCGCAAAGATAATGGCGCTCGACAATATAGAAGTGAAAAAAGGCTTTTTAGGATTGAGCACGAAGCTCATTTACAAGCCAACCAACAGTGAGATAAAAATCAAGGAAAACGAGTACTCGGCTGAAGACGGCAAAAAACTTGAGACCATTCTCGCCTCAACGCCAGAAAATCTTGATGACGCAATTCGCAAGAACCCTGTTTCCGTTAAGGAACTTGGAAACGCCAGACTGGAAGCTTGCGTCTCCTGCGACCATCAGTTCGCCGCCGCAATGCTTCTCAGCTTCAAGGACTTGTCGTACACGCCAATCACAGACCTGCGCGTATATGAAGGCAAGACCGCCGAAGCTTTCGCAAAACTATTCAAACGCTAACCATTTATTATATGCCAAGACCTCCAAGCTCTTTTGTGACAAAAGGCTTGGAGGTCTTTTCGTTAATATGCTCATTTCACCGTTATGTGCCAACAACCTTGGTTCACCTCATATTTTATGAAGCAACGGTTTCTCTTTCTCATATCGCGCATGACCTCGGCAAGAACCCACTTGAGTGTGTCGTTCCTTACCTTGCGCCTGTGTTCGCCTGGGGCTTCAACGGTCTTGTAACGGTTATAGGCCACGTCGAAAGTGGTGCCGAAAAGGTGGCAACTGTTCGGCTTGGCGTTGGCGTTTTTCTTCTGCAGTTTAGCCACGTCGGCCTTGGTGCGCAATACGCTTGTCACGATTATCTTGTGCAGTGGAATGTGCTTCACATGGAGCGAGTCGAAGAAGTTGCGGCCAATGTCTTGAAGAAGAATGGCCGCGCGAGGGACGAGAAAAGGCGAACTGTCGCGAAGGCGGTCGACGTGGAAATAAGGATTAGCGCCTATATATACCAGCGAAGACAGATGCTTAGAAGCATCAGCGCTGTCGGCAACAGGCGTAACGCCCCATTTCTCGGCAGCCAAGAGCTGCACGTCGTTTTGGTCTGGGAAAGAAGCTTCAAATCCAGGCACGCTGTAAATTCGGCTCTTCACCTCATTGCCATCTTTCCCTGTGAAAATGGTTCGCATGTCATCTTTGCCGATGGGCATAGGACTGGCGGCTTTGCCTTTCCGGTTGCTGTTGGCAACGATTGTTTCATCGGCAGTTTCTTTTTCCGTAGACTTTTTTCCATTGGTTGCCACGCTTGGAAAGACAAGCCTGGCAATGGCCAAAAATACGACGACACAGAAAAAATATATCGTAAATTTACGTTTGCTGATTTTCATTGTTCAATTGTCTAAAAATATGGTTTGGTATCTGCCATCAAACATATTGCAGCAGGATGTCCCATACCGCTATTATGTGGCACACGCTACCTGCCAGCACGAAGAAATGGAAAACCGTGTGCATGTATTTGCGATTGTGTCGCATATAAAACAATGCGCCCGTGATATAAGCCACGCCTTCTGCCACGATCCACGATACGGCACTTGTCGATACGCTGTCTATCAACGGCTTGAATGCTATAAGCACACAAAGCCCCATGCCTATATAGGCAAAAGTCTCAATGTTGCTATGACCCTTGAGGCGGTGGAATGATATTATAGTGCCCACTATGGCGCAAAGCCATACAAAGCAGAATAGCGCCCACCCCCATAGGCCATGGTCGCGAAGTGCCACAAGCGTTATCGGAGAATATGAGCCAGCGATATGCCAATATATGGCAGCGTGGTCCCATTTGCGTAAACGTTCTTTCCACACCGAACGGGCAGACAATGCATGGTACACGGTTGAGGCCACGTAACTCGAAAGCATGCCGAAGAGGTACAGCATGACTCCCGCTGTTGCCCAACCATTATGATAACGGAAGCACCAAACGAGGAATATGGTGCCAACCACGACGCCAAGCAAGATGCCAGCGGCATGGCTCCACGAGTTCCATAGCTCTTCCTTGTGAGAGAAAAATATCTTTCTGTTCATGCCTTTTACTATAAATCAATCAGAGCTTTGCAGTGAAAGTATAACATCCTGGGAAAGACTCCCTCAATGCAGTTGGTTCTCTTTTGAATATTCCGAACATTGCGCTTCCACTGCCCGACATCTGAGCATAAGATGCCCCCAAATCATAGAGTCTGTCCTTGATGTTGGAAAGTTCTGGATGAGCCTTGAACACTGGTTGCTCGAAGTCGTTGCGCAGGTCATCCTTCCATGTTTCTATTGGTTGCCTTACCACGTCGCGGCAACATTTGTCTGGTTTTTGGCAAGTGCTTTCCTTGTAGGCTTGCGCCGTCGACACTGCGACATCAGGCTTCACTATTGCTATGTAATAACCATCGAGATTGCCTCGTGGTTCATCGGCTGGCTCAAGGATTTCGCCCCGTCCCGTGGCGAATGCTGGCGCGGACTCAATGAAGAAAGCACAGTCGGAACCCAATTTGGCGGCGTAGCGTTCCATCTCCGCTATGCCTATGTTCAGACGGAAACGCTCGTCGAGCAGTCTTATCATGTAGGCACCATCTGAAGAACCGCCTCCAAGACCAGCCTGCATGGGTATGCGCTTTACAAGATGGGCGTGGATGCGAGGCAACTCATAATCTGCGGAGAGCAATGAATAAGCTTTGACCACGAGGTTGTTTTGCTCGTCACAGTCAACTGCATTGCCCGTCACTTTCAGGTCACAATTCGCGTCAGACGGGAATTCTTCGCCCATGAGTTTTATCTCAAGGGCATCTGTCAAATTCACAGGATAGAACACCGTTTCTATGTCGTGATAACCATCATGGCGCTTTGCCACGATGTTTAATCCAAGATTGATCTTTGCGCAAGGAAATGTAATCATTGTCTTAATGGTTTTATATTTGCAAATATAAATCATTTTATTGAAATGGCTATGCTTTGTTGTGATATTTTTTGTAAATTTGTGCCGAAATAATAGAAAGAAATGGCTGAATCAAACAAGAACACACGACGCAAGACATCATCCCCTATAGACCCAACATATGGTCATCTGCAACCTCAAGCTCTTGACATAGAGAAGGTTGTGCTTGGCGCCCTTATGATTGACAAGGACGCTTTTTCCATTGTCTCTGAGACCCTGGTACCAGAGACATTCTATGAGCCTCGACATCAAAAGATATTCTCTGCCATTCGCAATCTCAACGTAGATGAGAACCCGGTCGACATACTCACCGTGACCAATGAGCTTGAGAAAGAAGGCAACCTGGAGAGCGTAGGCGGCCCCACATACATTGTGGATCTCGCCTCGCACGTTGGTTCGGCTGCCAACATACAATATCATGCCAAGATACTTCAGCAAAAATTCATGGCGCGCCAGCTAATATCCTTTGCCAGCAAGATAGAGACATCAGCTTTCGACCCCATGGTAGACACCGATGAGCTGATGCAGGAGGCCGAAGGCTCACTCTTTGAAATCTCGCGGAAAAACATGCGGCAAGACTATACCCAGATTGACCCCGTGGTGCGCCAAGCCGTGGATATAATACAGAAGGCGTCGTCAAACAGTACGGGTCTCACAGGGTTGCCTTCGGGCTTTACGAAACTCGACGACATGACCTCTGGATGGCAAAAGAGTGACCTCGTCATCATTGCCGGTCGCCCCGCCATGGGTAAGACCTCGTTCGCATTGTCAATAGCCAAGAACATCGCGGTAGACTATCGTGAACCTGTGGCGTTTTTCTCGCTCGAGATGAACAACGTGCAGCTCGTAGACCGCCTTATAAGTAATGTGTGCGAAATAGAGGGCAAGAAAATAATGAACGGACAGTTGAGCCGAGACGAGTGGGAAAGGTTCGACAAGCGCCTGTCAAAGCTAACGGGCGTTCCATTGTATATTGACGACACGCCAGGCATGTCGATATTTGAACTTCGCACCAAGGCACGCCGCCTCGTGCGTGAGAAGGGCGTGAAACTAATAATGATCGACTACCTACAACTGATGAACGCAAGTGGCGCGCGCTTTGGCAATCGCCAGGAAGAGGTATCGACCATCTCCCGATCGCTTAAAGGTCTCGCCAAAGAACTCGACATACCAGTGATAGCACTTTCACAGCTCAACCGTACCGTAGAAAACCGTGAGGGCTTGGAAGGCAAACGTCCTCAGCTGAGCGACCTTCGAGAGTCGGGAGCCATTGAGCAAGATGCCGACATGGTGCTTTTCGTACATCGCCCAGAGTATTACCACCTGTACCAAGACGAGAAAGGCAACGACCTGCGAGGAAAGGCACAAATAATCATAGCCAAGCACCGTAAAGGAGCCACGGGCGACGTGTTGCTGTCTTTCCAGGGACAATACACACGCTTTGCCAACCCGGAAGACACCATGCTCACGCCACTGGCTGACAGTCTCGGAGGAGAGATAATCGGTTCTCGACTTGGTAGCGACGATGATCCGCTCGGTGGTGACACGAAGGTTCCATTCTGATAGATTATCACGAAACATCGCAAAAAAATAATAGATTATTTGTTTATGTCACGGCGAATATTTACCTTTGCAACCGTTAAAGAAAAAAGCATAAATAGAAATGACAGCACTTATCGCCATAATTAGCATTATTCTAAGCATTCGACTGCGTGTGACGGTTGGAAGTGAATGGGCGTGCGTGCATGCTTGACAAGACATACAAAAGCAAGGCCTTTCCACTTCCATAAGTGGAAAGGCCTTTTTGCTTTCAAAATGAGAAGGTAAGAATATTTAATTACATATTACGTTAATCACAATTTAACTATGAGTGAGAGACTTTATATTTTCGACACAACGCTTCGTGATGGAGAGCAGGTGCCAGGGTGCCAATTAAACACCGTTGAGAAGATTCAGGTGGCAAAGCAGCTTGAGCTTCTTGGAGTCGATGTCATTGAGGCAGGCTTCCCGATATCCTCGCCTGGCGATTTCAATTCGGTGGTGGAAATCAGCAAGGCTGTGACATGGCCAACGATTTGTGCCTTGACACGTGCCGTGGAAAAAGACATCGACTGTGCCGCTGAGGCGTTGCAGTATGCCAAACACAAGAGAATACATACCGGATTGGGTACGAGTGATTACCATATAAAATATAAGTTCAACAGCAATCGTGACGACATTCTTGAGCGTGCGGTGCGTTCTGTGGCTTACGCTAAGAAATATGTTGAGGACGTGGAGTTCTATGCAGAGGACGCTGGACGCACAGACAATGAATACCTCGCAAGGGTTGTGGAAGCTGTCATTAAGGCCGGCGCCACGGTTGTCAACATTCCAGATACCACGGGTTATTGCCTTCCAAACGAGTATGGCGCGAAAATAAAGTACCTCAAGGAGCACGTTGACAACATCGACAAGGCCATAATTTCCACTCACTGCCACAATGACCTCGGTATGGCCACGGCCAACACCTTGGAGGGAGTGATAAACGGGGCCCGTCAGGTCGAGGTGACGATCAACGGTATTGGTGAGCGCGCAGGCAATACCTCATTGGAGGAAATAGCCATGATCCTGAAATGTCATAAAAACTTGGGTATAAACACCAATATCAATACCCGCAAGATTTACCCTATATCTCGCATGGTGTCATCGTTGATGAACATGCCCGTGCAGCCCAATAAGGCAATCGTTGGCCGTAACGCTTTCGCTCACTCTTCGGGCATACATCAGGATGGCGTGCTTAAAAACGTTCAGACCTATGAGATCATAGACCCGAAAGACATAGGCTTGGAGAATAATGAGATTGTGCTTACGGCCCGTTCTGGTCGTGCGGCCCTTAAATACAGGTTGGAGGCCAACGGCGTAGACATCAAGGACCAAGACCGTTTGGACAAGGTTTATGAAGAATTTCTCAAGCTTGCCGATCGCAAGAAGGAAATCACAGACGATGATGTCTTGATGCTTGCCGGTGCCGACAAGGCTGCTTCCCATTCCGTGAAGCTCGACTATTTGCAGGTGACTGCAGGGAAGGGGGTCAGAAACGTGGCAAGCGTTGGTCTCGACATCGCAGGAGAGAAATTCGAGGAGAGCGCTACGGGTAACGGCCCTGTGGATGCGGCTATCAAGGCACTCAAGCGTATTATCCATAAGCAGATGACATTGAAAGAGTTTACCATACAGGCTATTACGCAGGGCTCGGATGATGTTGGCAAGGTTCACATGCAGGTGGAGTACGATGGCCACGTCTACTACGGCTTCGGCGCCAATACCGACATCGTGACGGCTTCTGTTGAGGCATATCTCGACTGTATCAATAAGTTTCGCAAATAACAAGGCATAGATTCAGCAAAAATATTATGAATACACTTTTCGATAAGATTTGGGACAGTCACGTTGTTCAGATCGTCAAGGACGGTCCCACACAACTTTACATTGACCGTCTCTATGGCCATGAGGTGACCACGCCTCAGGCTTTCGATGGACTTCGCCAGCGTGGGTTGAAGGTGTTCCGCCCTAAACAGAACTTCTTTATGCCTGACCACAACATACAGACGCATGACCAGGATAAGCCAATCGCTGACCCTGTGGGCAGGAAGCAGGTCGAAACCCTCGACAAGAACTGTGAGGAATTTGGCCTGACAGAGTTTAAGATGAACACTGAAGATAACGGTATCATCCATGTTATTGGCCCCGAGAAAGGGCTCTCGCTTCCAGGCATGACAATAGTTTGTGGCGACAGCCATACGTCAACTCATGGTGCCATGGGTGCCGTGGCCTTCGGTATTGGCACGTCTGAGGTGGAGATGGTGCTTGCGTCGCAATGCATATTGCAGCAAAAACCAAAGTCGATGCGCATTAGTGTCAATGGCAAGCTGAAGCCAGGCGTTACAGCCAAAGACGTGGCCCTCTACATTATGAGCAAGCTCACGACATCAGGCGCGACAGGCTATTTTGTGGAATACGCTGGCGACGTGGTTCGCGACATGTCCATGGATGGACGTCTGACACTGTGCAACCTTTCTATCGAGATGGGTGCCCGTGGTGGCTTTGTGGCTCCAGACGAAACAACATTCGAATATATCAAGGGACGCGAATATGCTCCTAAGGGTGCTGATTGGGACAAGGCTGTTGCATATTGGAAGACCCTGAAGAGTGGTGACGATGCCGTCTTCGACAAGGAACTTGTCTTCGACGCTGATGACATAGAGCCTCGAATCACCTATGGAACCAATCCGGGAATGGGTATCGGCATCAATGGCTCTATTCCTACTCTTGCCGAGATACCAGAAGCAGAGCGTGCAGGTTTTGAGAAGAGCTTGAAATACATGGGCTTCAAGCCAGGCGAGAAGTTGCTTGGCCATCCAATAGATTACGTTTTCCTTGGCGCATGCACTAATGGACGCATAGAGGATTTCCGCGCTTTCGCTGAAATTGTCAAGGGAAAACACAAGGCTGAGAATGTCGTGGCATGGCTTGTGCCAGGTTCTCATCTCGTGGCAAAGCAAATAAAGGAAGAGGGGCTCGACAAGATACTCACAGAGGCAGGCTTCGCCATTCGCCAACCTGGTTGCTCGGCTTGCCTTGCCATGAACGACGATAAGGTGCCGGCAGGCAAGTATAGCGTCTCGACAAGTAACCGCAATTTTGAGGGACGACAAGGACCTGGAAGCCGTACCATCCTCGCAAGCCCACTCGTGGCAGCGGCAGCGGCATTAACAGGTAAAATAACAGACCCCAGAACTCTATAATCATGAAGCAGAAATTTAATATCATCACATCGACGTGTGTGCCACTTCCCTTGGAGAACGTTGACACAGACCAAATAATACCGGCGCGTTACCTCAAACTGACCCAAAAGGACGGTTTCGGACCATTTCTCTTCCACGATTGGCGTTTCAACGCTGACGGATCTGAGAAGAAAGACTTTGTGTTGAACAACCCCGATTTCAAGGATTCGGTAATCCTGGTGGCTGGCAAAAACTTTGGCTCAGGTTCTTCGCGTGAGCATGCGGCTTGGGCAATCGCAGGTTATGGCTTCCGTGTGGTAATCAGCTCCTTTTTCGCTGACATACACAAGAACAATGAGCTAAACAACTTCGTGCTTCCTGTCGTAGTGTCAGAAGATTTTCTTAATGAGCTATTTGCCAGTATCAATAAAGACCACAAGACGGAGGTCAAGGTTGACCTGCCAAACCAGACGGTGACCAATCTCGCCACTGGCAGAAGTGAGCATTTTGAGATAAATGGCTACAAGAAGCATTGCTTGGAGAATGGTCTCGACGATGTGGATTTCCTCGTGCAAAACCGCGATAAGGTAGAGGCATGGGAAGCAAAAAACAAACGATAATGGCAAACGAAGAACGCGAAATAGAGATAATGGACTCAACTCTTCGCGATGGAGAGCAAACCAATGGCGTGAGCTTCTTGCCTCATGAGAAGCTCATGATAGCCCGCTACCTGTTGTCCGATGTTGGTGTAGACCGCATAGAAGTGGCTTCGGCAAGGGTGTCGGATGGCGAGAAAGATGCTGTTCGCATGATATGCAACTATGCACAGCAGCACGGAATGCTCGATAGGGTAGAAGTGTTGGGATTCGTTGATGGCAAGAAATCTGTCGATTGGATCACTGAGTGTGGCTGCAAGACAATAAATCTCCTTGCGAAAGGCTCATTGAGGCATTGCCAATATCAGCTGAAGAAAACGCTTGAAGAACATGTCAGCGACATAAAGTCGGTTATTGCCTATGCCCATTCTAAAGGAATGACCGTAAATCTCTATCTTGAGGATTGGTCACAAGGCATGAGAGACTGTCGCGATTACGTCTGGAACATGGTGGATTCGTTGAAAGACGAAGGTATCGTAAGGTTTTTGTTGCCAGATACGCTTGGGATTCTCAACCCTGTAAACACCTATGAGTATGTAAAGGCCATAACCGATAGATACCCTGACTCGAAATTTGAGTTCCATGCCCATAATGATTATGACATGGCTGTGGGTAACTCATTCATGGCAGTGGAAGCTGGTTGCTCTGGATTGCACGTCACAGTGAATGGTCTTGGTGAGCGTTGTGGAAACGCGCCATTAAGCAGTATTCATGTCATGTTGAAGGACCAAATGCATGTAAAGGAGCATATTGACGAGACCACGCTTATGGAAATAAGCAACATTGTAGCTGGTTACAGTGGAATTGCCTATTCGCCAAATACGCCAGTCATCGGTGAAAACGTGTTTACTCAGGTTGCTGGTGTCCATGCTGATGGCGACAACAAGGCTCACCTGTATAGCAATGCCTTGGTTCCGGAAAGGTTTGGCAGACACCGCGAATTTGCCTTGGGCAAGAATTCCGGCAAGGCCAATATAGTGAGAAATCTTGAGGACATAGGCTTAGAGCTTACCAAGGAACAGACAAAGGCCGTCACAAAGCGCATTACGGAATTGGGTGATAGAAAACAGCTCGTTACTCAAGATGACTTGCCATACATTGTCAGCGACGTACTGAAACACACTTCACCTGAGCAAAGAGTTAAACTTGTGAGTTACATGGTATCAACAAGTTATGGTCTGAAGCCTATAGCAAGCCTTAAGGTCAACATTAACGGTGAAGATTATGAAGCAGACTCGACTGGGGATGGTCAGTATGACGCTTTCGTTAGGGCATTACGCAAGATTTACAAGGAAAAACTCAACCGCACTTTCCCGTTGCTCCAAAACTATGCCGTGACCATTCCACCTGGCGGACGTACTGATGCCCTCGTACAGACCGTAATAACATGGAATGACGGAGAAAAACAATGGCGTACGCGTGGACTTGACGCTGACCAGACAGAAGCAGCCATACAAGCCACAATAAAAATGCTGAATATGGTGGAAGAAACTGTCAACATGTAAAGTAAATACAAGAAATTAAAAACATATAACAATGAATTTGAAAATTGCAGTTCTTCCGGGCGATGGCATTGGCCCGGAGATTATGCCAGAGGCCATAAATACCTTGGATGTCGTGGCAAAAAAGTTCGGCCATAAATTCACTTACACGGAGGCGCTCTGCGGAGCCCATGCCATTGACGTTTGTGGGGATCCATTTCCCGATGACACTTTCAAGGTTTGCATGGACTCTGATGCCGTTTTATTCGCGGCGGTAGGTGACCCACGCTTCGACAATAATCCAACATTGAAAGTTCGCCCAGAGACAGGCTTGCTTGCAATGCGTAAAAAACTTGGTCTTTTCGCCAATGTTCGCCCCGTGGCTACATTCGACTGCTTGTTGCATAAAAGCCCTCTGAAAGAGGATCTCATCAAGGGAGCAGATTTCGTTGTAATACGCGAGCTGACCGGTGGAATGTATTTTGGGGAAAAATACCAGGATAATGATAAAGCCTACGATACAGACATCTATTATCGTCCAGAAATAGAGCGCATACTGAAAGTGGCTTTCCAATTTGCCATGCGACGCAACAAGCATTTGACGGTCGTTGACAAGGCCAACGTGCTTGCGAGCTCACGCTTGTGGAGGCAGGTAGCCAAGGAGATGGAGCCACAGTATCCTGAGGTGACAGTAGACTATATGTTCATAGACAATGCGTCGATGCGCGTCTTGACAGAGCCTCGTTTCTTTGATGTCATTGTCACGGAAAACACCTTTGGTGACATACTCACCGATGAGACATCCGCTATCACAGGTTCCATGGGCTTGCAGCCATCCGCATCGCTTGGCGAACACACGCCACTCTTCGAGCCTGTGCATGGCTCTTGGCCGCAGGCAGCCGGAAAGAACATTGCCAATCCCCTTGCGGAAATTCTTTCAGCGGCAATGATGCTCGAACATTTCGGTCTCAAGGATGAGGGCGCGGCAATTCGCAAGGCATGCGACGCAAGCTTGCTCAACAATGTTCGTACCCCGGAAATTCAGGTAGAAGGCGGGAAACACTACGGAACCAAGGAGGTGGGAGAGTGGATTGCCAAGTACATAGAAGAGAATTGACCTTGATTAAAAGCATAGTGAAATAAAAAAAAGTGAAGGTGTTTTTCACCTCCACTTTTTTGATAAACATCATCTGCCGAGCTCGTTTATGTTAATACATATATAAGTCTATTTTGTGATCGTGCGCTATTTTTCGCATATTGAGCAAGGCATATCTCATTCTGCCTAAAGCTGTATTGATACTAACGTTTGTTGCCTCGGATATTTCCTTGAATGACATCTTCTGAAAGAAACGCATGTAAACAACCTCACGCTGCTTAGTTGGAAGATTGTTCATTATGTTTTTAGCGTCCTCAAGTATTTGGCTGTTTATAGACATGCACTCTATGTTCATTTCCTCAACATTGCTGTTGCGTATGTTGGTGAGATCGTTGTCTTCTGTTGGCTCTACGATATTATTGTTTTTGACATTACGGAAATTGTCCATAATGACATTATGCGCGATCCGCAAGCACCAAGATCGGAATTTGCCTGTTGGTATGTACATGCCATTCCGCAACTTTGTGATAATCTTGATGAACGTGTCTTGAAACAAGTCATTGGCTTGGTCTTCATCATGAACCACATAATATATGTATGAGAAAAGCTTGGATTTGTTGTGTTCCAATAGAAAGTCGAACGCTTTGTCTTCGCCTCTCATATAGCAAACCGCAAGTTCCTCATCGTTCATTTCCGCAAGGGACTTAGTATAATTCTTCATTGAATTGTTGTGTATTAATGAAGTAAAAATCCATTCAATAGGCCAAATTCTTGTTTTGTTAATATTTACCGCTTGCAAAAATAAGACTTTTTATTTTTCTTACCAAATATTTAGCAATATAATTATGCTAAACTTTTTTATCTGGATTCTTGTATGTCAATAATTATATGTATTTTTGCAACATAATAAACGGACTTATAAATAGAAAACTTTTAATTTTATGAACTTGAAAACACGTTTGTCGGTGTTGACATTCCTCGAATTTGGCGTTTGGGGAGCTTACCTTACCTGCATGGGCAATTATCTGGGCGTAGCAGGCATGGGGGCAGAGATTTCTTGGTTCTATGCCATTCAAGGTATAGTCTCCATTTTCATGCCAACATTAATAGGTATTGTCGCTGACAAATGGGTTCAACCACAGCGTCTTCTTGGATTGTGCCATTTAATAGCTGGTTTATTCATGCTATCGCTTTGGGGCATTGGCATGAGTGCCGGCTTCGGAAACCAAGTGACAGACAAATCGCTTTTCATCGCCCTGTATACGTTAAGCGTGGCATTCTATATGCCAACATTGGCATTGTCTAATACTACGGCGTTTACGGTGCTAAAAAATAACGGAGGCGATACTGTGACAGACTTCCCTCCCATTCGTTCTTGTGGAACAGTAGGCTTCATCATTGTCATGTGGTTCGTGAACTGCGCTACTTGGGACAATGGTACGTTCTTTATGACACTCGCTCAAAATGCGCATAAGTTCCAATATACCTATAACCAGTTTCTTGTGTCTGGATTGTTGAGCATCATCATGTTTTTGTACGTGTTCACACTGCCTCAGTGTAAGATTGTGAGGAAAGCGAGCCCAGAAAAGAAATCGTTTTCTCAGCTGCTTGGACTTGACGCATTTAAGTTGTTCAAGGAGCGCCGCATGGCATTTTTCTTCATATTCTCAGCATTGCTTGGAATGTCTCTTCAGGTTACTAACAGTTTTGCGGGACCTTTCATATCCAGTTTCCAAGGCAGCCAGGATCCAGTCATCGCTTCATCTTTCGCTGCGAGCAATGCCACATTGCTTACGTCAATATCGCAAGTGAGTGAGGCTTTTTGTATTTTGCTGATACCATTCTTCCTTAAGCGGTATGGTATAAAGATCGTAATGCTAATAGCCATGTTTGCATGGGTGGCTCGCTTTGCCTTCTTCGGAATAGGCAACCCCACAATGCCTGGCGTGATATGGTTCATCCTCTCATGTATCGTATATGGAGTAGCTTTCGACTTTTTCAATGTTTCGGGTGGTATATTCGTTGACAAAGAGTGTGATTCTTCAATTAAAGCTTCCGCACAAGGATTGTTCATGTTGATGACGAATGGTATTGGCGCAACAGTTGGCACCTTGTCGGCTGGAGCAATTGTCAATCATTTTTGTTCGTGGACTCAAAAAGGAGATACTTCCTTCCTCATGGGCGATTGGCAATTATGTTGGTTTATATTCGCAGGATTCGCATTGGTCGTTGGTTTGACGTTTGCTTTGGTGTTCAAACCTGTAAAAAATAGGTGTTAAGGACTAAAGCAAAAGTTGGAAATTAAGCCGTGCAGCGAAATCCACATAGTTTGCATCATAATTGATTATGTCAAAAATAAGATTGTTTCTTCAACAAGCAACGGAAGTTGTAGGTGGTGAAAAAGAAGGTTTACTTATCCTTACGGACGCTTATCAAGAGCGCCAACTCGTGGTGCCGTGTGAGGGACGTTTGCTTGAGGAGTTCAAGTCAAGACTTGATAAACACCAATACCATTTGGGGTTGATTGACATATTGTTGGACGTTATTGATAATCAAGCCTCGTTGTCTCTTTCGCTTCTTGTCACAAATGTGGACAAGGGATCCTATCGTGCAGTTCTCAATAATAACGACACGCAGAAACAGATAAGCATTGGTGGAGTGGAGGCTGTGTTGCTAAACAAAGCCAGCAATGACAAGATTCCGCTATACATAGACGAGGCATTATTTCTTAGGCAAAGCACTAAATTCAACATGAAAGCAGACGGAGTAGCTCTCCCTGTAAATGCCCTGCCTGTGTCAATGCTCAAGAAAACTCTTGGCAAGGCTGTAGCGACTGAAAATTATGAGCTTGCATCGCAGTTGAGGGATGAATTAAAAAGAAGAAAGGAAAAAGGTAATCGAAAAGCCGACGATGTCGGGGAATGAATATGGCTTTGAATAATATTAAAAATTAATCGTCTTGAAAGAGGAAAGGTTTTTTTATGTCCCAAATGCTCCTGTGAGCAAAGAGTTGCCTGAAGAGGAAGCAACACATGCTGTGAGAGTGTTGCGCTTGAATGAAGGTGATGCAATATGGCTTATGGATGGCTTGGGCAACTTCTACCGTGCGGATGTGGGCGTCGTTACGAAGAAACGCTGCCTTTACAACATTGTCGAGACCTTGCCTCAACAAAAGACGTGGTCAGGAAAAATACATCTTGCCATAGCTCCGACAAAGATGATGGAGCGCATGGAATGGATGGCTGAAAAATCTACAGAGATAGGATTCGATGAATTGACTTTTCTTGATTGCAAGTTTTCAGAGCGCCACGTCATAAGGATTGATCGTATTGAAAGGATTGTCGTATCGGCAATTAAACAAAGTCGTAAGGCTTTCATGCCTGTTGTAAATGAGCTGACACCTTTCAAGGATTTTGTCACTTCATGTGACGCAAATTACAAGTTTATTGCCCATTGTCATAATGAAAGTTTGCGCATAGACCTCTTTGACAAGTTGCAATCTCTTCCAGATGAAGCCAGTGTATGCGTGCTTGTCGGTCCCGAAGGCGACTTTTCTTTCGATGAGGTGGAGTTGGCTATTGACAATGGTTTTGAGCCAATTACGCTGGGGAACAGTAGGCTAAGAACCGAGACAGCTGGGTTGATGGCAGTGACAATGGCTCAAATACGAAAACGGAAGTGACTTCAAGAATAAACACAATTTTATATAAACAATGAAAAGGTTTAATCACATTAGGATAACGCTTGTCCTGTGGGCACTATACATATTTGCAGCAGTTGGAATTTTATCCTCATGTTCTGGTAGTGAATATATAAACGCCATCCCATCCGAGAGCCAGATGCTTATCAGGTTCAACCCAACCAAGCTCAGTGGCACTAAAAGTCCACTGATATTGAAGACTTTGCTTCATGTGAAGAATTTGGATGATTCGGGTATTGACCTTTCAAAAGACATCTTCTTTTTTGAAGATGGCCAAGGCAATTTTGGAATTTGTGCCAAGGTTAGTAGCAACAGCAAACTTGAAAAGTCGTTGCAGGAGGCTGACTTGTCGATTACAAAACGGCGTGATTATAAATTTGCCGCTTTGTCATCGGGTTGGATTATAGGCTTTTCTGATAACGCGGCATTGCTGATGGGTCCGGTAGTTCCTGCGGCACAAGATGACCTCATCGCGCTAATGTCTCGCTACCTTGGTTCCGATGAAGAACAAGGTATAAAGTCTTCGCCTATGTATGCCACTTCCGATTCTATCGACACACCTATGTCAATTGTGGCACAGACGTGCGCCCTGCCACAACAATTTGTCGCGCCCTTCACAATGGGAGCCCCAAAGGATGCCGACCCTGCAGATGTCATTCTCGCAGCTGCCATTGAGATTAAAAATGGACACTTGCTCATGCATGGCAAGACATTGTCTTACAAGAAAAGCATTAATTCAGCGATAGCCAAGGCCGCTGACGTGTATCGACCAATAAAGGGAGAATATATCAAGGCAATGTCGCAAGACGACGTGCTTGGACTTTTTTTGAATGTTGACGGCAAACAGTTCCACAACTTGATAATCCAGAACAGGGCGGCCACGGCCATGCTTGCCGGCATCAATACCGCAATAGATATGGATAACATCATAAAGAGCGTGAATGGCGACTTAACACTTGTCACTTCCTCTCTTGGAAAAGATAACCTTCACATGATGATGGCCGCACGCTTGTCAGGCGCGCCTTGGCTTGCAGACATCGGCTATTGGAAGGAAAGCGTCCCATCAGGTGGTCATATTGGTGATTGGGGCAAAAACTGCTACTACTATTCAGGCAATGGCACTACGTATTTCTTCGGAGTGACACAAGATATGCAATATATGAGTGGTGCTTCGCCTGAAGAGGCCAAGCATAGCATAACATCGTCGCCTAACCCCCTTTCCACTGATTTGCAAAATATTATAAAAGGTAAGAAATTGGCAATGGTTGTAAACTTTAAGGCCTTTGGCAACAGCAAGGCTGCAGCAGTAACATCACTTCTCAAGCCAATGTTTGGAAATATCAATACGATTGTATATACAATGGACAAATGAACAGGATACATTTCAAAAATGTCGTGCCAAATGTTTTTTCTGAACGTAAGGACTTGCACTCAGATGTTTGGGCAAACGACATTACTTTTGACAAAGGCGGGCTCTACCTTGTAGAGGCTGATTCCGGTAAGGGAAAAAGTACATTCTGTAGCTATATAGTTGGCTATCGTCACGACTATGTAGGGCACGTGCTTTTCGATGACACAGATACGATTGACTTTAGCGTGTCACAATGGGTAGACGCTCGTCGCCACAACATAAGCCACCTCTTTCAGGAGTTAAGGCTATTCCCTGAGCTTACGGCAATGGAAAACGTGCAAATCAAGAACAAGATTACAGGATTCAAGTCTGAGAAGCAAATCATTGATTGGTTCGACATGCTTGGCATAGCCGATAAAATTAATGCAAAGGTGGGGAGAATGTCGTTTGGACAGCAACAAAGGGTAGCGATGATAAGGTCGCTGGTGCAGCCATTCGACTTTATTCTTGCCGATGAGCCTATCTCGCATCTTGACGATCGTAACGCGGAAATCATGGCAAACATAATGATGGAAGAGGCAAACCGGCAAGGTGCTGGGGTAATCGTGACAAGTATTGGCAAACACATGAATCTAAACTATGAAAGGACGGTGAAGCTATGAATCTTGTATGGAAACTTTTACGCCAACATATAAGCATACCACAATTCACGGGTTTTGCTTTCGCTAATTTTTTTGGCATCTTGATAGTCTTGCTGGGCTATCAGTTTTATAAAGACGTCTCTCCTGTGTTCAATGGAGAAGACTCATTCATGAAGTCGAACTATATTATTGTTGAGAAAAAGGTTGGTGTCGGAAATACGCTGTCAGGTCGCTCAAACGCCTTCAACAAACAGGATATTGAAGATATTAACGCCGCTCATTTCGCAAATAAGCTTGGTGCGTTCACACCAACCCAATATACCGTAACGGCTCGTATGGGCATTAGCGGTACAAACATCCTCAATTCTGAGATTTTCCTTGAAAGTATACCAGATGGCTTTGTTGACGCTCCAAAGGGGACATGGAGTTATAAACCTGGTGAAAAAGTCGTTCCTGTAATTTTGCCACGAAGCTACATTGCGATGTACAACTTTGGTTTTGCGCAAAGCCGTTCACTTCCAAAGATAAGCGATGGTCTTGTTGGAATGATTGATTTTGACATTTTTGTACAAGGGGCTAATGGCAGTGCCTCTTTCAAGGGCAAGATAATTGGTTTCTCTTCACGAGTTAGTAGCATTCTTGTGCCTCAGGCTTTCATGGATTGGAGCAACCACACGTTTGCGCCTGGTAAGAGCTCTGATCCGACACGGCTAATTCTTGATCCTGACGACAGCAAAACAGAGCAAATGACAAATTATTTGGATCGTCATGGCTTTGAAGTTGAGGACGACAAGCTTGACGCAGAGAAGACAACCTACTTTTTGCGCTTCATGATAACAATGGTGATGATAGTTGGCCTTGTCATCTCTGCCCTAAGTTTTTATATTCTCATGCTTAGTATTTATCTGCTTGTTCAGAAAAACTCTTCAAAGCTTGAGAACCTGTTGCTTATAGGTTATAGCCCACTGCAGGTTGCGAGACCATATCAGCTTTTGACCATATTCTTGAACCTTGGCGTACTTGTGGTTGCCCTTGTCGCCATATTCTTCGTAAGAGACTATTATACAGGAGTGATTTCTACACTATTCCCAAATATTGATACAGGCTCGATGTTCCCGTCTATAGCCCTGGGCATAATACTTCTTGTCTTGGTTAGCGTGTGCAATATCATAGCCATTCATCGTAAGATCTCCGCAATATGGAAGAGAAAAGAGTGAGACGACTATCGCCACAACCCAAGTCAACAAGCCACTTTAATAGCTATGAAGTTGAAGAGCATTCAAGACTTCTTGATTGGCTTCTTGCAAATATAAAAGAGAGCCGTACGAAAATAAAGGCCACTCTTTCGGGACGTGGTGTCAAAGTTAATGGCAAAGTGGTTACACAGTTTGATTATAAACTGCAACCAGGAATGAAAATAGAGGTTAGCAAATCGAAGCAAAACGTGGAGTTCAAAAACCATTACCTTCGTATTGTCTTTGAAGACCGCTATATTGTAGTTGTTGAAAAGAAGCCAGGCATTCTTTCTATGGCGGCAGGTCATAGCACACTGAACGTAAAATCAGTGCTCGACGATTATTTCCGCCAGAGTAATCAGCATTGTACGGCTCATGTGGTGCATCGACTTGACCGAGACACAAGTGGACTGATGGTTTACGCAAAGGACAAAAACGTAGAACTTGCACTTGAATCTGATTGGCACAACATTGTTTTTGATCGTCGTTATGTGGCAGTTCTTTCCGGAGTGATGGAGAGGAACGAAGGCACTGTCGAGAGTTGGCTTAAAGACAATCGTGCTTATTTCACTTATAGTTCACCATATGACAATGGAGGAAAGTTTGCCATTACACATTATCATGTATTGAATCGTTCTGCCAACCACTCTCTCGTTGAGTTCAAATTGGAAACTGGTCGCAAGAATCAAATACGCGTTCATGCAGCCGACTTGGGGCATCCTGTTTGTGGGGACGTGAAATACGGCAATGAAGATGACCCAGTTGGCCGTCTCTGTCTACATGCTTTCCGCTTGTGCTTTTACCATCCTGTCACTCATCGCCCAATGGAGTTTGAAACAGATATTCCCCTGGTTTTTAAAAACTTATTTTAACTTGATTGAAGATCTTACTATTTACATAAAATCAATATCTCTAATGTAATGACTGATTATATCATTGCCTTAATAGTTATTATTGTCGCTATTATCGTCATCAAGAAGGTCACGACTTGCCTTCTCAAGACCACAATTGGCATAATAGCATTAGCTATCATTGCTTATGTGTTATTCAAGGCCGGCATATTATGAAATTCGAGGTTTGGCAAGGTGTGCAGATTAACATTTATTTATTTGCAATTTAATGTAAAATAATCTATCTTTGCAACATGATTTGAATGATACCAGGCTAAGATGCAAAATAATCCAACGCCTCCATTGAGTCTAAATAAAAATAAATATGAGCCACTGGCCACACGAGTTCACATTAAAATAAATTAGTATCCAAATGATAGAAGTGACAGTCAAGGACACTACCTTGAAAGAAGCAGTCGAGAAGGGAATGGATGACTTCCTGAAAGTTATCACTGATGCCATCTACGAAGCCATTGGTGGGAAATTGACAGCTGATACAATGCCGGAAATCAATTCTGACCAGATAACGCTTTTGGCGTATGTCATTCTTCGTGACACCGTAATGGATGGTGGTTTCGTCGAATTGATACATAATGGTTATGGCCCATTCATCTATCTCAATCCATTTGCAAAAGCTGTGCGCAACTGGGGATTACGTGACCTGTACAAGGTCATTAGCGAATCGCATCGTCTTTTCGGAAAATATCGAGCAGAGATAGAGAGGGACTGCACGCAAGAAGAATTTGACGCCTTGTATGAGAAGTTTCCTGAGTTTGACGATTACGATGATTTCTTTGTTGAACATGAAGAAGAATTCACCACGGAAATTGCTCACTACGTAGACAATCATTTGTATGAATTTTGTAAGATTTCATAATGAACAAAACCGAACAAGAGTTGCGCCGCAAGAGCCCGGTGCAGATACGTAATAAGAAAGCATCATTTTTATATAATTTTATAGATACCTACACAGCGGGAATCGTGCTCACTGGTACGGAAATAAAATCAATCCGATTGGGCAAGGCATCGCTTGTTGATGCATTTTGCTTTATCAATAATGGTGAGATTTGGCTGAAAGGAATGAATATATCACCATACTTCTATGGCTCGCGTTCTAATGTACCATCACGCCGCGACCGCAAGTTGCTTCTCAACAAACGGGAAATACGTCACCTTGCGGAAGACACAAAGACACCTGGTCTTACTATAGTGCCAACCCTGGTTTTTATTGACGACAAGGGTAGGGCAAAAGTAGATATCGCACTATCTCGAGGTAAAAAAGAATACGACAAGCGACAAACTCTTAAGGAAAAGGAGGATCGCCGCGAGATGGACAGAGCCACTAAGCACTATCGAGTTTAATCGTCCTACAAGTTAAGCTATAAATATTTTAGTGGATTAAAGTGTCGTTAGTAACGTGCAACGGCACTTTTTATTTTACTTGCGAAAAACTTGTGACACGTCACAAAAGTTTCATAAGGCAATTCTTCTCATTATTTAATGCATCGCTAACTGCTTTTCTCAATTAGATTTTTTAACTTTGCAATAAACTTGGAATAATGGATAGAAACGAATATATAGAGATAAAAGGTGCTCGAGTAAACAATCTCAAGAACATAAGTTTGAAAATTCCCCGTAATAAATTCGTGGTTATTACTGGTGTGTCAGGCTCAGGCAAATCGAGTCTTGCGTTTGACACACTTTATTCTGAAGGACAACGCCGCTATGTAGAGAGCCTTTCATCTTATGCCCGACAATTTTTAGGAAGACTTAAAAAGCCAGAATGCGATTATATAAAAGGGCTTCCACCTGCCATAGCCATTGAGCAGAAAGTTGCCGCTCGCAATCCAAGGTCAACTTTAGGCACATCTACAGAGATATATGAATATCTACGATTATTATATGCTCGCATTGGCCGTACGTTTTCTCCAACAAGTGGGCAAGAGGTGAGAAAAGACACGCCACAGGATGTTGTTGACAAGGTGCTATCCATGACAGACGGCACTAAGTTGATGATCGTGGCACCTGTCATCCCTACCGAAGGACGCACGCTTGTACAACAACTGGACACTTTTCTTAAAGAAGGCTTCACGCGTGTAATTGTAAGTGGCGTGACAAAACGTATTGAAGACTTATTGGAAGACGAGCAAGACTTAAAAGATGACAATATCTTTCTTGTCATAGATCGCCTTGGAGTGTCACATGACAAAGACGTTGTGTCACGAATTACCGATTCGGTTGAGACTGCCATGTATGAAGGCCGTGGAGCGTGTCGTGTCGTTATGGTGCCGTCGAACATCAGCTACGATTTCTCTTCAAGGTTTGAAGCCGACGGCATTACTTTCGAAGAGCCAAATGACAACATGTTCTCTTTTAATTCGCCAGCTGGCGCTTGCCCTGTTTGCGAAGGATTTGGCAATGTCATTGGCGTGGATGAGCGATTGGTAATTCCTAATTCATCATTATCTGTCTACGATGGTTGTGTGCAATGCTGGCACGGAGAGAAGATGAAGGAATGGCAATTGGCGTTTTGCCGAAAGGCGAAAGACGCCAATTTTCCCATATTCACGCCATATTATGAGCTGACACGTAAACAAAAAGATTTGTTGTGGCATGGTTTCCCTGATGACATTGACGAAAATGGTGAACTTAAAGACAATGCCGTTTGCCTTGACGCTTTTTTCCGCATGGTTAAGGAAAACCAGTATAAGATCCAATATAGGGTCATGATGAGTCGCTATCGAGGAAAAACCATATGCCCAGCCTGTCACGGTACTAGATTAAGAAAGGAGGCCACATGGGTTAAGATAAACGGACTTGCCATAACCGACCTCGTAGAAATGCCCGTTGACAAGTTGAAGACATGGTTCGACAACCTCACACTTTCCGAACATGAGCAAACAATCTCCAAGCGTTTGCTTAACGAAATTCGTTCACGCCTTGGTTTTCTTGTAGAGGTGGGCTTGGGTTACTTGACATTGGGTCGGACGGCCAGCACATTATCCGGAGGTGAAAGCCAACGTGCCAGATTGACTACTTCACTTGGCTCACCACTTGTTGGCTCGCTATATATACTTGACGAGCCGAGTATTGGCCTTCACAGTCGTGACACTGACAGGCTAATAGAAGTGCTACGAAAACTCCAACAAGAGGGCAATACCGTAATTGTAGTGGAACATGACGAGGGGGTTATGCTTTCTGCCGACTGGCTCATAGACGTTGGCCCCGACGCTGGAAGAAATGGAGGTGAAATTGTTTGTGAGATGTGCCCATCACCAAAAGGCGTTGACAATAATGAGTTTTGGAAAGATGCTGTCAAGCAATTCCCCAAAAGCTACACTGCGAAATATCTTGCTGGTGAAGAGAAAATCGCCGTACCTTTATCACGCAGGAAATGGAACCAAAGTATCTTATTGAAAGGTTGCCGCATGAACAACCTCAAGGGGGTAAATGCTCGCTTTCCCCTCAATGTTCTTACCGCAGTTACTGGTGTCTCTGGCTCTGGCAAGTCGAGTTTGGTTAAAGGCATTCTTTATCCAGCGTTAAAACGCAAAATGAACGAGGTTGCTGAACAACCAGGCGAATTTTCGTCTATGGAAGGCGAATGGACCGCGGTGAAGCATGTTGAGTTTGTTAACCAAAACCCAATAGGAAAAAGCACACGTTCAAATCCTGCCACATACCTAAAGGCCTACGATTCCATCAGACAAGTGTTTGCCGAACAGCCATTGGCAAAGCAAATGGGATTCACACCTCAATATTTTTCTTTCAACGCAGAGGGTGGTCGATGCGAGGAGTGTAAGGGTGCTGGTGTTATAACTGTGGAGATGCAATTCATGGCTGATCTCACTTTAACTTGTGAGGCATGTCATGGTAAAAGGTTCAAGAAAGAGATACTCGATGTTAAATATCATGACAAGAATATTGATGATGTATTAAACATGACTGTTGATGAGGCCATAGATTTCTTCTCACATTATAATGAAAAAACTGTGGTTAGCCGACTATTGCCTTTACAACAAGTCGGGTTGGGATACATACAGCTGGGACAAAATTCATCCACACTCTCAGGAGGAGAGAATCAAAGGGTTAAACTTGCATATTTCATTGGACAAGAGAAGCAGGAACCAACGCTATTCATGTTTGATGAACCTACTACAGGATTGCATTTTCACGACATTTCAAAACTGCTTGGCGCATTCAATGAACTTATTGAACGTGGACATACTGTAATAGTGATTGAGCACAACTTGGACGTAGTAAAAAATGCTGACTGGGTTATAGATTTGGGACCAGATGGTGGCAATGCAGGTGGAACCATTGTCGCAGAAGGAACACCAGAGCAAGTAGCATCAAATGAAAATAGTGTGACTGGTAAGTACCTTGCCCAAAAACTTAAACTTTTTTGTACTACCCAAGACACGTGAAGTGAAATGTTTTAGCTAACTTTGTAATTAAATTACAAAAAAATATGCTACATTTTGTATCTTTTGGTAGTGGTAGTAGTGGCAATTGCAGCATGCTTTATACCGAAACAGAGGCATTGGTCATCGATGCTGGGGTTGGTGTGCGCACACTGAAAAAGCACCTCAAGAGCTACGGTTTGTCACTGTTCAGTGCACTGGGAATATTGGTGACCCACGATCATGCAGACCATGTGAGATCAGTGGGGTGTTTGAGTCATGATTATAATTTGCCTGTTTATTCTACCATTGGAGTACATGAGGGCATTGGAAAAAACTGGAGCGTAAGGAAAAAAATAGCTCCAGATCTTAAACGCATTATAATTAAAGGCCAACCATTCCAAATGGGCAGCTTCAAAATAACGCCTTTTGGAATACCACATGACAGCACAGATTGTGTCGGTTTTAAGGTCGAACATGATGGTGTCAATTTTGTTTTAATGACTGACATTGGCCATATAACCGATAACATGAAGCCTTATATTGCTTCAGCCAACTATCTTGTCATTGAAGCTGACTATGAACAGCAAATGTTAGAAAACGGCCCATATCCACAACATCTCAAGGAGAGAATTGCTGGGCCTTACGGTCACCAAAGCAATGCGGAATGCGCCAAAGCCATAATAGACTATGCCACACCATCGCTTAAACATGTATGGCTATGCCATTTGAGCGATGAGAATAACCACCCAGACCTTGCAGAGAAACAGGTGAAGCAAATATTGAGAGAACATGGAATAATAGCGAGCAATGAGCCTGGGGCAGATTTCGCTCTTGATGTACTTAGGCGGAAAACACCAAGCGAGATTTACAGCCTGGTATAGAGGCGTTACAGCATATTATAGTATAGCATGACATTCTCATAGAAAACAATATAAAACAGATACAACGTGTATGTTTGTACCAATAGGAAGCGAATTATTGTAAAAGAAAGATTTAGAATTCGAACAAATAACATATAAATGCCAGAGTTGTATATATTTGATTTTGATGGGACTATAGGTGACAGTCGAGAGTTGATTGTACAGACCATGATGGATACATTTGACTCAATGGGAATAATGAGACCAAGTGTTGAAGCATGTACTAAAACAATTGGTCTGCCACTTAACGATTGTTTCGCCGTTTCCGCTATCTTGGATGAAAGGCAAAGCGAAAAATGCGCGGAGGTTTATCGTGAAATATTCAATATAAACAAAAAGAAAGCAGCCGTGAAACCGTTCGAGGGAGTTATTGAAACGCTTAACCGATTGCATACAGAAGGAAAGGTAATGGCCATTGCAAGTAGCAGACAACATGAGTCCCTTGACGTTCTTATTGAAGATTTTGGAATAGCTGACCTTTTCTCAATGATTGTGGGTGGCGATGATGTTAAAAATGCCAAACCTAATGCAGAACCAGTCAACTTCATCCTATCTAAACTTGGTTTCAATGCTCGACAAGCCCTTGTAGTGGGTGACGCTCCAGTAGATGTTATGATGGGTCGAAACGCAGGGGCGAAAACATGCGCGGTGACTTATGGCAATGGTAGCCTTGGTGAACTAAAAGATTCCAAGCCAGATTATTTGGTTAATGAGTTCAGAAAAATATTAGAAATAGGATAATAAAGAAAAAGGGAATTAGAAGCCACGTACTTCCAATTCCCTTTTACTTATCTTACTTGTTCAACCCTCTATTGTTGAGAGTCATATTAAGGAGTTTCAAGTATTTCGAATACTGATCATAGCTGAGTACGGCATGCATATAAGCCAAGTTGCGCTTAAGAGCCTTCCTGAAAAGCCTTTCGCGCTCCGCTCCTTGAGCCTCTCCAGCCTTCTTCAGGTCACTCGTGAACGAATCTGTTATTGAACTCACGGCATCAATCTCGTCGTAACCAAGATTCAAGGCACGGGCAAGAGAAGAAGTGCTAATGTTCATCTCATATTTCTGAGCTTCTTCAGCAACCTCAGCATTTGCCTTGTTGTTATATGTTCCCCCTGCGAAAGCAATTGTCATGCTCATCAATGCAGCCAACGTGAATACAATCTTTTTCATAATGTTACCCTTTCTTTAAAATGTTAAACCTTTAGGACACTCCTGCCCTGTCTTATTGTCTATAAGCAGCTATTATGCTATTTATCATTTCTTTTTGACACTGCAAAGTTATGGAAATGACATATTACACAAAACATTTTGCAAGGATAATTATGTAAAAGGTTACTATTTTTGATTAAAGTCAAGCTAATTGATATTAATCAGTAGCTAAGAATTGCTTCTTTGCACTCTTCCATAAGCCATTTAGGCGTGCTGGTGGCACCGCATATGCCAACAGTCTTAGCACCATCAAACCAAGAAAAGTCAATCTCATCTTTACGTTCTACAAGATGACTTTTGAGATTCACTTCTCTACATCTTGTGAAGAGAGCGTGACCATTGCTGCTTTTACGTCCACTGACAAAGAGTATTATGTCGTGATGTGCTGCAAAGTCTGCAATATGAGGCATTCTATTGGCCACTTGACGGCAAATAGTGTCATAGCACTTGAACGACACTTCTTTATCTACATTGCTTTGAATATAATCTATTATATGGTGATACTCATCAAGATTCTTCGTCGTCTGTGAATAAAGATTGATGTCTTTAGAAAGGTCTATTTTCTGTTTGACATCATCAAGGCTCTCCACGACAATGGCTTCACCATGTGTTTGCCCAACAAGTCCCAGCACTTCTGCATGGCCTTTTTTTCCGAATATTACGGTTTGAGCTTCCCTGTTTATGCTCCATTTCTGTTTTATTCGCCTCTGAAGAGCCAGCACAACAGGGCAAGTAGCGTCTATAATCTCAATGTTGTTTTGCCGTGCCATATCATAGGTATCTGGTGGTTCACCATGTGCTCGCAAGAGCACTTTGACATCGTGTAGGGACTTGAGCTGCTCGTGATTGATGGTCTCAAGTCCTTGTTCATGGAGACGTTCAACCTCCATTCCATTGTGAACAATATCACCCAAACAATAAAGTTTACAGCCTCTTGCTAGTTCTTCTTCAGCCTTGCGAATGGCAGTGGTGACTCCAAAGCAGAAGCCACTGCCATTGTCAATCTCTACTTTCAAGTTCATTCAAACGTCGTGTTTATAATTACTTTTGGTTGAGAAGGGTCATTTGTTATCATCAGCACCTTTGGTGCCGTACGACTCTTCGCAATCATATTCTTATTTGCAACAACTTTAAGTTTAGCTGTTTCACCAGGAGCTATATTCTGCTTGTTTAGAGAAATATCAAGTCCCGTTCCAATGATTTGAATTGAGCGAATGGCCAATTTCGATTTTCCTATGTTTGTTATATCCACGTAGTCTTTGCCCTTAGACTTTCCTAATGTCATATTGAAATAAAGTTTTCCTTTAGACAACTGTAGCTTTGGGCTATTGGCGAGTTGGCTTCCATCCAATTTTTCGAAATTTGGAAGCAACACTATGTTTACGTCAATTTCTTTGTCCGTAGACACCTTGTCGCCTTGAAATGAACCAAGATATATGCTTGTATGAGTAAGACCAAGATCATGGAGCTTGCGAGAGTCAACCTGCAAAAATATAGTCGCAGAACGTCCAGGCGCAACCCTTGATGGCTTGACTTCTCCTTTGAGATAAGGAGGCAGATGCAACAATTGTGGCATTATTGTCTCATTACCATTATTTAATATATGGATTTTCTCGATAGGCTGTTCCCCTCGATTTACATTGTCAAACAACAAGTAAGATTTGTCTGCAAGCACATCACCTATCTTGCATGAAAAATTCCCTTCAAATTGGTTTATTTCTTCCACAACGACTCCTTTAATCGTCAACTGTAGAGGTCTGGTGTTGCTGTAAATTCCGATTTCCTTTTGGAAGTGTCCCATCTGTTTTGCGTCATAGACAGCACTTACAGTAAAAGATTTTCCAGGTGCTATGGCATCAGTGGGATAGTGCACAGTGGTACAACCACATGACGTGCGAACATCATTAATCAGTAATGGTTGTTTCCCCGTATTTTTCATTTTAAACTCTGCTTTCACTGGATGTTTATACATCACTTGACCACAATTAATGGTGTCTGATGGCAACGATATGGTCTGTGCATGAAGAAACAACGGTGTCAGCGTACAACATAGCAATAATTGTCTTATCTTCATATTTATATGATTATCATTTTATAACGAATTTCATTCCTTGTTCTCTTCCGTTGAATTCTGGAGAATACGCACACTGCACGGTAGCTATGCCAGAAATGTAATTACCTTTACGGTTGATATAATATTCCGTCTCTATGACATGTCGGCCTTTATGCAGATGGTCGAAGAAATAATTAGTAACATTGTCTTTCGGAGTCACATAATATCCAGCATGATAGCCACTAAGTTGGTTTACAGGTTCCAAGCAAGCCGCACGCTTGTCTTGAATTTGTATAAAATCGAAGTCGTGCACGGCATTGACAGTTAGGCGAACTTTTATTTTATCTCCTATCTTCATGTTGCCAGTGCCAATTACTTCACGCTTTATGATCAATCCAGATTCAGCGGCCTTTACATTGGAGCCTTTCTGCGTGAACTGTGCGTAGACTGCTCCCCATGAAAATCCATCTGTCTGTTTCCGTACCTTAAGCGAGTGTGCCTCCTCTGGGTCAACGCTTGCTCTCACGTATCCAATTCCGCTTGTAGCGTTTGGCAAGGAAATCTGTTTGCCATCAACCGTCAAGGTTACAGGTTGTGTGACTTCTAAATTATTGTCCAATTTCATATTGCCGTTGCCAGACAATAGTGCGTATACCGCGTTGACGGTATTAATCGTAGTGCTCCACATCGTTGTGCGTTTCTCTTGCAACAACCATTGTAGCATTTGATTGATTGTTGTCGTGTCTGTGGGTTCAACAAGGCGAAGGGCTTCTATGACAAATGTTTGAGTGGGGATGCGATAGTCGCACCAGCTATACTTAGCTTGTGGAGTGTCAAAGTAGCGCCCCTTCTCATTGGTACAAACCGAATACTGACGAATACTTTCCATGAGCGTTTTCGCGAGATTCATATTGCCGTATTTTGCCAATATTACCGCAGAGCCAGCTTTGCCATAAATAGTCATGCTTCTCGATGACTTACACAGAAGATTCAAGAGATATCCCATATCCGCCGTCTTGGTTCTATTAGCCAAAGCAGACGAATAAAGCCAATGGCAAGCGATTTCACTTGGTGTCAAACCTCTGTTGCCTTTTTTCTCCAGCTTCTTCAACTCTGTAACCTCTGCAGCCATCTTGCCATCAAGGTATCTGAATCCCTTGTTTATTATGGCGTTGAAGACGTTTGTTTTAGTTTGGGCAAGATGGTTGAGCCTTGTAAGGGTCTCTATGACGCTTGCTGTCATCACATCGCTACCAGCCATACCTGGCCACCAAGAAAACGAACCATCACCGTTTTGTAATGAGCGAAGTTTAGACGTGAAGTCATTTGTCCTATATTCAAGTGTGTTCTCATCAAGATAACCTGCAAGCTGTTGTTTGCGTTCACTCTCGTTATCAGCGTCTGAAACCCATGGGGTCTCATTGAGAACTATAGTTTTAAGTTCGCTGTTTTTTGCAAGGTTGCTTACCAACGAATTGCTTTCGTTCGATTCATTTTTCCAAGATGTTATGATCTTCGCGATTTGAGGTGAGGATGACAAGATTTCCTTGCCCATCACATTGGCAAAGATAGCCGCTGAGAGCGACTCGGCATCCTTGTCGTTTGGATTGGCAAGTGTGGGCATGGACTGAAGCGCAAGCCATATTGTATTTGCTGTATACTCAAATGTCAGCTTCCTGTCTTTGCTGTCTGTTGGGAATAGTTTTATCAAGTTTATGTCTTTCACACCCTTATGATACTGATAAAAAGGAATAGTATTCATGACATACTCTCGGTCAGGCAACAGGGGAAACCACTGCTGCTCACCATCGCTGAAGCCATCGCCTTCGGCTACAATGCGAGCCGCAAGAAACGTCTTTCCATTGGATAACTGTAGAAGCTCAGCGGCATCGACATCAAAATTGGCGGAAGTTGAGCCATTGGGAAGTGCAGAAAAGGTATTGTTTTTTTCCAAAATGACTTTATCAGCCTCAGGATCAATAATCTGAAATTTAACCTTACCTGTTACTTCTCTATTCGACGTATTCAAGATAAGTGTTGAAATCTGTCCCTTATCACCTTCACGCAAGAAGCGAGGCATATTTGGCTGCACCATTATGGTTTTTGAAGCGACAGTTTCAGCGTCGATAATGGCATTATTCATATTGGCATCGTGGGCAAATCCCATGAAACGCCATGTCGTGACACTCTCTGGTAGGGTGAACGATATGTTCACACAACCTAAACTATCGGTAGGCAAGGCAGGATAGAAGAATGCCGTTTCCGAAAGGTTCTCGCGTATGTCGTCGTTTGAGTTTTCTTCTTCAGGTTCTTGATTTTCAATGATACCTCCGTTTTGACTTTCTGAGACATTATAGTATATATCACCATTGGAAACATTTTCTTTCTTTTTAGCAAAAGCACCGATACCCCTTATCCTGATTTGATTGGCCCTCATTGCCTTTGACAAGGGCATCACCTTACTGTCAAGACGCAACGTCTCTCCGAAAGGCCTTGAAATCCACTGGAATAGTGAACTGTCAAAATGGGTAAATGACAAATTTTTAGCGCTAAGGTTGTCGAGG
>ERZ808270.293-NODE-293-length-31098-cov-10.529942_pt1 | contig 31098 bp, 27 predicted proteins | sample MGYA00521082_ERZ808270 | MGnify/ENA primary metagenome ERZ808270 (study PRJEB31516, sample SAMN03275594) | gut metagenome | biome: mammalia-associated habitat; material: feces | host: Papio cynocephalus | place: Kenya | collected 2012-07-27 ... | reverse complement strand
AGTGGTAACGCGATGACTCTATCTGCAAAGATAATAATAGTTGTAAAGAACACGTCTTTTTTCTGCATAAAATCGCAAAAAAAAATCCACAATCACCGATGACAACATGACAAGCGCTTACAACAGTCACAAGAACTCGTGAGGTTTCGCCACCATTCATAGGAAAACCATATGACGAAATCCAACAGGAAAGGCTCTGTTTTGATAAATTAATCGTAACTTTGCAGAAAATTAGCTAATTAAAAATATGTTTGAGAATTTAACCGATCGCCTTGAACGCTCGTTCAAGATACTTAAGGGTGAGGGAAAGATAACCGAGCTCAATGTCGCCGCTACGCTGAAAGACGTGCGCCGCGCGCTCCTCGATGCCGATGTCAACTACAAGGTAGCAAAAGAATTTACCGACACGGTGAAGGACAAGGCCCTTGGCATGAACGTGCTAACCGCCATCAAGCCAGGACAGCTCATGGTGAAGATCGTACACGACGAACTGGCGAAGCTCATGGGCGGTGAGGCCGCGGAGCTTAACCTTTCCGGCAAGCCGGCCATAGTGCTGATGTCGGGTCTTCAAGGTTCCGGTAAGACGACATTCAGCGGCAAGCTCGCCAACATGCTCAAGAACAAGCAACGCAAGAACCCATTGCTCGTGGCTTGCGACGTGTATCGTCCTGCCGCCATCGACCAGTTGAAGGTCGTGGGCGAGAGCATTGGCGTGCCAGTGTATAGCGAGCCAGACAACAAGAACGTGAACGAGATCGCCGACCATGCCATCCAGGAGGCCAAGGCAAAGGGACACGACGTGGTGATAATAGACACCGCCGGTCGATTGGCTGTCGATGAGCAGATGATGAACGAGATTTCATCGCTCAAGGAGCACGTGCACCCAGACGAGACCCTCTTCGTGGTCGACTCCATGACCGGTCAGGATGCCGTGAACACGGCAAAGGAGTTCAACGACCGTCTCGACTTCGACGGCGTGGTGCTCACCAAGCTCGACGGCGACACACGTGGCGGCGCGGCCCTGTCTATCAGGACCGTAGTGACCAAGCCAATCAAGTTTATCGGTACCGGCGAGAAGATGGAAGCCATCGACGTGTTCCATCCTGAGCGCATGGCCGACCGCATACTTGGCATGGGCGACGTGGTGTCTCTCGTGGAGCGCGCCCAGGAGCAGTTTGACGAGGAAGAGGCCAAGCGACTGCAAAAGAAGATACAGAAAAACAAGTTCGACTTCAACGACTTCCTCAAGCAGATAGAGCAAATCAAGAAGATGGGCAACATCAAGGACTTGGCATCTATGATACCGGGCGTGGGCAAGGCCATAAAGGATATTGACATCGACAACAACGCCTTCAACGGCATAGAGGCCATAATACGCTCGATGACGCCAAAGGAGCGCACCAACCCTGAGATACTCAACCAAAGCCGCAAGCTGCGCATAGCCAAAGGTTCTGGCACGAGCATACAGGAGGTGAACCGCCTCGTGAAGCAGTTTGACCAGACCCGCAAGATGATGAAGATGGTCACAGGAAGTGGCATGAAGCAGATGATGCGCAACATGCCGAAGATGCAGCAACCTAAATAGGACATGAGCTACCAGTTGATAGACGGCAAGGCTACCGCCGCTGCCATAAAGGAGCAGATAGCACAGGAGGTGCAGGGCATCGTGGCCGAAGGAGGCAGACGGCCTCACCTGGTGGCGGTGCTCGTGGGCCACGACGGTGGCTCTGAGACCTACGTGAAAAACAAGGTCATAGCCTGTGAGCAATGCGGCTTCAGGTCGACACTCATAAGATACGAGGACGACGTGACGGAGGAAGAGTTGCTGGCTTGCGTGAACAGGCTCAACAACGACGAAACCGTAGACGGCTTCATAGTGCAGTTGCCTTTGCCAAAGCACATTGACGAGCAGAGGGTGACAATGGCAATCGACTACAAGAAAGACGTGGACGGTTTCCACCCAATCAACGTGGGCAGAATGGCGATAGGCTTGCCGTGCTTCATCTCGGCCACGCCGCTCGGCATACTTACCCTGCTGCGCCATTACAACATTGAGACATCAGGGAAGAAATGCGTCGTGCTCGGCAGAAGCAACATCGTGGGCAAGCCAATGGCGCAACTGATGATGCAGAAACAATATGGCGACTCCACCGTCACGGTGTGCCATTCCCACTCCAAGACATTGAAGCAAGAGTGCCGCGAGGCCGACATTATCATTGCTGCCATAGGCCATCCAGACTTCGTCACGGCAGACATGGTGAAAGAAGGAGCCGTGATCATCGACGTGGGCACCACGAGAGTCGAGGATGCCACACGCAAGCGCGGATGGAGACTCAATGGCGACGTGAAGTTCGACGAGGTTGCGCCAAAGTGTTCATTCATCACACCCGTGCCTGGGGGTGTCGGCCCAATGACCATTTGCTCGTTGATGAAGAACACGCTCGCCGCCGCAAGGCATGAGTTCTACAAGTAAGACATCCACGCCCGTCTGATGGCTGGCCAATAAATAACAATGGCCGTCATAACCCCACTTAGCTTCTGAAGTTTGGTTATGACGGCCATTTTTATGTAATGCCGTTTTGTGGTGTGTCGACGTACTTATAGATGGTTGGTTACCTCTTTGCCCATTTGCATCACGTAAGTGAGATTTATGTCGTCGTCGAACATCATGATGTCAGCGTCTTTGCCTTCCTCGATAGTCCCCTTGCGATCAAGCACCCCCATGATTCTCGCTGGGGTCTCGCTTGCCATGCGGCAGGCATCGGCCATTGGGATGTCAGCCTCTTTCACGCAAGTGCGTATGAGAGTGTCCATCGTGGCTATGGAGCCGGCGAGAGCCGAATGGTCAGACACCTTGCAAACACCGTCTTCGAGGATCACGCGTGGCTCAGGAGTCACCTTGCCGTCGCTCGCGGCGTAAGCCAGCGAGGCGGTGACGAGGGCTGTCTTCTCCACGCCCTTCACCTTGTATGCCACTCGCAGCATCACTGGAGGCAAGTGTTTGCCGTCGGCAATCACTTCCACGGTCATGCCCTGAAGGGCATAGACGCTTTCCACGGTGCCTGGAACCTTGAATTCGCGTTCCTTGTAGACCACAGGCATGGCATTGTAGAGATGCGTGGCGTGGGTCATGCCGGCATTGTAGCCCGCTTCCACGTCGTGGTATGTGGCATGGGTGCATGACAGGGCTGAGAGAACGCCATGCTTATGGCATGCGGTGATAAACTCTACCGATCCAGGAAGCTCAGGGGCCTCGTCCCAACGCTTGATGCATGGATACTTGTCGAGCAGAGGCTCGTATTCTTCGGGCACGGGTGCCTTGATCCACTCTGGATTCTGGGCTACGGCCTGCTTTGGATTCAAGTATGGACCCTCGATATGCAGACCGAGAACAGGACTGTCTTCCTCGCCCATGAGCTTTTCGCAAGTCTCACATGCCTTTTCTATCATTGGCACGGTCGATGACGACAAGGTGGGGTATATGGCCGTGGTGCCATGCTTAAGGTGTGCATCGACCGCGGCGCGGAAAGCCTCCTCCGTGCCTTCCATGAAGTCGTGGCCACCACCGCCATGGGTGTTTATGTCTATGCCGCCAGGCACTACATAGCATCCTTTGGCATCGATTATTTCCGCATCTACGACGTGCAAGTCAATGTTTGACACGACTTTTATCTTCTTGCCGTCTATGACCAAAGAGCCACCCTCAAGCCATCCTTGCGGCGTGAGGATACGGCCATTGACAATTTGCTTTAGCATAACGTTTGGTTGTTTTAAGATTAATTGCTAAGCTGATATATAGTATATATATAATAATGTGTATCCTTACAACTGGTTAGTGACCTCGTTGCCCATCTGCATGACGTAGGTGAGGTTTATGTCCTTGTCGAACATCATGATATCGGCATCCTTGCCGTCTTCGAGCGTTCCCTTGCGATCCAGCACGCCCATGATTCTCGCGGGAGTCTCGCTTGCCATGCGGCAGGCGTCGGCCATGGGTATATTGGCCATCTTCACGCAGGTGCGTACGAGACGGTCCATGGTGGCAATGGAGCCAGCGAGCGCGGAGCGGTCGGCAAGCTTGCACACGCCATCCTCGAGAATCACGCGTGGGTCGAAAGCCACGTCTCCGTCGCTTGCAGCGCAGGCCAGCGAATCGGTGATAAGCGCGGTGCGCTCCACGCCCTTGATCTGGTAAACCACGCGGAGCATTATCGGTGGCACGTGTATGCCGTCGGCAATCACCTCCACGGTCATGTCTGGAAGCGAATAGATGCTCTCCACAGTCCCTGGCACCTTAAACTCGTGCTCCTTGTAGACCACAGGCATGGCGTTGTAGAAATGCGTGGCGTGGGTCATGCCGGCATTGTAGCCAGCCACCACGTCCTCGTACGTGGCGCGTGTGTGGGCTATCGCGGGCAACACGCCATGCTTGCGGCACGCCTTGATAAACTCTATGGAGCCTGGCAATTCTGGAGCCTCGTCCCATCGCTTAATGCAATCATACTTGTCCATCAAAGTCTCGTATTCCTTTGCAACGGGGGGCTTTATCCACTCAGGTATCTGCGCGCCGGCCTGTTTCGGGTTGAAGTATGGCCCTTCGAGATGGAGTCCGAGCACGGGGCTGTTTTTCTCTTTCATCAGCTTCGTGCACGTCTGGCACGCGGCTTCTATCATTGGCACGGTCGATGACGACAGGGTAGGAAAGATTGAAGTCGTGCCATGCTTCATGTGCGCGCCGATGGCGACGCGGAAAGCCTCCTCGCTGCCTTCCATGAAGTCGCGGCCTCCGCCGCCATGCACGTGCATCTCGATGCCGCCAGGTACGACATAGCAACCTTTTGCGTCAATGATTTCTGCCCCAACGATGTGAAGGTCACTGTTGGACACGGCCTTGATGGTGTTGTCCTCGATGATTACAGACCCATTGTCGAGCCAGCCACTTGGAGTGAGTATACGTCCGTTGACAATTTGTTTTAACATAAAAGTTTGATTAGTATGGTGAATTAGTCAGGCTTCACAGTGCCATTTTGTAATCATAGCAATGCTATTGCCACCTCTTATATTTGCATACAAAATTACATAAAAATCTTATACGATTTGCTAATATTAGTGTAAAAAACAATAATTTTTCATCTGTCAAAGGTTTTGACACCGCAAAACAATGTTTACGCTTCGGCAAGCGGAAACCACACAAGCCGCATTTGTAAATGCTTTTGCCATAGCAGGCAAAAGAAAGCGTCAATTAGTTCGTCAAACAGCCACTTTTCTTTTAGTTTGCCCAAATAACACGGCAAAACACTTATAAATTGTTTGTTTTCGCAAATAGTTAGCTTGTGATTGTTGCAAATAACAATAAAAGTCTGTAACTTTGCAAAAACAAAAACAATAATAGAGAGAAAGACAAGATGAAGCATCAATTGAGAAGTGCTGTATGCACCGAAGGTCGCAGAATGGCAGGAGCCAGAGCCCTTTGGGTGGCAGCCGGAATGAAGCACGAGCAGTTTGGCAAACCTATCATCGCGATAGTAAACAGTTTCACGCAGTTTGTACCGGGACATACCCACCTTCATGAGATTGGACAGATTGTCAAGAAGGAAATCGAGGCCATGGGATGCTATGCGGCAGAGTTCAACACCATAGCTGTCGATGACGGCATAGCAATGGGCCACGACGGCATGCTCTACTCGCTTCCCTCACGCGACATCATAGCCGACTCCGTGGAATACATGGTAAACGCCCACAAGGCCGATGCCATGATATGCATCTCCAATTGCGACAAGGTGACGCCCGGAATGCTGATGGCGGCCATGCGCCTTAACATCCCGACCGTGTTCTGCTCTGGTGGCCCCATGGAGGCCGGGCGCTGGAAAGGCGAAAACGCCGACCTGATAACGGCAATGATCAAGGGAGCCGACAAGAGCGTTTCCGATGACGAGATGAGACAGATAGAGCAGTGCGCTTGCCCTGGCTGCGGAAGTTGCTCTGGCATGTTTACCGCCAACTCCATGAACTCTTTGACCGAGGCTATAGGCTTAAGCCTCCCGGGCAACGGCACCATCCTCGCTACCCATAAGAACCGCATCCAGCTCTTCAAGGACGCGGCCCACCTCATTGTGAAAAACGCTTTCGCCTATTATGAGAATGGCGACGAGAGCGTGTTGCCACGCAGCATAGCCACGCGTGAGGCTTTCCTCAACGCCATGACACTCGACATAGCCATGGGCGGCAGCACGAACACCGTGCTCCACCTGCTTGCGGTGGCACAAGAGGGCGGAGTAGACTTCAAGATGAAAGACATAGACAAGTTGAGCCGCAAGGTGCCTTGCCTCTGCAAGTTGGCCCCTAACACCCAGAAATACAGTGTGCAGGAGTGCAACCGCGCCGGCGGAATATTGGGCATATTAAACGAGCTGAACAAGGGTGGCTTGATAAACGGCTCCGTGAAACGCGTAGATGGCAAGACTCTCGACGAGCAGATGAGGAAATATGACATCACGGGGACTCAGATTGACCCTGAGGCCGACCGCATCTACCACTCTGCCCCTGGCAGGAAGTTCTCTACCGTGATGGGCAGCCAGGACGCACAGTGGGAAAGCCTCGACACAGACCGTGAGAACGGTTGCATTCGCGACCTTCAGCACGCATACACCAAAGATGGCGGCCTGGCGGTGCTCTTCGGCAACATAGCGCAGAATGGCTGCGTGGTGAAGACAGCCGGCGTGGCACCAGAGCTTTGGCACTTCGAAGGTCCTGCCGTGTGCTTCGACTCGCAAGAAGACGCTTGCGAGGGTATTCTCGGCGGCAAGGTTAACGCTGGCGACTGCGTTGTAATAACCCACGAGGGACCGAAGGGCGGCCCGGGGATGCAGGAGATGCTTTACCCAACATCTTATATCAAGAGCCGTCATCTTGGCAAGCAGTGCGCACTTATAACCGATGGTCGCTTCTCAGGCGGAACGTCAGGCCTGAGCATTGGCCATATAAGTCCAGAAGCCGCATCAGGAGGCAACATCGGCAAAATCAAGGATGGCGACATAATCGTGATAGACATACCAAGCCGCAGCATCAACGTGAAGTTGAGCGACGATGAGCTTAACGCCCGCCCGCAACAACCGCTGAAGCGCAAGCGCGTGGTAAGCAAGGCACTTCGCGCCTACGCGCAGAGCGTGAGCTCGGCAGACAAGGGTGGCGTGAGAATCATCGACTAAGGATTCACGCGACACACGTGTACCGTGAAAACAAGAATAATATGCAAAAACAAAACACAAGTGAAACTTTCGCGCCCTGGGAGGGAGTGAAAATAGGTGAGGAAGTGAGCGGCGCGGAGATACTGATGCGTGCCCTGTACCAAGAAGACGTGAAGACCATTTTCGGTTATCCCGGTGGCGCCATCATGCCCGTTTACGATGCCCTATATACATACACGCGCAAGAAAGACCCATGGTTCAAACACGTTCTCGTGAGGCACGAGCAAGGAGCCGCGCATGCCGCAGAAGGCTTTGCCCGCGTCAGTGGCAACGTGGGCGTGGCAATAGTGACCTCCGGCCCGGGGGCCACCAATACGCTCACGGGCGTTGCCGATGCCATGATGGACTCAATACCTATCGTGGTGATAGCCGGTCAGGTGGGCGTTAAAGCATTGGGCACCGACGCCTTCCAGGAGGTTGACCTCGTGGACATGGCCCAGCCAATCACGAAATGGAGTTATCAGATTCGTCGCCCCGAGGACGTGGCATGGGCAGTGAACCGCGCGTTCTACATCGCAAGGAGCGGTCGCCCAGGCCCCGTGGTGCTCGACTTCCCACGCAACGCCCAGGTGGGCAAGGCGAAATGGATGCCTGGAAAGACAGACACCGTACGCTCGTACAACCCTTATCCAAAAATTAGCGAGGAAGCCGTGGAAGCCGCGGCGGAACTTATCAACAACGCCAAGAAGCCTTTTGCCCTCGTGGGCCATGGAGTGGAGATTGGCAACGCGCAAAAGGAGTTGCGTGAACTTCTTGAAAAAGCCGATATCCCCGCGGCACGCACGCTCTTAGGCCTCTCGGCACTGCCCTCGGATCATCCCCTGAACATGGGAATGCTCGGAATGCATGGCAATTACGCCCCGAACATCAAGCAGCAAGAGTGCGACGTGCTCATCGCCATAGGCATGCGCTTCTCGGATCGCGTTACGGGAAGGCTCGACAAGTATGCCAAGCAAGCGAAGGTGATACATCTTGACATAGACCCGGCGGAAATAGACAAGAACGTGAAGACCGACGTGGCGGTGATTGGCGATTGCAAGGAGAGCTTGGCACGCATCACGAAGTTGGTCAACAAAAATGAGCACAAGAGATGGATAGAGTCGTTTAATCCCCTGTATGAGGAGGAGAAACGTGAGGTCATTAATCCGTCGGTGCATCCAAAGGAAGGCGAACTGTTGATGGGCGAGGTGATAAACGCCGTGGCTGAGGCTACCAATGGCGAGGCGGTGATGTGCAACGACGTTGGCTTGCACCAAATGTTCTCGTGCCGCTATTTCAAGTACAAGAAAGATCGCAGCGTGGTCAGCAGCGGTGGCTTTGGCACCATGGGCTTTGGTCTGCCGGCGGCGATAGGCGCCACCTTTGGCGCTCCCGACAGGCAAGTGGTGCTTTTCACGGGCGACGGCAGCTTCCAGATGTGCATAGAGGAGCTCGGCACTATAATGGAGCAGCAGGCACCTGTCAAGATAATCCTTCTCAACAACCATTACCTTGGCAACGTGCGTCAGTGGCAAGACCTGATGTTCAACCATCGCCGCTCGTTCACATATATGCTAAATCCTCATTACCAGATGATAGCCGAAGGATATGGCATCAAATATGACGTGGTGACAAGTCGCGATGAGCTAAAGGCAAAAGTAGAGAAGATGGTGAAGACCGATGGGCCCTACATTCTTGAGTGCGCCGTCAAGGAGGATGAGAACGTAAGACCGATGGTGACACCAGGCTGCTCTGTTGATGAGATGCAACTGCATCTCGACATTTAATTCTCTCTGTTTATAATAACGCTGATTTAAGCTTGAATTTCAATGGAAAACAAATTCTATACACTATTGGTCTACAGTGAGAACGTGGCTGGCGTGCTCAATGAAATCACGGGTGTCTTCACTCGTCGCCAAATAAACATCGAGAGCATCAACGTGTCGGCTTCGAGCATTGATGGCATACATAAGTACACCATAACTTGCTGGAGCGACGCTGACCAGATTTTGAAGATAAAGAAACAGATAGAGAAAAAGATAAGCGTGATAAAGGCCGATTACTATACGGACGACGAGCTTTTCATCCATGAGGTCGCGCTCTACAAGATTTCTACGCCAATTCTTCTCGACAATCCTGAGATTTCGCGTGCCATCCGCCAGCACAGTGCGCGAATGATGGAGGTAAACCCTACTTACGCCACGGTGCAGCTCGCCGGATTGACAGAAGACATCACCGACCTATACTCAAAACTGAACAGCTTCGACTGTTTGCTACAATATACTCGTTCTGGACGTATAGCCGTGACGCGCAGCTTTGAGGAACCTGTCACCAAATACCTTCAAGAGCATGGAGAATAAAGAATTGCTGCCTAAAGTCGGCGCATACAAGTTTCAAATAGAGCCGTTCCATTGCGATTTCAGCAACAGGCTCTTTCCTGGTCATTTAGGCAATGGGATGCTTAACGCGGCCGATTACCACAGTGGCGACCGAGGCTACGGAGTAGCGGAACTTAACCTCAGTCGCAAGACGTGGGTGCTCTCACGCTTTGCCATCGAGATTATGGATATGCCAAAAGCATACGAAAAGGTAGAGGTTCAGACATGGGTGGAGTCGGTTAAGAAGTTTTTCACGAGCCGCAACTACGCCGTTGTCAGTCCAGACGGGACGAAGCCTTATGCTTATGGGCGAAGCATTTGGGCGATGATAGACATAGATACCCGCCAACCTACCGACATTTATTCCGTCCATGACGGTCTAATAGAGAAATATGTCAACACGAAAAAGGAATGCCCCATAGCTCCTCCAGCAAGGGTGGCCATCGGACAAGACCTTGAGCTGGCAAGAGAGATAAACATATATTATAATGACATAGACATCAATGGACATCTCAATTCGGTAAAGTATATTGACCACGTGCTCGACCTCTTCGACATCGACTACTACCGCACTCACCACTTGCGCCGTATAGACATCGCTTACGTGGCAGAGGCGCATGTGGGCGACGTGGTTCGCCTATACAAGGCGCAAGTTGAAGAAGGCACTTATGTGGTGAAAATGACAAAATTGGCAGAAAAAGAAGTGGAGATTGTAAGATGCATGGTTAAATTTGTAAAAGATTGAAAGAAATCTTTGGTGGTTTTATACAAAACCGTTACCTTTGCATCCAATTAAAGAACCACCCAACAAAAAGGAAAGAAGTAACAAGTCATACTTAAAAGTATTATTATTATGCCAAAAATGAATTTTGGTGGCGTTGAGGAGAACATCGTCACGAGAGAGGAGTTCACATTAGAGAAGGCACGCGAGGTGCTGAAGAATGAGACCATCGCGGTCATTGGTTACGGTATTCAGGGACCTGGCCAGGCAGGCAACCTTCGTGACAACGGTTTCAACGTAATCGTGGGTCAACGTAAGGGTCGCAGCTACGACAAGGCAGTTGCCGACGGATGGGTTCCCGGCAAGACTTTGTTCTCCATCGAGGAGGCAGCCGAGAAAGGCACAATCATCGCAATGTTGCTTTCTGACGCCGGCCAGATTGCACAGTGGCCAAAGATCAAGCCTTTCTTGACAAAGGGTAAATCTTTGTATTACAGCCATGGCTTCGCAATCAACTGGAATGATCGCACTGGCGTAGTTCCTCCAAAGGACATTGATGTTATAATGGTTGCTCCTAAGGGTTCGGGCACATCGCTCCGCACACTGTTCCTTGAGGGACGTGGCATAAACTCAAGTTACGCAATTTACCAGGATGCTTCTGGCAAGGCTAAGGAGAAAACATTGGCAATGGGTGTTGGCATTGGCTCAGGATACCTGTTTGAGACAACATTCCACAAGGAGGCAACATCCGACCTTACAGGTGAACGTGGTTCGCTGATGGGCGCTATCGAGGGCCTGTTTGAGGCTCAGTATGATGTGCTTCGCGAGCATGGACACTCACCATCAGAGGCTTTCAACGAGACGGTTGAAGAGCTGACTCAGAGCCTTGCACCTCTGTTTGGCGATAAGGGTATGGACTGGATGTACGCAAACTGCTCAACAACGGCGCAGCGTGGCGCACTTGACTGGCGTCCTCGCTTCAAGGCAGCGTGCCTGCCTGTGATGGAATGGTTGTACGCTTCGGTTGAGAGCGGCAACGAGGCCCAAATCTCTATCGACAAGAACTCTCAGCCTGACTATCGTGAGAAGTTGAACGCTGAGCTAAAAGCCATGCACGACATGGAAATGTGGCGCGCTGGTGAGACAGTCCGTCAGCTGCGCCCAGAGAACAATTAACGTCTCATCAGAGTTTGATCATTGCCTGTTACATCAAGTCGTATGACTTGATAACAAGGAAAGCAAAAACTTACGAATTGCAATATTCTACACCATTGCAATGGTTTAGAATGATTATAACTTGCCCCCGAAAGCTACTGAAAAAAAAACTTTCGGGGGCTATTTATTGGTTCCACAGATAAAGTCTATTAGGACAAGGGTGAGCCCAAGGGCACCGTAGCGACCTAAAAACTGCACAAATCAAGAAAAATGAGAAAAACATTGCTAAAAAGCACAAGGAATCAATGCTTTTTAGTAACTTTGTTAGCCGAAAGAAAACATATGATATTTATAGCAAAAAGGTATTATGAAGGTCGGTCTTTTCATTCCATGCTACGTTGACGCGCTCTACCCTTCGGTTGGCGTTGCCACATACAAGCTACTGAGGCATTTCGGCATCAGCGTCAACTATCCCGAAAAGCAAACATGCTGCGGCCAACCCATGGGCAACGCGGGGTTTGAGAAGATGGTAAAGCCGCTTGCTGAAAAGTTTGAGGCCCTGTTCAAGGATTTTGATTACGTCGTGGCGCCGTCGGCATCGTGCGCCGCCTACGTACGACTTTACTATCCTAACCTGCATCAATGCGGCAACGATCATTTCACCGTGCCAGCGAAGACAATGGACATAGTGGAATTTCTTCACGACGTGTTGAAGATAAAGATACTTCCTGGATCCTTCCCACACACGGTCAGCGTGCACAACAGTTGCCATGGCGTGAGGGAACTAAACCTGTCGGCACCGTCGGAGAGAAGCATTCCATCATACAACAAGATAATAGACCTTCTTAAACTCAAGGCGGGCATAACCGTTTACGAGCCTGATCGCAAGGACGAGTGTTGCGGCTTCGGCGGCATGTTTTCCGTGGAGGAGCCAGACGTTTCCATCAGAATGGGCGAGGACAAGATCATGCGCCACATGGCCACAGGAGCCGAATATGTCACTGGTCCCGACTCGTCGTGCCTCATGCACATGCAAGGCATAGCGAAGAAAGAGCACAAGAACATCAAGTTTATTCATGTAGCGGAGATATTAGCAGCAGGATTATGAGCACAGAGCATTCAAGAAGAGCTAAGGATATTCTAAAGAATCACGACAAGGTTACGCGCCACGACACCACATTTTGGGGCGTTCGCCAAGGTCATGACCGCATGATGCACGGCTTGCCTGAGTGGGAGTCGCTGCGCGACCACGCCTCGCAAATAAAGATGCACACAATTACACACCTCGCCGACTACCTTGAGCAATTCGCGTCACAGCTGGAGAGCAGAGGAGTGATAGTGCACTGGGCAAAAGACGCCGAAGAGCTCAACGAGACCGTCTACGGCATTCTTGAAAGCCATGGCGTAAAGAAAATGGTGAAGTCGAAGTCGATGCTCACCGAGGAATGCGGACTCAACCCATACCTCATAAGCCGTGGCATCGACGTGGTTGAGACCGACCTTGGCGAGAGGATATTGCAGCTCATGAAGCGCAAGCCAGCGCACATCGTCATGCCCGCCATCCACATCACCAAAGAAGAAGTGGCCAAATGTTTCGAGGAGAAAGGCATAAGCCCGGAAAAAGGCAATTGCGACCCGACATATCTGACCTACTGCGCGCGAGAGAGCCTTCGCCACGAATTTGAGGAAGCCCAAGCCGGACTAACCGGTTGCAACTTTGGCGTGGCCAAGACAGGCGACATCGTGGTTTGCACCAACGAGGGCAACGCCGACATGTCCACCTCGATGCCAAAACTGCACATCGTCACCATGGGCATAGAGAAGCTCGTGCCCGACTATGACTCGCTTGCCGTTTTCCAGCGACTTCTATGCCGTTGTGGTACAGGACAGCCAACAACAACCTTCACTTCACACTTCCGCCAGGCAAGGCCCGGAGCCGAGATGCACGTTGTGTTGCTCGACGGATGGCGAAGCGACGCAATAGCCGACCCAGACCACTGGCAGACGCTGAAATGCATACGCTGTGGAGCCTGCATGAACACGTGTCCAGTGTATCGTCGCTCCACGGGAGCAAGCTACACATTCTTCATACCTGGTCCAATAGGCATCAACCTCGGCATGCTGAAAGACCCACGGCGATATTACGATAACGTGTCGGCTTGCTCGCTCTGCATGAGTTGCGATAACGTATGCCCGGCAGAAGTTGGGCCTGGCTCGCAAGTCTATATTTGGCGACAAAGCCTCGACAAGCTTGGCAAGGCCAACAAGTTGAAGAAGGTCATGTCGGAAGGCATGAGTGTTATTTTCGATCATCCATCGCTCTACGACACGGCGATGCGGTTCGCACCATTCGCCAACTACGTACCCGACTCAATGACCCATTTCTCCAACCTGAACCCTTGGGGCATAGGCCATACCAAGCCTGAGTTCGCGCACAAGTGTTTCCACCAAATCTGGAAAGACCTGAATAAGAACTCGAGCCAATAGGCTATTGTGCACTTTATAAAAACACCTTTTTGCTATACCGTAACCTCCACGCTGAAATCGCATGGATTTTACACTGAAATCGCGTTGGCTTTACAAAGTAATGCCAACGCGATTTTTAAACTCTCAAGAAACCATGCCAACAGCTTCATCGAGTAGCATTGAATAATTGATGAAAAAGAGAAGCTGTAAGTTTTGAGATTAGCAATAAAAAGGTTACTTTTGCACGGTAAAATAAAAAAGATGAGCAAGAGGAGTTCAAAAAACAAGCCCAAATCTTTTAGCGAAGCCATCGGCATAAAAGACAGATTAGAAAGCGACACGGTCAACTTCTTAGTTGGCCTTGCCATACTCGCGTTAGCAGTATACCTTGTCATCGCCATGGTCAGCTATTTAGCCACTGGCCAGGCCGACCAAAGCTTGTTGGAGTCGTTGCAGCCAGCCGACTTTTTCAACACCAACCACGAATTCAGCAACACTTGCAGTTCGCTTGGTGCCATTGTGGCTTATTTCCTCATTACCATAAATTTCGGCTTGCCCGCATTTGCAATACCTGTCTTTCTCATTCTTGCCGCGCTCAAGCGAATGAAGGTATGCACATCACTAAACCTCCTAAAATGGTTTTTCTGTCTGGCATTTGCCATGATATGGCTGTCAGCGGTTCTCGCCAAGTTTATCGCGCCGTTGATGGGTGCCGAAGTTTATAACCCTGGTGGCATGCACGGCCTTTTATGCGTGCAAAGGATTGAGGACGTGGTAGGCACTCCTGGCCTTGTCGCCATTCTCATAGTCACGGCCATAGCTTTCCTCACCTATCTCAGCCACGAGACGATTGAAGTGGTTCGTAAGGTGCTCAACCCCGTGAAATATTTCACCGACAAGATAAAAGTCACCGTGAACAACCATCCAGTGACAAAAGACGGCGAACTGCAAACCGACATCGTTGAGCCTGATACTATCGAGGATGAAGCCAATGACAAAAAAGCAGCAAAAGAACCAAACGAGGAATCGATGCCCAACGTGGTTGACCTGACCGACTTAAGTCAGTTTGAGGCCAAGCCCAAGCCAGAGACACACACCAACGAGCCCCAAGCCATGGCCACGACTGGGCAAGGCGACGAACCTGCCGAGATGACCGTGGAAAAATCGAAAGACGAGCCTAAGGCTTCGGGCAGCAAGACGACAGTGCTGACCGATCTCGACACGCCAATCAATCCATGGGAGCCTTTCACTAAATACAAGTTCCCCACCCTGAACCTGCTGAAGAAATACGACAGCAAGCCTGTCATCGACATGGAGGAGATAAAGTCGAACAACGCACGCATCGTGGAGGTGTTGAAGAGCTTTGGCGTGGAAATAAGCAAAATCAACGCCACTGTCGGCCCAACGGTGACGCTCTATGAGATTACGCCAGCTGAAGGCGTGAGGATAAGCAAGATACGCGGTTTGGAAGCCGACATCGCCCTTAGTCTCTCGGCTCTTGGCATACGCATCATCGCGCCTATCCCTGGCAAGGGCACCATTGGAATAGAAGTGCCAAACAAGAAACCACAAATAGTGTCGATGGAAAGCGTGCTCAACACCAAAAAGTTTCAGGATACGAAAATGGCATTGCCCATGGCGTTGGGAAAGACGATCACCAACGAGGTGTTCATGGTAGACCTTGCCAAGCTTCCACACTTGCTGGTGGCTGGTGCCACGGGACAGGGTAAGTCGGTAGGACTGAATGCCATAATCACATCTTTATTATATAAGAAGCATCCAAACGAGCTGAAGTTCGTGCTTGTAGACCCCAAAAAAGTAGAGTTCAGCATCTACAACAAGATAGCTCCACACTATATGGCAGCATTGCCAGAGAATGAGGATGAGCCCATCATCACCGACGTGCAGAAGGTGGTGCGCACGCTCAACTCCTTATGCAAGCTCATGGATCATCGCTACGACATGCTCAAGCTCGCCAACGTGAAGAAGATTGACGAATACAACGACAAGTTCATCCATCACAAGCTGCGGCTTACCGATGGGCACGAATACATGCCATATATCGTAGTCGTAATCGACGAGTTCGGCGACCTCATCATGACAGCCGGCAAGGAAATTGAAGCACCAATAGCGCGCATCGCCCAACTCGCCCGTGCAGTGGGCATACACATGATAATAGCGACGCAGAGACCTACCACAAGAATCATCACAGGTAACATCAAGGCTAACTTCCCTGGCCGCATGGCGTTCCGCGTGGCCTCGCAAATCGACTCGCGCACCATACTCGACCGCACGGGCGCCGACCAACTCGTGGGTCGTGGCGACATGCTATTCCTTGGCGGTGGCGAACCTGTGCGCGTGCAGTGCGCGTTCATCGACACGCCAGAAATAGAGGCGGTCAACGACTTCATAGCAGCTGAGCCTGGCCCTGTGGACGCTATGGAACTTCCAGAGCCAGATGACCCCAACGCCATTGGTGCCGGTGGTGGCATTGAGGGAGAAGCAAAGAATCTTGACCCATACTTTGACGAAGCCGCACATGCAATAGTGATTTCGCAACAAGGCTCTACAAGCATGATCCAACGGCGCTTCTCCATTGGCTACAACCGCGCGGGAAGATTGATGGACCAGTTGGAGAAGGCCGGAATCGTAGGAGCCGCACAAGGCTCCAAGCCACGCGAAGTGCTACTGCAAGACGAGGCGAGCCTCAACGTGCTCTTAGCGAGAATCCATGGCGCATGAAAAGGAAGAATTACAGTTTAAACATATAGGATATAACTTATTCAAGGTTATGAGGAAAATATTGTTTATCAGCATTCTGTTGACGCTTTGCATTGGCACATTTGCCCAAAGCGGCTCACAGGCAATGAAAGTGTTAGACAAGGCCACTTCCATCGTTGGGAGAAAAGGTGGCGCGGAGGCCAACTTCACGGTTTCCGGCAAAAAGACCGGCACGCAGTCGGGCACAATAGCCATCAAAGGCAACATGTTCATGGCTCGCACGAACAAGGCCATGGTGTGGTTCAATGGCAAAACGCAATGGAGCTACCTCAAAATGACAAACGAGGTGAACATCTCCACGCCCAACGAGGCAAAGCGCATGAGCATGAACCCATATACGTTCATGTCCATGTACAAGAAAGGATACAACCTGTCCATGACAACATCTGGTGGAAACTACATTGTGCACATGACCGCGCAAAACAGACAAAGGAGCGTGCAAGAAGCTTATATCACGATAAGCAAAGGCTCATACAAGCCATCCGTAGTGAAAATGAGACAGGGCAATGATTGGACTACTATCTCGATAACCAATTTCAAGGCAAAGAACCAACCAACAAGCAAGTTTTCTTTCAATCAGAAGGATTTTCCAAAGGCCGATGTCATTGACTTGAGATAATGGCTGACGCAATATCAAACAATTAGGTGCAAATCTGCTTAGCATTTTTGCACCATTTTTTTTAGCTATTAATTCAGAGTAATCCCGATTATGTGCCACATCATTTTTACATGATTACAATGAAAAACCTCGGAAATATTTGGATGTTCGGCAATATCATCGTAACTTTGGGGAAACAACTCACACAATCACATGAAAAGATTATTAATATCCGCTTGCCTATTATTGGCAATGAGCGCGACAACTATGGCGCAGTCCGAAGCAGAGTGTCTCTCTTTTCTTTACAAGAGCATGTCCACTCCCGACCGCATAGACTATACTAAGGCCTATTGGCAGAAGCAAGTGCGCATGGCGTTGAAAGCGAGAGCAGATATGCCTTGGGGAAAGAAAGTGCCCAAATGGGAGTTTGAGAACTTTGTCCTTCCAGTCAGGGTGAACAATGAGGCGTTGGACAATTCTCGCGAAATCATTTACAAGGAATTGGCTCCTCGCGTCAAAGGCCTCACCATGGAGCAAGCCGCCTTGGAAGTGAACCACTGGTGCCATGAGAAAGTGAGCTACCGCCCAAGCGATGGCCGCACGTCGTCACCTCTCGCCACTATGCGCAATAGCATTGGCCGCTGTGGAGAAGAGAGTACCTTCGCCGTAGCGGCTCTTCGCTCTGTTGGCATCCCTGCCCGTCAGGTTTACTGCCCACGATGGGCGCATACTGATGACAACCACGCATGGGTAGAGGTGTGGATTGATGGCCGCTGGCGCTTTATGGGTGCTTGCGAACCTGAGGCGACATTGGATAAGGGATGGTTCAACTGGGCGGCAAGCCGCGCGATGCTCGTTCGCGCGTACGACTATGGGGGCAACGAGATAGCGACCACCGACACCTACGCCCCAACAAAGACATTGAAGGTTAGGGTTGTGGACGAAGAAGGAAAGGCAATAAAAGGGGCAACTGTCGACTTCCGCGTCTACAACTACTCCGAGTTCTATCCTATATGCTCCACCAAGAGCGACGCGGAGGGTTATGCCACATTCAAGACCGGCTATGGCGACTTGCTGGTGTGGGCCGGCACAAAAGACAAGTATGGCGTGAAAATAGCTGATGCCTACTCCACCGAGATTACCATAACACCTTGTCACGAGTCTGGAAGTTCATGGGTTGATGAATACGACCTGCACGTTCCCACCACCGTGCTCCAAGAGCCTGACCGCAGCGTTGTAGACACGGTAAGCGAAAACAGTCGCCGCTTGACCGCCGAAGACAAAATTCGCACTGCATACCAGAAGCGGACGTTCTATCAAGGCGACAACGACATTCTGAAGAAGGCGCGCAGCAACTGGAAGGTAATGGATAAGTTCTTGAAGGAAAAGAACCCAAAGACAAACCTTGTGCTTCAAGGACTTAGCGAGAAGGATCTTCGCGATGTCTCCATAGACGTCCTTCACGACGCTTGCCTGCTAAGCAACGACGCTTTGCAAAGTGGAGGCATTCGCATCTCAACGGAGCATCTCAGGCCCTATGTGGCTTTCTTGCAGAAGCGTTTGCCAAAGATGACAGCCAAGGAATGGATTGCCTGGGTAGAAAACAATATCAAGGTGGACAACTCCAATAATCCCAAGCAGCTCTACGTGTCTGCCGTTGGCGTTTACAACAACCGCACGTGTGATGCCCGCAGCCGAGAGCTCTTCACCGTGGCTGGCGCGCGTGCGCTCGGCATGAAGGCCAAGCTCGACCCATTGGGCAAGGCGATGGTCGCCAACGGGGACTCTTGGATTCAGCTCAGCAACAAACAGTCTACAGAACCAAAACAGGCACAAGGCACACTCAAGCTCGAAGTGCCAGCCGACGTGATGTACTACCATGGCTACACCATATCAAAGATGGTTGATGGCCGTCCAACGTCGCTCGACTATGCTGATGATGACCCAACCGTGACAGAAAAGTTCCGCAATGGACTCAGCCTCCCCGCTGGCGACTACCTTCTCACCACAGGCACGCGTCTCAAAGGTGGCGACGTGCTAACCCACAACGTGATGTTCACGCTCAAGGCTGGTCAGACCACGACCATACCTGTGTTCTTCCGCACAAGTTCAAGAAGCGTGAAAAGCGACTTGCAACTTGATGACAGCGAAAAGAACGCAAGTGCCACATCCGTCCAAAGCGCACAATAATTTACTATAATAGCATTCCCTCCCCTTGGTTTCCATCATGGAAGCCAAGGGGCTTTGTTTTAATGTTTCCGGATACATGAAGTTAGAAGTTTGCTGTGGGAATATCGCAAGCGTAAAGGCCGCTATTGATGGTGGAGCTGACCGAATAGAACTATGTCGCGACTTGGAACTCGATGGGCTCACCCCAAGCCAAGAGATGATTCGCGAGGCCGTAAGTCTCTGTCATCCAGCTGGATTGTTGGTTCACGTTCTCGTCAGGTCTCGCGATGGCAATTTCGTTTACGATGATGCCGAGGTTGAGAAAATGGAAAATGAAATACGCATGGCCGTCGGTGAAGGTGCCGACGGTGTTGTCATAGGGGCGCTAACTCCCGATGGCTACATAGACGTTGACGCGTGCCGAAAATGGATTGATGCAGTTCAACTCGCCAATGGGCACCTCTGCCGCAACGTGACGTTTCATCGCGCCTTTGACGTATGCAACAATCCATTGGAGGCCATATGGCAAGTCGCGCGACTGGGATGCAACCGCATCCTTACATCCGGGCAACAATCCACTGCTGAAAAAGGCATACCATTGCTGAAGCAACTCGTGAGAAAGGCCGAAGAAATATCCGCCAAGTCAGGACACGAGTTTAGCATATTGTGCGGAGCTGGCGTAAACACCCTAAATGCCAGCATGATATTAAAAGAAACGGGAGCCACGGAAATACATGGCTCCCTGCGCACGGGTCTTGTTTCTGACGCTCAAAAGATAAGGCAAGTGAAGCGATCTATCTCTTGACCACTATCACGTGGTCTGGCGTGGTCAATGTAGCGGGGATGGCAATGTGCAATTCCTTGTTCTTATATGTATAAGTCACCTTCTTTCCTGTTTGGAAGTCGGTGACTTCTTTTGGCTTTTTAGCCATCGGCATGGTGACACCGCTTGGGGCTTTCCTGCCTTCATCGGGGCAAATGTGCACATACACCTTGCCATTTTTCTCAGTAGTAGCGCCCCACTCGCAAGGTTTCATCGGGCCTGCCACGCTGCCATACAGTGTCTCGCCATAGACACGCATCCATTTGCCCAGCTCCTTTAACCGGTCAAGAGCCAACGCCGGTAGTTCACCGTTGGGCTGTGGGCCGATGTTCAGCAACAGGTTAGCACCCTTTCCCGACGTGTTGATGAGCAGGCGGATAAGTTCTGCCACCGACTTGTAGTTCTGGTCCACTACCTTATAGCCCCACATGCCGTTCATGGTCTGACAAGTCTCCAATGGCAAGTGACTTATCTGCGCCGCCTTATCCACGAAGCCTGCCGTGTTCTCACCAGGCAGGTCACGCTCAAAGATTTGCATGTCCTCTCCGTCAAAAGGTTTCATATGGTGATTGTTACCTATGAGACAAGCGGGCTGCAACTTGTGGATAAGGGCATATTGCTCAGGCAGGTGCCAGTTGAATGGAACTGAGTCTTGGTCGTGATCCCACCAGCCATCAAACCAGATGGCGCCAATCTTGCCGTAGCGGGTCAGCAGTTCTGTGAGCTGGGCGTTCATGAATTTGAAATAGTGAGGCCAATCGCTCTTGGTGCTGTTCTTTCCGCAATGCCGACCCGTGCGACCCATCGGGTAGTCGTCGCGCGTCCAGTCGATGTGGCTGTAATAAAGATGCAACCTCATCCCCTCCTCGTGGCAAGCGTCGGCAAGTTCTTTCACCACGTCACGCTTGAAAGGCGATGCCTTCATTATATTGTAATCACTCTGCTTAGTGTCCCACATCGAGAAGCCGTCGTGGTGGCGAGTGGTGAAGCAAATATACTTCGCGCCAGCATCTTTTATGGCGCGCACCCACTCATGGGCGTTGAAACGATGGGGATAGAAAGCGTCGGCGGCCTTGGCGTATTCCATGCGGTCTGGCACGGCGTTTTGCAAATACCACTCTCCTTGGGCAAACGTGCTGTAAATGCCCCAATGAAGGAAAATGCCGAACTTGGCATTGCGGAAATTCTCACGTTCCGCAAGGTTCTCCTTAGTCGGCACATAGGTTTGTGCCATGGCTCCGAGAAAACACAAAAAGAATGCGATAGTAGACAGTGTTCTTTTCATATATGAATAATAAAAGATTTAACGCCAAAAATACAAATAAAACCGTGAAACGGCAAACATCTTCTAATATTTTCGCTACCTTTGCTAAAAATTATTCAGCTAAACTTATATGCGACGATTATTAGTTTCCCTTTTCGCGCTTTGCGCCACGCTTTTGTCTTTTTCACAGTCCAGTCAACCAAAGCCCTTGCCATGGCGCGGCATGATGATTGACGTCAGCCGTCATTTCGTGCCACTCAGCGAGCTGTATCGTGAGGTTGACATCATGAGCCGCTATGGGCTCAACATCCTGCACCTTCATCTCACCGACGCGGCTGGTTGGCGCATGGAAATAAAAGCCTATCCCCGACTCACCGAGGTGGGCGCATGGCGCACAAGGCAGACATGGAAAGAGTGGTGGAACAAGCCGGAGAACCAAGAAGGCCAAGACCTCAGCTATGTGCGTGCCTACAGCAATAGCAAGGACGGCTTTGGCGGCTACTACACACAAGAGGAACTGAAAGGACTGGTGAAATACGCCCAGACCAAGGGCGTCACAATAGTGCCCGAGATAGAGTTCCCTGGCCACAGCGAGGAAGTGTGCGCCGCATATCCCGAAGTGGCGTTCAACCATGCGGAAATGGACGTTTCCAAGGATGAGACCTACAAGTTCATGGAGACGATATTGAAAGAGGTCACCGAGGTCTTCCCCTCCACCTACATACATTGCGGTGGCGACGAGACGGCGACACAAAAAGAGGAGTATCCCAACGCCATACGCCGGATGAACTCCATCGTGCGCGGCCTTGGCCGAAAGATGGTGGTATGGGATGAGGCTCTCTCCGACTCCAAGGCCGACAGCAGCATCGTCATCATGGTCTGGCGCAACGCCGACACTGGCAAGAAGGCCTTGTCGCTTGGCCACGAGGTGGTGATGTGCCCAGGCTCGTGGTGCTATCTTGACAGTTATCAAGACGCACCAGCCACTCAACCCGAGACGATGGGCGGATACAGGCCACTTAAGCACATTTGGGACTTTGGCAAGGAGATAGCCCCATTCCGAGACAAGCTCCTCGGCGCGCAGGTGACATTGTTCACAGAGTATGTGCCCACAGTGAGCTTGCTGCAATACCAGTTGTGGCCGCGTGCGCTTGCCATGGGCGAGATAGGCCTTGGCCGCACTCGCTCATACAAGGAGTTCCACAAATGGGCCACTCATGTCACCGACAGCTTGCGCAAGGCTGGCGTAAACGCCTTTGACCTCAGGAAAGAAATTGGCGAGCGCCCGGAATATTTCAAGAAAGTGAAGCACTTGGCCATAGGCGGCAAGGTGAGGTTCAATGGCAACTGCCATTACAGCGACGTGTATAGCGCAGGTGGCGACAACGCCCTCGTCGACGGCTTGCAAGGCACGTGGAACAACAACGACAATCGCTGGCAAGGATTCTGCTGCGACCTCGACATCACCATAGACCTTGGCAAGGAGCGCACCGTGCATGACGTGACCATGAACTTCATGCAGCTCACGGGACCCGAGATTTTCTTCCCCGAACAAGTCACGGTCAACGGCGAGCAATGCACAGGCAATCCCAAGGATTTGCCCTACTCCATTTGCAATTACACTCTGAGCAAGAAGCAAACCACTCGCTATCTTCACATCAAGGCCAAGCGTTCACCTCGCAATGGCTGGCTGTTTGTCGACGAGGTTATCGTAAAGTAAATGAAATATACCTGTTCCAAGCCACACTACGCGCTCCTTGACGGGCTGCGTGGCGTGGCGGCCTTGCTTGTGGTATGGTATCACGTGTTCGAAGGATACCAGTTCGCGGGCAACAAGCCTATCATCGATTTTGACAACCACGGCTACCTCGCCGTCGACTTTTTCTTCATCCTGTCGGGTTTCGTCATCGGCTATGCCTACGACGACCGTTGGGGCAAGTCGCTCAACCTTTGCTCGTTCTTCCGTCGTCGCCTTATCCGTCTTCACCCTATGGTGATGATTGGTGCCGTGATTGGTGCCGTGTCGTTTCTGCTCACCGGCATGGAACGTTGGGACGGCACCCACTCCACTATCCTTCCCACTCTCCTTGCCGTGCTCTGCTCATGGCTAATGATCCCAGCGTTGCCAGGCATGCCGCGCGACGTGCGAGGCAATGGCGAGATGTTTCCGCTCAACGGTCCCTGCTGGTCGCTCTTCTTCGAGTATATCGGCAACATCATCTACGCTTTCATCATGCGCCGACTGCCCACGCGCGTCTTGGCTTGCGCTTCCGCCCTGCTGTGCTTGGCGTTGGCCTGGTTTGCCGTCACCTACCAGTCTGGCTATGGCTCAATAGGGGTCGGATGGACTTTGGACACGACAAACCTCCTTGGGGGGCTGCTGCGCATGCTTTGCCCATTCACCATCGGCCTTCTTATGTCGAGGGTGTTCAAGCCTTTGAAAAACGCGCGCGGAGCGTTCTGGACAGGTGCCATCGCCCTGTTGCTGCTCTTCCATGTGCCCTATATCGATGGCGACAGCCAGTTGAGCCTCAACGGAGTGTTCGAATCGGCATGCGTCATCGTCATCTTCCCTGCCATAGTTTGGCTTGCGGCGTCTGGCAAGACCACCGACAAGACTTCGACAAGGATATGCCGTTTCCTTGGCGACATTTCCTACCCGCTATATGTCGTGCATTATCCCTTGATGTACGCGTTCTATATGTGGCTCATCAAGACAAGGCAATACACCTTTGCCGAGACCTGGCCCATGGCCATTGCCACCATGGCTTGCAGCGTCTGCGTCGCCTGGCTGTGCCTCAAGTTCTATGACGAGCCCGTGAGGAAATGGCTTAAGCGGCATTAAGGCTCGTCAGACCTCTTCCACTATCTCCGACAAGTCCTTGCGCACCTTCTTTGGGCAAGGACAGTCGGGAGCCACGTGCCCAACTGGAATAATTGCCACTGCCTCATACCCTTCCCTTGGGAACAGGCGCTTGACAGCCTCAACATCATAGTTGGCGACCCAACAAGTGCCGAGACCGCGATCAGCAGCTGCAAGCACGAGATGCTCTATGGCGATGCCGAGGTCTATGTCGCCATGAGCCTTGTGGTCATCGGGGCGAACCCAACATTCCGACGTGTTTTTCATTGCCAACACATAAACCTGTGCCTGTTGGAACCATGGGCGGTCATAACACTGCCTCACCTTTGCCTTGCCCTCGTCCGACGTTATCAACAAGAACTTCCATGGCTGATAGTTGTGGGCCGACGGTGCCAGCCGCGCACATTCCATCATGTAGTCTATATCAGCCTTGCTGACAGGCTCGGCAGTGTACCTGCGCGCCGAAAAACGTTTTGTTGCTAATTCCTTGAAATCCATGTTTTAATAATCATTAAATTGTCCTAACTATAAAATGTGACAAGCCTAAACCATGGCATCACTTCACGCCACAAAGGTAACAAAAACATATCTCTTCAACAAAAATAAAAGACGATAAAAAAGCCCGTCGGCTTCACGCTTGAATCGCATCGGCTTTACACTTGAATGGCGTTGGCTTTACGCTTGAATCGCATCGCGATTCAAGCGTAAAGCCAACGCCATATGCTAAGGGTGCGTTTTTGCAATGTGTATATTGCAAAAACGCACCCTCTTTTTATTCAATAAGGCGACCTGCGGGTCTACTTGATGGTGTTGTCGATAAAGGCATCGAGGACTTGAGTCTTCTCTCCTACCGGCGTGATGTCGTAGTCGGCGATGGCCGCTGGAATCATGCAGCTGTAACCCTCCTTGAGCACAAGCTCATCGCCAGTTTCGTTGACCTTGATTTTGCAGTCTCCCTTCAGGCACATGCAGACAACGAAGCTGTCAAAGCCTTTCATGTCGTAATGATGCTGCTTGTCGAGGTCGCTCACCCTCACGCAGAAATACTTGGTGTCGAGGATTACGTTTGGCGTGTTTGCCTCGTGTGAGTATTCGGAGCTGTAAGAGTCCGCCACGTTGAAGTCGAGAGCCTCAGCCGCAAGCTCGGTGTGCAATTCGCGAGGCTTGCCGTCAAGACCTGGACGGTTGTAGTCGTAGATGCGATAAGTGAGGTCAGACGACTGCTGAATCTCGGCTAGCATGATGCCGCTGCAAATGGCGTGGACCCTGCCAGCCGGGATATAGAACACGTCACCGGCCTTGACCTCGTGGCGCGCCAGCACGTCAGTGATGGTGCCGTCGGCAATGCGCCGCTTGTATTCCTCTTTCGAGATCTTTGTCTTGAAACCACAATAGAGGTAGCTGCCAGGCTTGGCATCGAGCACATACCACATCTCTGTCTTGCCCATCTTGCCATGCACGCGCTTTGCCATCTCGTCGTTGGGGTGAACCTGGATGCTCAAGTCTTTCTTCGCATCGATGAACTTGACGAGCAAAGGCATCTTGCCATTATATTGCTTGCTCACGGCCTTGCCAAGGATGGCCTCCGGGGCGGCGTCGATTACCGAGATGAGGTCTTTGCCTTTTTCCGCGCCATTGCTGATGGTGTCAGGGCTCGACGGGACGGCACTTACCTCCCAGCTCTCGCCCACTGGGTTCTCGTGTGGGGTCAGTCCCTTGAATGGGCAGAGACGATCACCACCCCAAATGGTCTCGTGAAGATTGGGGTCAAAAAGAAAAGGATAAAGACTTGTTTTCATTGTATGTTGTTTTTTATGTACTATAACGCTAATGTTATATAACTTGAATCATGTAATGTTTATTGTGTCCGCATCGCGATATTTTTCAGGAAAAAGACGTATCAAGGCCGAAAGGCTTTTGATAATCCTTTTTTGTTGTAACTTTGCATGGCAAACCGATAATGCTTCAAACAAAAAAGAAATGCCATGACAAAAGTTTTCACGTCGTTTGACAGCGACAACGATACCAGACGCGACGAACTGATACGCACCATTGAGCACAGCGTGGAGAGACTCACGCTCGGAGAACTGGAATCGCTCTACTACGACTTGGTGTCGAAAGACTACATCCGCAAGTGACCTCAGCGTGCCCCTCGGCGCGTTTCATGCCACAGGCTTAAAGTTTCGCGTCCTTCTCCTTCAGCAGGTCTCTTATCTCGGCGAGAAGTTTCTCCTCATTGCTCGGCTCTGGAGCCTTCACGGGCTCTTCCTTCTTCTTGCGCGCCAAACTATTGATGCCCTTCACCAACAGGAACACGCAGAATGCGATGATGACGAAATCGAGGAGGGTCTGGATGAAGTTGCCATAGTTTATCGTGGCCGCGGCCATCTTCTCCACTCCTGGAATCTCCACGGTGGGCAACGTGACCTTAAGGTCGGAGAAGTTAACGCCACCGATGAGCCAACCAATAGGCGGCATGATGATGTCGTCCACGATGCTGCTCACGATTTTGCCAAATGCGCCGCCAATGATTACACCGACCGCCATGTCTACGGCATTGCCCTTGACAGCAAATGCCTTGAACTCCTCAAAGAATTTTCCCATGATATTTTTAATTAATGATTATGTCGCCCTGTTTATTATCGCAATATATATTATAATGTGTAAGCAAACCCCAATTGCTAAGTGGATATTACATACGTAAACATGGCACGCTAAATGTCAGCGCCTCAACCGCTTTTTATTGAAAGATTCTGCTTTTTTATATAATTTAATACTCAATTCATCGGCAAAATTAGAAAATATATTGTATCTTTGCAACCGTAAAAAGGGAAAAATTCTTTAGGAAATATATTTTTGTAACCTTTATAAACAAAAAGTAAAATGGCAAACGTAAAAGTAGCTATCAATGGTTTCGGCCGTATCGGCCGTCTGGCCTTCCGCCAGATGTTCGCAGCCCCTGGTTATGAGGTTGTCGCTATCAACGACTTGACCAGCCCTAAGATGCTGGCTCAGCTCCTGAAATATGACACCACACACGGTGGCTATCAGGGCATCATCGGTGGCGAGAAGCAGCACACCGTAGAGTACAAGGACGCTCAGTATGCTGAGGACGGTCGCACTGTAACTGTTCCTGGTTCTATCACAGTGGACGGCAAGGAGATCACTATCTATGCTAAGCCAAACGCAGCTGATCTGCCTTGGGGCGAGCTCGATGTTGACGTGGTTCTCGAGTGCACAGGTTTCTATACATCAAAGGCAAAGAGCGAGGCTCACCTGAAGGCTGGCGCCAAGAAGGTTGTTATCTCTGCTCCTGCTGGCAACGACCTGAAGACCATCGTCTTCAACGTTAACCACAAGAACCTGACAACTGACGACAAGATCATCAGCGCAGCTTCTTGCACAACAAACTGCTTGGCTCCTATGGCACAGGCTCTGAACGACGTTTATCCTATCCAGACTGGTATCATGCAGACCATCCACGCTTACACTGGCGACCAGATGATTCTCGACGGTCCTCAGCGCAAGGGTAACCTCCGCCGCAGCCGCGCAGGTGCTTGCAACATCACTCCTGCTTCTTCAGGCGCAGCAAAGGCTATCGGCCTTGTTCTTCCTGAGCTGAACGGCAAGCTCATCGGTGCCGCACAGCGTGTGCCAGTGCCAGATGGCTCTACAACTCTGCTTTACGCTGTTGTCAAGGGTAAGGACGTAACTGTTGAGAAGATCAACGAGGCCATGAAGGCTCACGCAAACGAGAGCTTCGGCTACAACGACGAGGAGATTGTCTCTTCTGATATCCTCGGCATGCGTTACGGCTCACTCTTCGACGCTACTCAGACAATGGTAGTGAAGATCGACGACGACACTTATGAGGTGCAGGTCGTGAGCTGGTACGACAATGAGAACTCTTACACTTCTCAGATGGTTCGTACAATCAAGTACTTCGCTGAGCTGAAGTAATAACAAAGACACACATAATCACTAAGATATGTGGAGCCGTCCAGTTGAGCACTGGACGGCTTTTTTTCGTATGTCATCATGCCACACTCTATAAGTACCCTAAATTTGGCACTAACAAAAACAGCTGGCAAAAAGATGCCAGCTGCCAATAGTGGAAATCAGGGAAACCGTTAGTTATAGCAACTCTCGCCATGCTCATATATGTCGAGACCTTCTTCCTCTATGCGCTTGTCAACACGCAATCCACAAAGTTTATTGATGCCCCAGAAGAGCACAAAGCCCGTGGCTGCGGCCCAAGCGTCGATGACGAGGATGCCGAAACATTGCGCTCCAAGGAAGTTGAGCCCTCCACCATACAAGGCACCGCCGTCAACGGCGAAGAGGCCAGTCATCAATGTGCCGAAGATGCCGGAGACACCATGCACAGAACTTGCGCCCACTGGATCATCAATGTGAAGCCTTGTGTCAATGAACTCAATGGAGAACACGAGTATTATGCCTGCTAAAAGACCTATGATTGCCGCGCCAAGCGGACTCACCAAGTCGCAGCCGGCGGTTATCGCCACCAAACCAGCAAGGATGCCATTAAGAGTCAAGGAGAACGATGGCTTGCCATATTTTATCCATGATGTGAACATGGTGCCAAGACCGCCACAAACAGCAGCAAGGTTGGTCGTCAGGAACACGTGGCTTATCGCCACACGGTTTACCTCACCAGAAGCGGCGAGCTGGGAGCCTGGGTTGAATCCGAACCAACCAAACCACAGGATAAACACGCCAAGGGCAGCAGCCATGAGATTATGGCCAGGTATGGCGTTGCTCTTGCCGTTGCGATACTTGCCAATGCGAGGGCCAAGACAAATGGCTCCAAGCAGGGCGAGCACGCCTCCAACACTGTGCACTATGGCCGAGCCTGCGAAGTCGTGAAACGTAAAGCCAAACGTGCGCATCATGAACGATGTAGCATCGCTGTCGCAAAGCCATCCTCCACCCCATGTCCAGTGACCTTCGACGGGGTAGATTATCAACGAGATGAAAAACGAATATACACAATACATAGAGAACTTAGTGCGCTCTGCCATGGCGCCAGACACGATAGTGGCGCTCGTAGCGCAGAACACGGTCTCGAATATAAGGAAGCCCTCCGTGGGCAGGCCTGACGCATTGTTATAAAAAGAAAGGTCACCAAAATTGGGCATGCCAATAAAGCCATGACCATCGCTGCCGAACATAAACCCAAACCCCACGAGCCAAAACAGTACGGAGCCTATCATGAAATCGACAAAATTCTTGAACAAGATGTTTGCGGTATTCTTACTGCGTGTGAAGCCTGCCTCGCAAAGCGCAAAGCCTGGTTGCATGAAAAACACCAACATTGCCGCCAATAGCATCCAAACGGTGTTTATTGATATTCCTAAATCCTGTACACTCATAATCTTTTACTCTTTAAGATGAAAAACATACATTATTTCTCTTGCTCAGCGTTGTAAAGAGCTATGTCGCCACGCTCACCAGTGCGTATTCTAACTGTATCCTCTACTGGTATCACGAAGATACGTCCATCACCTATCTCGCCCGTACGTGCAGCGTCTTGAATGGCCTTGATGGTCTTCTCCACGTTCTTGTCGCGAACAACAACATTCATCAACACGCGCTCAATGCTGCTTGTGTCATACATCACACCACGATAGATACGAGCTTGTCTCATCTTGCCCTCTCCCCTTACGTCATAGTAAGAAAACCATTCAATGTCAGCGGCAAGCAATGCTTCTTTCACATCCTCAAACTTAGTCTTACGGATGATTGCCTCAATTTTTTTCATTGTAACCTCTTTTGTTAATGTTATACGTCTTTTTAGCTATCAATATGATGTTGTTTATCATCATATAGTATCATTATGATTATTTTAGGCACAAAGGTATAACATTATGACATAGGAAAGATAACATACATAGCATTTCATTCTAAAAATTAAGTGATTATTACCATTTAGTATAAAATACAAGCAAACAGCTTAACAAATGATATATTTACTGCATTTTTCGTGTCATATTACAACTTCAAAGCGAATAACATAAAAACCATGCCTCATTGCAATATGACATAAAATCCATCATAGCCGCACATGATAATTACTGTTGCATGAGAATTTCACTAAAGCCCCCAACCTTCTGCAAACAGCATGTACATTATCCAAAGGTTCGACCTGTGTACTCATAATTCCTTGTAGCTAACCCGGCATAAAATCTTGATATTTATCAAGAATATCAAATTTCGAAATATTTTTCTCCAAAATATTTTGCACTTTAAGAATTTCACCGTACCTTTGCATTCGCAATTCGGGAACGGATTAGCAATAAAGATTTAATATCGCGGAGTGGAGCAGTTGGTAGCTCGCCAGGCTCATAACCTGGAGGTCGCACGTTCGAATCCTGCCTCCGCAACTAAAAGTGGGACTTATTGATTTTTCAATAAGTTCCACTTTTTTGTTTATAATGCCGTTTGACATCAAATGCATAAATTTCAAGCCTTTCATAAAAAAACATTTCTAATATTTGGTTATTAAAAATAAAGTATGTACCTTTGCACTCGCTTTAAAACATAAAGCAAAGCGTAGATTCGCTAGCTCAGTTGGTAGAGCACAACACTTTTAATGTTGGGGTCATGGGTTCGAACCCCATGCGAATCACTTTT
>ERZ808270.291-NODE-291-length-31164-cov-4.983381_pt1 | contig 31164 bp, 33 predicted proteins | sample MGYA00521082_ERZ808270 | MGnify/ENA primary metagenome ERZ808270 (study PRJEB31516, sample SAMN03275594) | gut metagenome | biome: mammalia-associated habitat; material: feces | host: Papio cynocephalus | place: Kenya | collected 2012-07-27 ... | reverse complement strand
CGTGCGGGCGGCAGGGGACTGCCGCCCCTACCGTTGGGACGACACACGGCCGCCCCCCTCTACATTTTTTACACGGTTAAACCCGTGCGGGCGGCAGGGGACTGCCGCCCCTACCGTTGGGACGACACACGGCCACCCATTCTACATTCTCTACACGGTTAAATTACTCCCCCCCTTGGGTTGGGGGCGAAGCCAGCGGCGAAGCGTGAGCGTAGCCTTTTTCGCTTCCGCTCTCCACCCCTCGGAACGACCTGTCCCGGGTGTCTCACGACAGGGTAAACTTTTCGCAAATGACTTAAGTGGGTAATCATCATTGCCAAAGCTGTGAAAATATGTTAAAATACATTAACAGAAAAAGAGGTATTGTATCATGGATTCGCTCATATTGACCGGCTGGGGCTGGAAAGAATACGCAGTCGCCGCTGCGGTGGCGCTTCGTGCGCTTGACGGGAAGGCGGACGTTCTCGGCATGAGCAAGCGCCGGCTGCCGGAGTTCATGGAGTCCGAGGGCGGCAAGTGGAAGCGGATCTATCTAATCGGTCTTTCGCTCGGAGGGGACGAGAAGCGGCTGGCGGAGGCCTTGAAGTCGCTCGGGAAGAAAACCGTCGTCACCTGGATCAGCACCATCCCGCTGTCGGACGAGCAGCAGAAGACGCTTGCGCCGCTCCTGAACGTGCACATCCATGAAGGCGGCTTCTTCGACGGTTCGCTCGTGAAGGCCGTCGGGATCGAATTCGGCGTGGACGTGGAGCAGATCGTCCCGTATGCGATCGAGGGCAACAAGCTCCCGAAGTCCGTGCCGCCGTATCACGAGCTGATCGCCGCGGCGATGTACATGTACCGCAACTATCAGGATTCGTCGGCCTATCCGACCGCGATCGGGTATCTTGCCAACGGCGTGCCGGTGACGGCGTGGAGTTCCGAGATGAACAGGCTCGTCGAACACTATCGCCGCTACGGCAACCGCGAGATGGTCGGCAAAGGGGCGCAGATGGTGGAACTGCGCGCCTACATCGAGCGCATCGCGAAGCATCCCGACGCGCGGGTGCTGATTCTCGGCGAGTCCGGAACCGGCAAGGAGACGGTCGCTTCGCAGATCCACACGAAATCGCCACGGCGCAACGAGCCGTTCTACGCGTTCAACTGCGCCTCGGTGAATCCGGAGTTGCTGGAGAGCCGTTTCTTCGGCTACGAGAAAGGCGCGTTCACCGGCGCCGACAAGCAGACGCCCGGACTCTTCGAGCTGGCGGACGGCGGGACGCTCTTCCTGGACGAGATCGGCGAGATGCCGCTCGAGGCGCAGGGGCTGCTCCTGCGCGTTCTCGAGGGCGGGCGCTTCATGCGCGTCGGCGGCAAGGAAGAGATCAAGACGGATGTGCGTCTTGTGACGGCGACGAACCGCAATCTCCCGGCGAGGGTCCGGGAGGGCAAGTTCCGCGAGGACCTCTTCATGCGCCTCAACGTGATCCAAATCCGCGTGCCGCCGCTGCGGGAGCACAAGGAAGACATCAAGGACATCGCCGACGGCTGGTGGTTCGACCACTTCTTCAAACACCTCGAGCCGGAGCAGATCTCGGCGCTGATGGCCTATGATTATCCGGGAAACGTGCGCGAGCTTCTGAATCTTCTCGAGCGCGCCGCAGTCCTCGAGGAAACGGATTTTGTCCGGCTTGTCGACAATCACAAAGCGATGAACGCCGGGCTCTTCGAACCGTCCGCGGAGATCGCGACGCAGTCCGACGAGCTTGACGAGGTCGTGAGATCCCATGTGAAGAACGTATTCTTCAAGTACGCGCAGAATCTGTCCCGCGCCGCCGAGGCGTTGAAGATCTCGCGCCACACGCTTCGCAAATACCTGCAAGGAGAAAAACAACAATGAAAGACAGTCCGTTCGGGAAACCGTTCAGCGAAAAACTCATGAACTTGTGCGGGATGTACTGGTGGCCGCCGACGCACAACGATCCCCGGATCAAGGGTCCGCAGCCGCGTCTTGTCACGCGGCAGCAGTATGAACGTCTCATGAAGATGCGAGAAGAACACGGCGACGCCGGAGATTCTTCGTGCGTTGTCAACGAGCGAAGGGAGGACTGAACAATGAACATTTCACGCGCAGATTTCGAGAAAGGCCGTGCGAACGTATACGACGAGATCGGGAGAAAGGTCCGCTCCTTCCCGTGCGACGCCCTTGTCGGCTGGGGGCGGAAGGGGATTGTGGTGAAGCGCAACTCGCTTTACGGCATCATCGACATGGACTGCCGCCAGCGGCTCATTCCCACATTCCAGTTCAACAAGGAGAAGTACGATCTTCACGACGATTACCTGATGTTCTTGTATTGACGCGAGGGCGCCCAGTTCCGCGTGACGGGGCCGGACGCCGCATAGGACGCAAGTCTCTGGGAACACGCGTTTCCGGGGACTTGCTTGTTTTTGCTCCGGCAACGCCGCTTTTCGATTCCGAGAGCAGCCGCCAGACTGAAGACTGGAAAGCGGTCGAAACACAAGGCCTATTTTCATTTTTCGGATGGGAAGGTTTCGGGATGGGAAGGTTTCGGAGATGGAGACTTGGGGCGTTCCGATGCGCCGGGCGGGTTTGACCGGGCAGGGGCGCACAATCCGCGTCCGTTCGAGATTGTGGAAATCGACAAAGAGGGCGAGATCCTGCTTGGACAGTCTGCGAATGGGACGATATTGCCCAGGCGACTGGTAAGAGAATGGCCACCGGCACCGTGAAACAAGCGTGAAAAGCCCCGGTTTCGGACTTGGCACGGTATTTGCTAATTAGACAGGCGTAACCATGAAAGGAACAGCCATGAGCAAAGAGATGAGACGAATCGAACTTGATAGACCGCGGATGCCGCAGGAACCGGTCTTGCCGGAGCCGGGCGCGCACAACGAGGAGGAGCAGACATATGGACAAGAATGAAATGCGGGGGAAGCTCTGGGAGGAGTGGACACAAGGCGTGAAGCTTTTTGGCGATGGACTCGCCCAGGATCAGCTGGGCATCATCAACGCCGCGTGCTCGACGGTGCTCGGCGGTGAGACCTTCATCGAGAAGGCTGTCATGTTCGTGCAGCGCAAGTACTACATCTCGAAGTTCAAGGACTACAAGGCGAAGATCGCCGCGTTCGAGAAAGAGGCGGTCGACACCATCCGCCTGGCCAACGAGATGCTGGACGAGAAGAGCCGCGTCGCGTACAAGAGCACGCTCTCCGCAGTCTTCATGGACGCAGACGACAGCTTCAAAAACGAGGAATGGGGCGATCATGCAATCGAGGCGTACGAGAAACTTGTCGAGTGCGTGAACGAACTTGTGGAAGTTCTCGGCAAGGTCCTGGAAGCGCTCGAGAATCAAGACGGGAACTCCAAATGAATATGAGGAAAGGCGGGAGGAACCTGGCGCGGAAGGTCTCAACGAAAAGAGAGGCGCCGCTGCCGCGCCGGAATGTGAAGCGGCCCGGTGCGAATAAAATTTGAAAACGACAGAAAGGTGAACAACCATGAACATCAATGCTGAAGAAGAAATCAACAAACGGGCTCAAAACATGACTCGCGACGACATCGCGGACGTCCTGGGCAGGGAGGAAGAAGCGAAGCGACTCGCCGACAAGGCCGGTTTCATCAAGCAATACTGGGAGGACATCAAGACGACGTTCGCGCTGGTGCGCGACTGGATCGGCGGCTCGTACAAGACGGTTCCCACGACGACGATCTGTTCGCTTGTCGGGGCGCTCGTCTATTTCCTCTCTCCGATCGACCTGGTTCCGGACTGGCTTCCGTTGGCGGGCTTTCTCGACGATGCGGCGGTGCTGGCGTTCGCGTTCAGGATTTCGGCGGCCGACCTCGTGGCTTACCGTCAGTGGCGGCGCGCAGCCCAGTCGACGTCCGACGCGGCGAAGGGCGATGCGACGGAAGAAGACTGATTGGCGGGAAAGGTGGCTGGGATGGTGACGTTTTTGAAAGGCTTGTTGGTTCTGCCGATCGTGCTGGTCGCGGGCGTTCTGATCTATGTGATTGGCTCGCTTGTCTGCGTTCTGTTGAGTTTCCTTGTCGCCATCCTCGCCATCGCCATCCCGTTTTTGCTCAAAGCCGCATGCGTTGGCGGGGTGATAATCGGGGGAATCTACTTGCTCGGCGTATTCGTGTCAAGACTGTTTTCGTCCAAGTGAGGTCACCTGTCAAAGTAAAGGTCCCTATTTGATGGGTTTCGGGCGACTAGTGGCATTTACTTTGCCGAAAACAGTCAGGTGGATGCCCAATCGCTCCGGGAAGGGGCGCCCAAGGGGCTTTTCGACAATGCGTCCCCAGGACGTGGACAAATGTTTGTTTTTCGGAACAAGTAAATGCCCATACTCCGATTGGCCCCCATCCGTCTCCCGTCCGCGGATGGGCTGGGCAAGGGGGGCCTACCCTTGTCGCGGCGACATTCCTCGCCGGATCTCCCGGGACGGACGCGTCGTTTGTCTGCGCCAGATTCAAGAGACCAAGGTCTCCAGGGTAAAAGACCAAGGTCTCTTGAAGTCTGGTTGCGGACGGGTGCCTGAGCGGCCTGCCGTCCCCTGTGGTCTTACCCTTCGGTCCGACCGTCTGCCGCGGAGGAGTGCCTCTTCCCGCCTTTGAGGAGAACGTCCATTGCCCGGGTAAATGCCAATGCACTAGGAGCATTTACTCGGGGAATTCACAGCACGCGGCGCAACATGTAAAAGGGCGTTGACACACAATCAGCAAAGAGGTATAATGTCTGCATAAACTTCGTATGTCGGGTGTGAGCCCTCCATGGCCGGATACGACAACAAGACACGCCGTCCTTTTCTGCGTCCGGCGGCGTGCCTCCGGCTGGATTCGGAGCAGAGAAAAGGACAACAGACAATGGCAAGCGGAACGGTTTCGAGCACGGTGTTTAGGATGCCGGAGGACGGAATCCCGTCTTTGGACGGCGAAGACGTCGCCGTCTTCGTCGGGGTCTGCCCGAACGAGGATTTGCCATTCTTTGAGAAGCAGATTGTCGACAAAGCGGTGTCGACCATTGTCGTCCTTTTCGACCCGACGGACGAACTGGGGGGGGCAAAGCGGCGAAACTTGTCCAGGCCCTTCAGGAGTTTCCGCTGCCGCGGCTTCCGGTCGAACGTCGATTTTATATCTGCGATCTGGCGCACTGGAATCGGTGCCGCAAAGGCCTCCGACGCGACGGGTTTGCGCTCTCCCTCTTTCATGCGGACAAGCGTCTGCCCGTCCCGGAAGATCTCCGCCTGGCGACAGTTACGGAAGACGATTCGTTCTTCCGCGAATATGACGATATTCCGTATGTGCGGGATGACCTGCGGCGGGTTGTTCGTGCGTTTGCGTCCTCCGCGGTCGACGGTCTGTGGCCGGCCGCCCTGTTGACTGGGGAGACGGGGGTTGGCAAGTCGTTTACGGCCCGAGCGATCCGGGATGCGTTCCGTAAGATGTGCGGCGCCGGGACGTGTCCGTTCGTGCACCTGAACTGCGGTGAGTTCGGCAAGGAGGACATGAACGCCGCGCTCTTCGGGTTGCGGGGCGGCTCGTTCACCAACACGACGAGGGAGGATCGGCCGGGTGCCATCGAATGCGCAAAGGACGGCGTCCTGTTTCTCGATGAAATCGGGACGTTGCCGCTTGAGCTTCAGCCGCGGCTTTTGATGGCGCTGGACGGGCACTACCGCCTGCATGGCGGCGTCGATTCGAAGGCCGTGCAATGCCGGTTCGTCTTCGGGACGAACGAGGATCTGAGGCAGGCGGTCGCGGAAGGGCGCTTCCGCCGCGACCTCTACAGCCGGATCAACGGGCTTTCGGTCTGCTTGCCGCCCGTCCGGGTGCGCATCGGCGGACAGGGCGGGACGGTGTTCCTGGACCGGACGCTGGCGAGCCTGGGGCGGCGGTTCAACGTGCGGTTTTCGCGTTTGGCGCACGTGCTGTTCAGGGAATTCGCCGCGCGCCATCCTTGGCGCGGCAACTTCCGCGAGCTTCGCCGGGCCTTCCTGCTTCTGCGCACGATGGCTTCGGACGCCTCCGGCTTCGTCTCGGCGCCCGCCATTCAGGTGCTTGAGCGGCAACTCCGGGACGCGGAGGCGGATTCCGGCGGAGGGGGAACGGCCTTTTTCCATCCGCTTGTGGCCGACCGCCGCGATCTAGGCGCAAACGAGAAGGTTCTGCTGTCCTGGGCGTTCGCCTGCGCGGCCCGGGTGGGGACCGCGACGGACGCCGGGAAGCTCTTCTTCGCAGGCGGGAAGGAGAAAGCCAACTGGAACTCGTCGTTCGCCTCCTGCATCGGGAAATACGGCTACAAATGGGACGCGAATGCCGACGGGCATATCGTCCGGCGGACGGAAGAGGGCGAGGCGATTTAGACGAAAGAGTCTAAATCTTATACTGGGGTCTAAGGGGGCAAAATGCAAACTTGCCAAAATTCGGCGTTTCGCACGCAAAACAGGCATATGGACGGTTTGGCACGGTTATTGCTTATCTATTCTGTGGCTGCAGGGTGCGGCTAGAAAAGAGAACATGAACAGAAAGGATGTCTATCATGGCAAAAGTGCCGAATGATTATGAATTGGAGTTTCTGAAGGAATGCACGCAGGACGAGCTGGCGCCGCTTGTCGGCGCGATTCTGGGCACGGACGACAACGGCGACATCGATTGCTCGGGCCGGTTCAGCTCGGAACTCGACAAGGCGCCCGCATTCAAGGCGAACTATCCCGATCACACGAAGTACGTGGACGAGATCATCGAGGAGGTGCAGAAATTTGGCGGCAACACGTTTGCGAACATCTTCCGCGGCGACATGGGCGTCAGCTACCACGAGGTTCTATGTGATGTGGCTAAGAAAATGAAGGTCAACTTCAACCGCGCGCAGAAGACTGAGACAATCGAGAGTGCGCTTCTCGCCAAGGTCCTGGAGGACGCCTGGGAGAAGATGCCGGAAGCGGACCGGCGGAAGTTTCTCGACGAGTCGGGGTATGTATTCGGGCAGAAGTTAGGCGGACTTTCTAGCGTACTACTGCTCAAGATTCTTCAAGCCGGGGGATTCAAGACGTATCAGATTGCGTTGATTCTTGTCAATACCATCTCGAAGGCCATTCTCGGCCACGGGCTGAGATTTGCGGGGAACATCTATGTCGCGCGGTTTCTGGCCGTTTTGATCGGTCCGGTCGGCTGGATTCTCACGGGGGCGTGGACGGCGTTGGACATCGCTTCGGAGGCGTATCGCGTGACGATTCCCGCCTGCATCTACATCGCCGCGCTGCGTGCGATGAAAGCGAACGAGAAGTTTGCCCAGGAGAACGGCACCGGGAACGAATAAGAAAAAACGAATAAGAAACAAGAAGGAGAAACGAAAATGAACGACAATATACTTACGTTGATCAGCTACGCCCGAGACCGGGAGACGCTGGAGAAGCGAATTGGCGAATTGGTCCGCAATCGCCAGACGTTTGAGATTGTGGACGTGAAGGCCGGCAAGCAAGGCACGGTCGTCGACCTGGTGGAGAGCCTGATCGAGGCGCAGGGCATGACGTGCCGCGTCCGCACGCATGGGCGAGGCATTGCCGCGGCGGCGTTGGCGATTCCGTCGCTGGGCTTGTCGCTTGCCGCCGGCGGAGCGATCGCCGCGCACAATCTCGCCACACGCAATCCCGATTACGAGGTGGTCAAGGAGATGTTCGGCTCCGATGTGCGCGTCGTCTACCAGAAGAGGGCGCAGGCGGAGTAACGAGACCGGCTTCGCTTCTCCGGTATTGGTAAGCATCCAAGCAGCCAAGGTTTGATAGAAGGGGGTAGAATATGGAGAATAAATCAAATGTGATTGATTATCTCTGTCGCGACAACGAGGCGGCCGACATTGCCGAGCTCAACAAAGTGAACTATGCGGAGATTGACGTCAATGCGAATCTCAACGAAGCCTTAATGCAATTGGAATCGCTCAAAAGCGAGTACAAGTCAATCGAGGTCGGCAACCTGGTTGATCAATGCAAGAACACTGTAATCGAGACTGTAGTTGGACAATTTGGTTTGGCCAGCGTATTCATCCAGTGTCAAGATGGTGGAAATGTAACCACTAGCCATAACTTCGAGAAGGGGATAACCTCTAGTGCAGACGATGCCGCCAAGTATCAGAAGTTCAAGGAGAATAACGATGGCAGTCGCAAATGGTCGGATGTCCGCGACGAGGTCGGCTATGATAATCCACTGCCTAGAATGCGCAAAGAAGCTTTCAAAACGCAAGAAGTGATTATAGACGAGTACACCGGCACCCCACTCGAGAAAAATGGTCGTGCGCATCTCGACCACATCGTTCCAGCGAAGGAGATTGAGAGCGACCCAAGGACCAATCTTTTTCAAAATCCTGAAGAACGTGCGAAGATGGCCACGGACAAAGAGAACCTTGCTTGGACAAATGGATCCATCAACCAGTCCAAAGGTGCCCATAAAATGGGAGAGTGGCTTGCCAAGGAGAAGAACGGAAAGACAAAGGCTCAGCAGTATGGAATCAATAAAGAAAGAGCGATGCAGGCAGATAAGAGGGCTCGCAAACATATAAAGAGCACAGTGAACAAAGCCGCTCTAAAGAAGTATTCCAGCGAGCTGCTTGCAACTGGCGGTAAGGATGCGGCGAAAGTGGCTGCCTACCAAGTTCTTGGAGTCTTGATGAGAGAGTTGGTCCAAGGCGTCTTCCTGGAAGTAAAGTACACGGTCAATCATTGGGGGAAAGAGAAGCTGGCAGATGTGTACAAGCGCTTTAAGGAAAGACTTTCTGCCTTAATCAAAAAACTCACGCAGGATTGGAAGGATGTGCTCGCAAATTCCGCTTGGGCGGGCATACAGGCTTTCCTTTCGAACATCGTTCTGTTTGTAATCAATCTCTTCGCTACAACGCTTAAGAAGATCGTCTCAATGATTCGCGCCGGATTTGTGTCGTTAACCGAGGCGATTAAAATCATGGTGCATCCGCCGGAGGGAATGTCGAGGGAGGAGGTCAATTATCAAGCGCTGAAGATTTTGACAGCAGGCTTGATAGGTGCTGCCTCAATGGGTTTGAGTGCAGGTATCGAGAAATTGTTGCTGTCGGTGCCCGGGTTGCAAGTTCTGATGACCTTCCCGATTCCTATGATAAACCGTACGGTTGGCGACGTGCTTTCGGTCACGCTTTCAGCGCTTGCCGGCGGTATCCTGACAACGATAGCCCTGTATTACATGGACAAGGTTTACATGGCCGAGAAGAAGAATAAATTGAGTCTTTGCATTGCAGCGCAGTCTGTAGTCGTGGGGAAGTGCCAGGTGATGGCGTCTTGGAACGTCCTGAAGGAAGGTTATGGATATGTTTACAAAGAGGCGGTACGTACAAATGATACTATTGAAGCGGTAGACCGTGAAGTTTCCGAAAGCGGGGTGAAAGCAGATGCGGCACTTGGATCAGTTGGTGCGGCACTTGAAGACCTTAGGAATCTGATCAAGAAACAAATGGAGGCAAGATGAATAATACATTTGACGTAGTCGCAATAAAACGCGAAATCGATGCGGGAAGGATTGATGTCAATGACGTTGTCAAGACGATTGATGAAAAAATAAGAGATCTTAACGCTGATATTTATATGGCGAATGAGTTAGTGGAAGAGGCAAGGGAAACAAAAGGAGATTTTTTTGGTATGTTTGGAAGCGAGGGGCGCGTTAAGGCATTGGCAAATGCATTGTCGAAAACAAATGAGACGATTTCCGAAACCAATGAGTTGATTCGCGGGGTTATTGGTCTGGTTCTTTGCTCGACAGCCTTTTCACTCGGTCTAATTCGGTCTGCCACAGAATTGTCTAAAGGGGAGATTAAGGATGCTAATGGGCGAATCATTAAGTTGAGCAATGAGACAACAGCGTTCATCAGGTCCGTCATCGAGATTGCGAATGGTGTGACAACAACGCAGATGGAACTTAGGAGGGAGATAAAAGAAACCAAGCATGAGATAAGGGCAACCCAAAATGACCTTGAGGAAAATCTTAACTTGAAGATGGATCAAATGCTGTTCGGGTTCAAAAAGATTGAAGATACATTAGCTCAGAAGGCCAATAAAATCCTCGAAGAGGCGAGGGAAATCGTAAAAAATCAAGATTTGGCAATAGGAGTGAACAAGGATGCCATCAAAAAGGCTGACGCGAAAAATGCGGAGCAAGATCGTCTTTTAGAGGAGAATGCGAAGGTTGACGAAGTGCAAAATGCTGAGCTGAAACGCCAGGCAGAGAAGGACGAGGAACATGATCATAAAATCGCAGAGAATGCAAAAGGAATTACTGAACAAGGGAAGGCTCTAGAGGAAGTTAGGGTTGCACATGCGAAGTTTGCAGATGAATTTCGCAAAGCAGACAACGAACAGGATGCGAAAATTGAACGTCAGGCGCAAAAGGACGTCGAGTTAGAAAAGAAGACTGAAGCAAACAAAACCCGAATCACGAGTAATGCCAAGGAGATAGAAAAGAATGCGCGTATGATCAGTGGGTTGGAGAACCGATTGAAGATTCAACGTCGCTCTATTGCCCAGGCAAAGCTTAAGCTTGGGACTGGAAAGGCGTCAATAATTATTTCGATTGTAGCATTAGTGAGTGCGCTTGCAGCTGTTGCCTTGGTGCTTTGGAAGTAACCCTAAAGTCGCTGTTGAAATCCAGGGGGTTTATCGGTTGAACAGCGTCCATCTGGGCGCGACCTGTCGCGCGTCAAAGGGAGTTGACCCTTGGATTTGCGCACGATCTACGGCTCTATCGGGTTCAGTTTGACATTCTATGCCTGCTCCTCATATTGCGCCGGAACGCCGTATTGAATGAGCGTGTTCGATTCCGCGCAGGACCTTTTGAAAATCGGACGCAACCTGTCCGGACCTTTCGCAAGACGCCTATGAAAATTCGCATATGGTAAAAGCGCGGGGGGTTTGGTATAATAGTTGCATCAGAATATGGCAAACTGTCAGCACAATCATCACAAGGGGCCGCGGGAACTCGTCACCGGCGGCGAATGGCTCTATGGACGCAATCCGGTCGAGGAGGCGCTCGCGGCGGGACGGCGCACGGCCACGGAAGTGATTCTGCCTCCGGCGACGCCGGACGAGGACGACCAGTTGCGCCGGATACGCGACGAAGCGCATGCGCGGCGCATCGTCGTGCGCACGATGGACCGTCCCCAGCTCGACAAGCTGACGCGGTTCGGCCACCATCAGGGCGTGGCGCTCAAGACGTCCGGCTATCCCTACGTGGCGTTCGAGGAGATTCTCGACGCGGCGCGCGAAGACGAGAACGCGCTCGTGGTCGTGCTGGACCATCTAGAGGATCCGCAGAACGTCGGCTCGATTTTGCGGACGGCGTGCGCGGCGGGCGCGACGGGGGTGATCATCCCGGAAGACCGCGCCTGCGGCATCACCCCCGCGGCAGTCCGGGCGAGCGCGGGCGGGGCGGAGCACATCAAGGTGGCGCACGTCGTCAACATCGTCCGGGCGATGGAAGATCTGAAGGCGGTCGGCCTGTGGTTCACGGGGCTCGATTGGGGCGAAGACGCGCGGAACTACACGGACGTCGATTTCAAGGGCCGCGCCGGGCTCGTCGTGGGGGCGGAAGGCAAGGGCCTTTCGCGCCTCGTGCGCGGCACGTGCGACTTCATCGCCGAGTTGCCCATGCCGGGCGGGTTCGAGTCGCTGAACGCCGGCGTCGCCGCGGGCATTGCGCTCTACGAGATATTGCGCCAGAGGAAACGCAAGTAACCGTCCGAAGACACCTTAAAACCTTATGAACAATCCATCCGACATGCAAACCGAACAACGCACAGACGAGCCTTCCATCGTCACGGCGCTCGAAAAGATCGCCGCGCACAAGGGCGACTATTCGTGCGAGGTGGAGCGCCTCGGCGAATGCAAAATCCAGTCTCCCGTGCGCCATCACGAGTTCATCCGCGATGGCGAACGCATACTGGTGACCGAAAACGAGTCGTATTTGCGCTATATCCGCGAGAAACTCGGCCACACGCCGACGTTCGAACGGGCGGGTCCGCACGAAAAGATCTTCCACGATCCGAGCTGGACGCGCGTGGGTATCGTGACGGCGGGGGGGCTCTGTCCGGGGCTGAACAACGTCATCAAGGGCATCGTCGAGATTTTGACGTTCGACTACGGCGTCAAGAACATCTTCGGCATCCGTTTCGGCTACGCGGGGTTGAATCCGGACTACGGCTACCAGCCGATTCTGCTCGACCCGGACGTCGTGGACACGATCCACGAGAACGGCGGCACGATTCTCGGCTCCAGCCGCGGACAGCAGCCGACGGACAAGATCGTGGATACGCTCATCCGCATGAACATCAACGTCCTCTTCTGCGTGGGCGGCGACGGGTCCCTGCGGTGCGCACGCGACGTGGCGGAGGAGATCGGCCGCCGCGGACTCAAGATTTCCATCGTCGGCATCCCCAAGACGATCGACAACGACCTGCAGTTCGTCGGGCGTTCGTTCGGGTTCGAGACGGCGGTGGCGGAAGCGACGAACGTGACGCGGTGCGCCCACGTGGAGGCGAAAGGCACGGCGGGCGGCATCGGGCTCGTCAAACTGATGGGGCGCGATTCGGGCTTCATCGCCGCCTATACGTCCATCGCCAACCCGGTCGTCAACTTCTGTCTGGTGCCGGAGATGGACTTTTCGCTGGACGGTCCGCACGGACTGCTCGCGGCGCTCGAGAACCGTTTCGCGGCGGGCAAGACGCACGCCGTCATCGTGGTCGCCGAAGGCGCGGGCCAGAACCTCATACAGGGCGAACCCGAGCGGCGCGACGCCAGCGGCAACATCCTCAAGAAGGATATCGGCGAATTCCTCAAGTGCAAGATCACCGAGTATTTCACGGCGAAGAACATCAAAAGCTCGGTCAAGTACTTCGACCCGAGCTACACGATCCGTTCCGTCCCGGCGCGGGGCACGGACGCGATCCGCTGCTACATGCTCGCGCGCAACGCGGTGCACGCGGCGATGGCCGGGCGCACGAATTGCGTGGTGGGCAACCTGGGCGAGAGCTATGCGCTCGTGCCGATCAAACTCGCGACGTTCGAGCGTCAGACGCTTTCGCTCAAGAGCGACTTGTGGCGCAGCGTGATGGACGCGACCGGGCAGGAGTTCTATTTCAGCGGGGCGGAAGGCACGACGGGCTCGCTTTCGCCGCTGTTCGTGGCGCCCTGACGCCTCTTGCGGATGATGAAACTCGCCGAGATAACGGCCTGGCTCGACCGCACGCTCAACTGTGCGGCCTTCGACGACGTCTCCAACAACGGACTCCAAATCGACCGGGAAGGGGACGAAATCGAGGCCGTGGCGTTTGGCGTGGACGCCTCCGTCGCGTTTCTGGAGCGCGCGGCGAAAGCGGGGGCGCAGTTGTGCGTCGTGCACCACGGGATTTCCTGGGGCGGGGGCATCCGCCGCCTCACGGGGAGCGACTACGCCGTCGTGCACGCGGCGATGGCGCACAATCTCGCCCTTTACGCCGTCCACCTGCCCCTGGACGCCGACCCGGCCGTCGGCAACAACCGGGAACTGGCGCGCGCGTGGGGATTGGCGGACTGCGAGCCGGCGTTTTCGTACCACGGCCACATCATCGGGCTGATCGGGCGGCTCAAGGACGGGCGGCGCGTGGGGGTGTGCTCGGGCGGCGCGGGCGAATTCGCCGTCGAGGCGAAGGCGTGCGGATGCGACCTCTACGTAACCGGCGAGGCGAACTGGGGCGAGCGGATCGCCGCGCAGAACGTCGGCATGAAGATGATCTGCGCCGGACACTACGAGACCGAGACGTATGGCGTCGCGGCGCTTGCGCGTCTTTTCGCCGCCCGGCTCCCGCTTCGCGTCGTGGAAGCGCCCGTGCCGCCCCCCATTCCGCTGGAGACATGAAGCGGCCGCCTTTGCCTTTCCCCATCCTCTTCGAGGACGCCCGCGTCATTGTCATCGACAAGCCCGCCGGACTCCTCACGACGCATACGCGCCTCAAGGGCCGGCTCGCCCGCGAAACGCAGTACACGGCGGAAAACATCCTCACCGACTACGTCCGGAAGGGACAGTGGAAGAGTTCGCGCCGCGCCTGGCTCGTCCACCGGCTGGACCGCGAAACGAGCGGCGTGCTCCTGTTCGCGAAGTCGGAAGCGCTGGCGGAAGCCTTGCGCGCGGACTGGAACCAAATCGCGCAGAAAACCTACCTCGCCCGCGTGCAAGGACTGTTGCCGGAAGCGGCGGGCGTCTTCGAGTCCTATCTGCGGGACAACCCCGTGACCATGAAAGTCAAGAGCGTGGCGGACCCCCGCTTCGGCAAGTTCGCCTGCACGAGATGGCGCAAGCTTTCCGAAGAAGACGGGACGACGCTCGTCGAAGTCGATTTGAAGAGTGGACGGAAGAACCAGATACGCGTCCATTTCTCCGAAGCGGGCTACCCGATTGTCGGGGACGTGAAATACGGCGGACCGCCCGCTTCGCGCCTCTATTTGCACGCGCTCGATCTGCGTGTCCGGCTGCCCGACGGTACGATAGTGCACGCTCACGCCCCGATCGACTGGTGCTAGACATCTTCCGCGCACGGGGAGAAAAACAAAACACTACGGGGAAAAAGGAAAACTCCACGGGGATTTAGGAAAAACCCCGTGGGGTTTTGTTTCGGAGTCCGTGGACGCCCGTTTCCCGTCCGTAGGCGGGAGTCGGCCGGTTGGCTGGAATACGCCGGCGATTGCCGTCCGATGGGGATTGACTTTAGAAGCCCATAATGATATACTGCCAATACAACCAGTTCATAAAGATGTAATTTAAGAGATTTCCAAAATGATTGTCACATGCAAACATTGCAGGAAGCAGATCAATGTCGAGGGAGATATTGAGGCTGGCGATGTCGTACCCTGCCCCTATTGCGGGGGGAGTTTTGCCTTTTCTTCCCCTGTGCGGGTAGGCTTGCCCGGTGTTCGCTCGCCTTTGCCCCCGCAAAGTTCGGACGAGGAAGCGCCGCGTCCGAAACCCGTGCTGCGGCTCAGGCGGCGGGCTTTCGGGGGGATTCTGCTCGTTGTCGCATGCCTTCTGGGCGGGGGCACGGCACTGTTCGTCGCCCTGAACCGCTTTGGATACATGGGTAGACTATCCCTCCCGTCCTGGCTGGCGTGGATACCCGCCATACAATCCCTCAATGCTGAAGAAAGAGTACATATTGACGCGTTTTCGGCAAATTTGCGCCGTTTCAAGGTCGAAAAGTTGGAACTTTGGCGCACGGCGCCCCGCGCGGTCGAACCCAAAAACGCCGTCGTCGGCGCCGCCTATCACGTGCTGGTGGAGAAGAAGGACGGCGCATGCGGGCTCTATCGGATGACTGCCAAGGGGAATGGCGTCTTCGCCGTGGCTGAATTGACGCCATTCGGGAAGCCGCTTCCGGTGAAATTGTCCGACTTCAACAAGGCGCGAAAGGGCACCCTGCAACTCATCGAGCGCGAGGGAACGGTTTATGTCTGCGGGGCGAAGAACGTCGCGGCGGGGCGGTTATTGTTGCAACGATTCATTCCCTGAAAAAGGCACGTTGAAAAAGGCGCGTTCACCTTTCATCCATTGGCGCATCCAGAGCCCCGTGTCGCCCGTCCCGGGAACCGGGCTGGATACGTCTGTTATTTTCCGCCGCGATTAGACGATTTTAAGGGATTTTCGCGGCGATTTTTGGTATAATATACGGAACCGGTCATCAAAGGCGGGGCGGCGTCCATGGTGGAGGTCGTTTCAGCGGACAAAAAGAGCCGAAAACTAAAAAAATAGTCATATGAAAGCAAAAAGAGCGATAATTTGGACGCTCGCACTCGTTGTGGGCGCGGTATTGGGCAGCCTGGGCATAGGCGGGCTCGACAGGTTCATGGATTTTGTGGCCGCGGCCTATACGCGCGCCTTCCAGTTCGTCGCGGTGCCGACGGTGGCGCTGGCGATCCTGACGGCGATGGCGTCGCTGGGCGAAGGCAAGAAGATGGGTCGCGTGTTCGCCCGGACGCTGGGCTACACGGTGTTCACGTCCTTCGTCGCGGCGCTTGTCGGGTTGGGACTCTACCTCCTCGTCAAGCCGGGTGAACTTTCCGCCGACGTGATCGCGTCCGTCTCGGATGCGGCTAAGGGGACGGTTTCGCGCCTGGCCGAGACGCCGGACACGATCTACGGCCATATCCTGAACGCCATCCCGAACAATCTCGTGAATCCGTTCCTGACGGGGAATGTGTTGCCGATCGTGATCATTTCGGCGGGCATCGGCATTGCCATCGCCATTTTGGGCCGCACGAGCGAGAACGTGCGCCTTTTGCACCGGGCGATCAACGGTTTGCAGGAGATATTCTTCGGGCTCATCAAGGGGCTCATCTGGGCGCTCCCCGTGGGCATCGTCGCTTTCGCCGCGCAGCTGGCCGCGCAGATGTCCGCCGGTGTGGTGGTCGGTTCCATCGGCAAGTACGTGCTCGTGGTGCTGGCGGGCAACCTGATCCAGTTCTTCGTTATCCTGCCGCTTATCTGCTATTTGCGCGGCGTCAATGGGTACCGGGTCATGCGTGAAATGACGCCGGCGCTGCTGATGGCGCTCTTCACGAAGAGTTCCGCGGCGACCTTGCCGGTGACGATCGCCACGGCCGAGAAGAACATGAAGGCGAAACCGTGGATCGCCCGGTTCATCCTGCCGCTCTGCTGCACGATCAACATGAACGGATGCGCGGCGTTCATCCTCGTCACCTCGCTTTTCGTCATGCAGAATTCGCCGGACTGCGGCATCGTCCTCACCCTGCCGACGATGCTGGTCTGGTGCGCGATCGCCGTCATTTGCGCAATCGGCAACGCGGGCGTCCCGATGGGGTGCTACTTCCTGACGCTCTCCCTGATGGCGGGCATTGGCGGAAATCTCATGATTCTGGGCGTCATCCTGCCGATCTACACGATTATCGACATGATCGAGACGGCGGAAAACGTGTGGTCCGACTGCTGCATCTGCTCGATCGTCGACAAGTCCACGCCCGAAGCGGAGGCGTAAGGCCATGCCGAAACAAAACGCCTCATTCAAGGCGGTCATCCTGGCGGGCGGAAGCGGCGAACGCTTCTGGCCGCTTTCCACGCCGGAGAAGCCCAAGCAGTTTCTCAACGTTTTCGGCGGGGCGAGCCTTTTGCAGCAGAGCGTGCGGCGCCTGGAGACGGTGGCATCCGCGACGGACGTGTTCGTCATTACCTCCAAGAAGCATGTGGCTTTGACGCGGCAGGAGCTGCCGGAAGTCCCCGCCGCGCACATCGTGGGCGAACCCTGCCGGCGCGATACCGGCGCGGCGATCGCGCTGGGGACGGGCCTTGCCGGGACGCATGACGCGGACGTCGTCGGCTTTTTCGCGAGCGACCACCTGATCGGAGACGAAAAGGCGTTCGGCAAGACTGTGCGCCAGGCCATCCGCCTGGCGGAAAAGAAGGACGCGATCGTGGTCATCGGCATCCAGCCGATGTCGCCTTCCACGTCGTTCGGCTATGTGAACCCCGACACGGGCGCTTTCGTGGAGAAGCCGGACGCCGCGCGGGCGAAAGCCTATTTGCGCAAGGGCTATCTGTGGAACGCCGGGCTTTTCATCGCCCGCGCAGGCGTATTCCGCACGGCAATCCGGGCCGCCGCGCCCGTTTTGGCGCCGTTGACGGACCCCGTGCCCCGTTCGGAAGAGGACCTCGCGCGGCTCTACGAACCCCTGCCGCGGATTTCGTTCGACTACGCCGTCATGGAGAAAACGCCCAATGTCGCGGTCGTCCGCGGCGATTTCGGCTGGGACGACGTCGGCGGCTTCCAGGCGTTCGACAAGTATTTTCCGCACGACGGCAGCGGGAACGTCTGCGAAGGACCGTGCCGGAAGGTGGACGCCGCGGGCAATATCTGCGTGGTGCGAGGGGCGCCCATCGCGCTTTTGGGCGTTTCCAACCTCGTGGTCGTCACGACGCCCCATGGCGTGCTCGTCGCCGACAAAAGCCGTTTGGCGGAAATGAAGAAGCTTTTCCAGTCTCCCAAGTGACAGCGTGAAGAGAAAGTACAAAGTCCGCATCGCCTATGACGGCACCGCCTACTCCGGATGGCAGACGCAGGAAAATGCGCTGGGCATCCAGCAGGTCGTCGAGGAGGCCCTCGCCTGGCTGGAGCAGGGCCCCGTGCGGATTTACGGCAGTTCCCGGACGGATGCGGGGGTGCACGCGAAGGGATTCGTCGCGCATTTCCATCTGACGAAGCCCATCCCGCCGAAAAACATCGTGCGCGCCCTCAATGCGCGGCTGCCGGAAGCCATCCGCATCCTGCACGCCGCCTATGCCGCGGAGCGGTTCGACGCGCGGCTTTCGGCGAAGGGCAAGGAGTACCGCTACCAACTGTACCAGGCGGAAATCGAACCGCCGGACCTCGTGCCGTACTGGACATTCTGCCACCGCGCGCTGGACCTCGAGGCCATGCGCCGCGCCGCGTCCTACTTCGTCGGCCGGCACGATTTCGTGTCTTTCGCGGCGAATCCGGACCGGGTATTGGAGTCGACGGTGCGGACGGTTTTCGCCTTTGACGTCAAGAAGACGGGTCCGCGCTACACGTTCATCGTGCGCGGGGACGGATTTCTCTACAAGCAGGTGCGGTCCATGGTGGGGTTCCTGCTGAGCGTGGGGCGTGGACGCGAAAAGCCCGAAGCCGTCCGGGAACTTCTGGCGGAACATGCGCCGCGGACGGCGCGCGTCGAAACGGCTCCTGCGCGCGGTCTTTTTCTCTGGAAAGTCTTTTACAAGGATATTAGATAACCATGCTTTACCATCTCTCGGCGTTTCTGCAGCATTACTGGGGTCCTTTCCGCCTGTTGCAGTCCCACGCGCTCCTTTTGGCGGGTGGCGCTTTTTGCGCGGCGCTTCTCGTCGTCTTTCTTTTGCCGCGTCTCTGGGACAAACTGCCGCGCGACCGGGGCAAGGCGATTCTGGGGGATTTGGGGGGCATGGTCTCGAAGGGCAAGCCCACGGGTGCCGGGCTGATTGTGACGTTGCTGGCGCTGCCGGTGATTCTGCTCTTCGTGCCGCTCGACGTCTGGGACGCGCTCGCCGTCCTCTTCATCTATGTCGCCATGCTGTTCGGCTACTTGGACGACCGGGCCGCCGTGCCGTGGGGCGAACTCAAGAAGGGGCTTCTGGACGCGGTCGTTTCGCTCGCAATCGCCTATTGCATCGCCAAGGGACACTCCACGCTCGTCTGGCTGCCGTTCGTGAAGGGCATGTGGCACGTGCCGATGTGGATCTACGTTCCGGGCGCGGCCTTCGTGCTCTGGTTCACGATGAATGCCACGAACTGTTCGGACGGCGTGGACGGGTTGGCCGGTTCCCTGACCCTCATCGCCCTCGTCATGCTCGCCGTCATGCTGTACGTGGTGATCGGCTACAAGCCCGTGGCGCACTACTTCCTCCTGCCCTGCAATCCGGATGCCGCGCGCTGGGCGATTCTCGTCATGGTCGTCGCCGGCGCGGTGGGCGGCTATTTGTGGTACAACGCCGAACCTTCAAAGGTGCTGATGGGCGACGGCGGCAGCCGGTTTTTGGGCATTCTGCTCGGGACGGCGGTGCTCGTGACGGGGAACCCCTTCCTGGTCCTCGTGTTCGCGCCGATTCTGCTCGTCAACGGGGGCGGCGGACTCGCCAAACTCGTCCTCCTGCGCCTGGCGCACAAGTTCGGACGGGACTTTGACGCGGATTCCCCCATCCGCCGCGTGCGTTTTCCGCTCCACGACCACTGCAAGAAGAACCTCCACTGGTCCAATGCGCAGGTCCTCATGCGTTTCGTTCTTCTGCAACTGATTGTCATGCCGCTTTTGTTCATCCTGCTCGTGAAAATCCGCTGACATGGTCCTGGCGCTCCTCATGTTCGTCGCGTCCCTTTCGCGTGCGGAAATCATCGCGCGGATGCGTGCGCCCGTCCTCACGAAAGTGCAGGGACTCGTGCAGGTCGTCGCCGACTGCCCCGCCGACGTGCGCCGGGAGTACCAGTCCCCCATCGCCGGTTTCGCCGCGGGGATTTGCACGGAACTCTACCGGGGCTTCCGCGAACAGCCGCGGCGTTTTGCCGAACCCGCCGTCTGCCTGACAATCGGCGAAGGGCGCACGAATGATACGCGCGTCGTGGTGCGGGTGCAGAACCGGGAAGGCGAACCGCCGCGGACGCGGCTCTTCCTGCCCGCCCCCGGGAGCACGGACCTGGCGAAACTGCAGACGGAAATCGTCAAGGCCTTCATGCGCGCGGTCAAGGGACAGGAACTCTCGGACGCCGAGGCGGACGCCTTTTACCGCGATCTCGACCCGGTGCGCCGTGCGGCGGACGAGTACGCTACCCTGGAACGCTGGAAGCGCGGCGAAAAGACGTCCCTCACGGACGAAGAGGCACTCACGCTCATGCGCAAGGTCCTGCAGCCCGGAGTGGCGCGGGCGGTGGACGTACTGACGTTCGCCAGCCGGTTGCGGCTGTATCCTCCCGCCTACGGACATTCCTTTTCCAACGTCTACCCCTCGGTCACGTTCGCCCAGGCGATCGACATGGCCGCCGTCGATCCGCGCGTGCGGTTCGCGGCGTACGCCAAAGCGCCTTTGCTCGTCGCCTATTCGGGCGGACGCAGCCCCGAACTCGCCGCGGCCGGACGCGCCTACAGCGATTTTCTGTTCGAACTCGCCCGCTTCGCGCGGACGAAGGATGAGTTGCACAAACAGCTTGAAGACGCCGACATCCGGCTCAACGTGGCCCTCGAGGAAGCGCGCAAAGCGGAGAAAGGAACCCTCAAATGAAGACGAAGAAGACGATTACGGACAATACGGTCGATCCGGACATTCTGACCTACACGGTGGGGGACGACCCCGTTCTCGATTTGCGCCTGGCGGTTTGGGACTGCATGGGCACCGCGGCGCACGTGACGATGCTGTCGGAAATGCCGCTCAAGACGCCCATCATCACGCAAGCCGAGGCGACGGAAGTCCGCAGGGAACTCGGTCGCATCGCCGCGAGCGCCCAGGACGGACACTTCGAGATCCGCGTCGAGGACCAGGACGTCCACATGGCCGTCGAGCGCCTTTTGACGGAAAAGCTGGGCGACCTGGGCAAGAAGATCCATACGGGACGTTCGCGCAACGACCAGGTGGCCGTCGACGTGCGCCTGCACATGAAGGACGAGCTTCTGGCGGCGGAAAGCGAAACCGCCGAACTGGCGGCGGCGCTCTGCGCGTTCGGCCGGCAGGCGGGGCGCATTCCGCTCGTCGGGCGCACCCACCTGCAGCCGGCGATGCCCTCGAGCGTCGAGATGTGGGCGACGGGCCATGCGGAAATGATTCTCGACCAGATCGAGAACCTGGAAGCCGCCTACCGGCTCGTGGACCGCAATCCGCTCGGGAGCGCGGCGGGATATGGCGTGCCGCTGCCCCTGAACCGCGCCCGCACGACGGAACTGCTCGGATTTTCCGCGACCATCCACAACGTTTTCGGCGCGTCCATGGCCCGCGGCGAATGCGAGGCGGCGGTGTTGTCCGCCCTGGCGCAGCTGATGGCGGTCTTGTCGCGCCTGGCGGAGGACTTGATTCTCTTTTCCATGCCCGAGTTCGCCTACTTCAAACTGCCGCGCGCCTACTGCACGGGCTCTTCTATCATGCCCCAGAAGTTCAATCCGGACGTGCTCGAGCTTGTCCGCTCGAAGGCGGCGCAGGTGCTCGGCCTGCAGACCGCGGCACTTTCGCTTTTGCACGCGATGCCGGGCGGCTACAACCGCGATCTGCAGGACTGCAAGGGCCTCTACATGAAGGGGCTCGACATCACGCGCACGACCCTGCGGATTCTGGCGAAAGTCGTCTCCGGCGTGACGGTGGACGCCGGCAAGTGCCGCGCCGGCTTCACGCCCGGCGTTTTCGCGACGGATGTCGCCCTCCGTTTGGTGGCGCAGGGTACGCCCTGGCGTGACGCCTACCACGAGGTGCGCGACCATTTGGAGCGGCTCTCGGAGGAAGACCCCGACGCCGCGGTCAACGCAAAGACGCACGAGGGCACGACGGGCGGCATCGACGAGGGCCTGTACGCGCGGCGTCTCGCGGCGGTCGCCCAAACCATCCAAACACGCCAGAAAGCGTTCGCGCAATGCCGGGAGCGTCTGTTCGCGTGAGCGCGCCCCTGTTGCTGGAAGCGGAAGATCTGCGCGTCTCGTACGGCACGTTCGAGGCCGTGCGGGGCGTGTCGTTTACGCTTTCCAAAGGCGAGATTCTGGGCATCGTGGGCGAATCGGGCTCGGGCAAGTCGACGATCGCGCGCACGGTCATGGGCCTGAACAAGCCTTCCGCCGGACGGCTCGCGGTGCATGCGGCATCCGTGCAGATGGTCTTCCAGGACGCCGTCGGCTCGCTGAATCCGCGCATGACGACCCGCCAGACGCTGGCGGAGGTCCTGAAAATCAAGCGCAATCCCCAGTCCCCTGAGGATTTGCTGGCGCGGGTGGGACTTCCCAACGCGGTGCTGGACCAATATCCGCGCGAAATGTCGGGCGGTCAGTGCCAACGCGTCTCGATTGCGCGCGCGCTCGCCTGCCGTCCGGACGTATTGGTGGCGGACGAACCCGTCTCGGCGCTGGACGTGTCGGTCCAGGCGCGCGTCCTCAACATCCTGCGCGACCTTCGCAGGGAAACGGGGCTCGCCATCCTGCTCATCGCCCATGACCTCGCCGTCGTCAAGAACGTGTGCGACACGATTTGCGTGATGCAGAAGGGCGTTTTCGTGGACGCCGGCCCCGCGGAACAGGTCTTCGCGAACCCGGCGAGCGACTATACGCGGCGCTTGCTGGATGCGGTGCCCGACGTGGCGCGCGCGCTGGCGGAACGCCGGGAGGCGGCCAAGTGAACCGCATCCTCTTCGAGGCGGACGAAATAGAGGACGGGCGCGCCACGTTCGACGGTCCCCGCGCCGAACACGTCCTCGCGGTCCTGCACGGCGAAGTCGGCCAGACGCTGAAAACGGGCGAAGTGGACGGCCCGCTCGGAACCGGCACGATTACGGCAATCGAAAACGGGGAGATTCCGTGCCGGGCGCGCGTGACCGTGGCGCTTGCGCACGACCGCCCCTCGCCGCAACCCTGGATCGACCTCGTTCTGGCCCCGCCCCGTCCGCGCGTTCTCAAGCGTCTCTTGCCCCAGCTGGCGTCCTTGGGCGTCGGGACGATCGTGCTCGTGGGTGCACAGAAAGTGGAAAAAGACTTCTGGGGCGCGACGCTTCTGAAAGAGGAGAATTACCGTCCTTTGTTCATCGAAGGGCTGATGCAGGCGGGCACGACCATTCTGCCGCGTCTCCTCGTGCGGCGCAATTTCCGCGCGTTTCTGTCGGACGAACTGGACGCGCTTTTCCCGGGAAGACTCCGGCTCGTCGCCCATCCCGGCGCAACCACCCGCCCCGCCTTTGCCGCGGACGGATCGGTGCGCCCGCTCCTCGCCGTGGGGCCCGAAGGCGGCTGGACGGACGCGGAACTCGCACGCCTCGAAGAGCGTGGATTCGCCCGCTATTCGCTTGGGACGCGCATCCTGCGCACGGATACGGCCCTTGTCGCTCTTTTGGCCCAGCTGCAACTTCTAACCGGAAACGTTTGACATGACAGATTTCTCGAAACTGCTGAACCCCGAACAATGCGCCGCGGCGACGGCGCCCGACGGCCCCATTCTCGTGCTGGCGGCGGCGGGAACCGGCAAGACCCGCACGCTCGTGCACCGCGTGGCGTATCTGGTCGAGCAGGGCGTCCCCCCCGACCGCATTCTCCTTCTGACCTTCACGAACCGCGCCGCGCGCGAAATGATGGAGCGCGCCGAAAAGGTCGTTGGACCCGAGGCGTACGCGATCTGGAGCGGAACCTTCCACTCGATCTGCGCGCGCTTCCTGCGCCGCTACGGGACGTTCCTGGGCTATTCGCCCGGCTTTTCCATCATTGACGACGACGATCAGAAGAAGCTCCTCAACGAAATCATCAAGGCGACGGTCAAGGACCCCAAGTCCTTCCCCAAGAAGGAAGTCGTCGCCAAGATGATTTCGGAGGCGGCGAACGAATCCAAGCCGATCGCCGACATCGCCGCCCGCTGGCAGACGCGCGAGGCGGGTTTCACGCCCGAGGAGATCGTGGCGGTCGCGGCGGCGTACGACAAACGCAAGCGCGAACTCAACGCGATGGACTTCGACGATCTGCTCGTCAACGGACTCAAGTTGCTCAAGACCGTCGACCGCGTGCGCGAAATGCTCCAGGAGCACTTCCTCTACGTGCTCGTGGACGAATACCAGGACACAAACGGCCTGCAAGCCGAGTTCACGGACATCCTGGCCGCGCGCCACCGCAACATCATGGCCGTCGGCGACGACTTCCAGTGCATCTACACCTGGCGCGGCGCCCAGATCGAGAACATCCTCGACTTCCCCAAGCGCTGGAAAGGCTGCCGGATCGTCAAGCTGGAACGCAATTACCGCTCCGTCCCCGGCATTCTCGACGTCGCCAATACCGTGATGAAGGACGCGCCGCAGCGATTCGAGAAGAAATTGCGCCCTGCGCGCGGCGGCGCCGGACTGCTTCCCATCCTCTACTCGGTGTTCGACGGCCGCACCCAGGCGGCGGAAATCCTCAACCGCATCCAGATCGTGCGCGAAAACGGCTATCGCTATGCGGATATGGCGGTTCTCTACCGCAGCCACTTCCAGTCCATCGAAATACAGATGACGCTGGCGCGGCAGGGCATCCCGTTCCGCATCACCTCCGGCGTGGGCGTGTTCGAGCAGATCCACGTCAAAGACGTCCTGGCCTACCTGCGTCTCCTGCTCTGCCCGACGGACGAACTTTCCTTCCGCCGGTTCGCCACGCTCTTGCCGGGCGTGGGCGAAAAAACGGCCGCGACGCTCTGGAAGAAGCTCTCCGGCCGCTTCGATTGCCACGACGCGGCGGATCGCGACAAGCTGGGCGGGCTTCTCGGCGCGAAAGCCAAAATCGTCTGGCCGGCGCTTTCCAAGTGCTTCGCCGATTCCGCCGCGCATCTGGAGGCGAACGAGATCGGCGACCTCATCGACGATTACCTCGACTTCTTCTACGAGGACTATCTGCGCGCCGAATGGGAGCCGGCGGACGCCGAGGAACGCTTGGCGGACGTCCACGAACTGGGGGCGCAGATCGCCGCGTCCGACGGCGGGCTCGCGGGCTTCCTCTCGGATGTCGCGCTCCTGACGAATCTCGACGCCCGGCGCAACCAGCCCAAGGACGACCGCGTCACGCTCTCGACGGTCCACCAGGCCAAGGGCATGGAATGGCCGGTCGTATTCGTGCCCTGGTGCTCGCAGGGCCTCTTCCCGTCCGAGAAGGCGTTGGAGGAAAACCACCTGGACGAGGAGCGCCGCTTGTTCTATGTGGCGGTGACCCGCGCGAAGGACGAACTCTTCCTGTTCGCGCCGACGGTCCGCACGATGTCCGACGGCGGCATCCTCCCCGTGGAGCCGTCCGTGTTCGTGAAGGAAATCCCGGCGGACCTCGTCGAAAAGCGCCGTTCGTCCATCTACCTGCCGCCGCCCGCGCGTAGCGGGACTTACGGACAGCGCCCGGGGCCGGGCGCATCCCGCGGCTCCGGCCCGGCCGGCGCCTTCAAGACGCACTGGCGGCGCTGAGGCTCGTATTCGGGCGCACAATGTGGTATAATAGAACTCAAACCAAGGAATCAAGGAAAGGAAGAAACATGAAGAAAGTCGCTTTTTTTGATGCAAAGCCCTACGACCGCGAGTCGTTCGACGCGCTGAACCGCGGACGCTACGAACTGAGCTATTTCGAGACACGCCTGCGTCCGGCCTCCCTGCCGCTCTTGGACGGCTGTTCGGCGGCGTGCGCGTTCGTCAACGACGAGATCAACGCCCAGGTCGTCGAGGGGCTCGTCGCGCACGGCATCCGTATTCTGGCCATGCGCTGCGCGGGCTACAACAACGTGGATCTCAAGGCCGCCTACGAGAAGGGGCTTTCGGTCGTGCGCGTGCCGGCCTACTCGCCCTACGCGGTAGCGGAGCACGCCGCCTCCCTGCTGATGACCCTCAACCGCCACATCCACAAAGCCGCGGCGCGCACGCGCGACTTCAACTTCTCGCTCGTCGGGCTCACGGGCCACGACCTCCACGGCAAGACCGTCGGTGTGATCGGCACGGGCAAGATCGGCCGCGTCTTCTGCGACATCTGCAAGGGCTTCGGCATGAACGTGCTCGCCTACGACGCCTTCCCGAATCCGGCGACGGGGCTGAACTACGTCTCGCTCGACGAACTGCTCGCGAAGGCGGACGTCATTTCCCTGCACTGTCCGCTGACCCCCGAGACGCACCACATGATCAACCACACGACAATCTCCAAGATGAAGCCGGGCGTGATCCTCGTGAACACCTCGCGCGGCGCGCTCGTGGAAAGCGACGCGCTGCTCGCGGCCTTGCGCAGCGGCCATATCGGCGCCGCGGCGCTGGACGTCTACGAGGAGGAAAGCGGCTGGTTCTACGAGGACCGCTCCGCCACGGTGCGCCAGAACAAGATTTTGGCGTTGCTCGTTTCCATGCCGAACGTCATCGTGACCTCCCACCAGGCCTTCCTGACCCACGAGGCGCTCGCGAACATCGCCACGACGACGCTGGCGAACCTGGACGCGTTCTTCTCCAACCAGCCGCTCGCGAACGAGGTGTGTTACCGTTGCATGGGCCAGTCCGCGCCCGCGCAACCCTGCTGCCCCAAGCGCGAGGACGGCCGCTGCCGCGGACAGGCTTGATCCGTGACGGTCTGGATAGAGAATCCGTTCGACAACCTGCCGCGCGAAGGCGGGCGTCCCATGCGCTTCTGGCTCGTGGCGTGCGCTTTCGCCGCGGCCGGTCACCGCGTCCTCTACTGGACCAGTTCCTTCAACCACACGCTTAAGGCGCCCCGGCGCCTGCCCGCGTCCTTCGAGGCGGAGGGCGTCTCGGTCCGTCTCGTGCCCACCCCGCCCTACAAGTCCAACGTCGGCCTGGCGCGCATCCGGAGTCATGCCGCCTATGCGCGCGCCTGGGAACGCCTCGCGCGCGACCCGTCCCTGCCCCGTCCCGACGTCCTCGTCGTCTCTTCGCCGCCTTTGGCGACCGGTCCCGTCGCCCGCCGTCTTGCGCGGCGTTTCGGCGCCAAACTGGTGGTGGACGTCATGGACGCGTGGCCCGAGACGTTCTACCGCCTTCTGCCCGGCCCTCTGCGCACGCTTGCCCCGCTTCTCTTCGCGCCCCTGTTGCGCACCGTCCGCGCCGACATGCGCGGGGCGGATCTCGTGATCGGCGTCTCCCAACGCTACTGCGACCGCGCCCGCCGGATGGGCGCCCGCAACGTCCTGCGCCTCTCCCACGCCACTCCTCTGCCCGTGGCGGAACCAGCCGGACCGGACGCGCCCCCCCGCCTCGCGCTCGTCTACGTCGGCGCCATGGGCAAAACCTACGACCTGGGGACGATCCTCCGTGCGCTCTTGCTCGTCCCCGAAGCGACGCTCGACCTGGCCGGGGCGGGCTGCCGGGAGCCGTCCCTGAAGGCGTTCGTGCGCGCGCACGGTCTCGCCGGCCGCGTGCGTTTCCACGGCTATCTTCCGGCGCCCGAAGTGTCCGCGCTTCTCGCGCGCTCTACCGTGGGCCTCATTCCCATGCGGGCCGATAGTTGCGTGGGCATCCCCAACAAGCTCGTCGACTATTCCGCCGCGGGGCTGGCCGTCGCCAGTTCGCTCGCCGGCGAGAGCGCGGATCTCCTGGCGCGCTACGGCGCGGGCGTGTCCTACGAGGCCGGGTCGCCCGAATCCCTCGCCCAGTCTTTGCGGACCATTCCGCCGCGGCTGCCCGAAATGCGCGCGGGGGCGCGTCGGCTCGCGCGCGAACAGTTCGACGCGGCGAAAACAGCTTCCGCCTACGTGCAGGCGGTGGAAAGGCTCGTGGCGCCATGACGCTGGCCGCGTTCGACGAATATTTCATGGCGATGGCCCTGCGCGAGGCGCAAAAAGCCGCGGCGGACGGCGAGGTGCCCACGGGTTGCGTCATCGTCGAACTGCCGGCGGACGCCTTGGGTCCGGACGGCGTCCCGCTCCCGGACCTCGCGCCGGCCCAGGCGCGCATCCTCGGTCGCGCCCACAACCAGACCGAACAGCTCTGCGACGCGACGGCCCACGCTGAAATGCTCGCGCTCTCCGCCGCCTTCCAGGCGAAAGGCAACTGGCGCCTGACGCATACGCGCCTCTACGTCACCAAAGAGCCTTGCCCCATGTGCGCCGGCGCCATCATCCTCGCGCGCGTCGGCACCGTCGTCTGGGGCGTCTCGGACCCCAAGCGCGGCGGCGGCACCGTCTTCCACATCTTCGACCATCCCGGCATCAACCATCATCCGGAAGTCCGTTCCGGCGTCTTGGAGGACGCCTCAAAAGCCGTTTTGCAGGACTTCTTCCGCGCGCGCCGCGCCGCCAAAAACGCCGCGGACGCCGCCACGAACGCGAACGAAACCTATGACCCTGACAGAAAAGATTGCGAATCTCATCCGTGAAACGAGTTCCGCGCTGGCGCCGGACGTGACGCGCGCCCTGCGGGACGCCCTGGGCCGCGAGGAGGAAGGCTCTTCCGCCGCGCTGATCCTGAAGACGATTCTGGACAACGTGGAACTCGCCCGCGCGCAAGGCACGCCCATGTGCCAGGACACGGGCACGCTGACGTTCTTCGCGGACGCCGCCCTGCGCCGCCGCGTCACCCCGGCCGTCATCCGCGCCGCCGTCGCCGAAGCCACGCGCCAGGGCTGGCTGCGCAAGAACTGCCTCGACGCCGTCACCGGCGCCTCCCACGACGACAACTGCGCGGACGGGGCCCCCGTCGTCCACTATTGCGACCGCCCGGGCGTGACGCTCTTGATGAAGGGCGGCGGGTCGGAAAACATGTCGCGCCAGTATTCCCTGCCGGACGCCGCGCTCGGCGCGGGACGCGATCTGCAGGGCGTGCGCGCCTGCCTGCTGGACGCCGTGCAAAAAACGCAGGGCTACGGCTGCGCCCCCGGGATCCTGGGCGTGTGCATCGGCGGCGATCGCGCGACCGGCTTCGAAACGGCGAAGGAACAGCTCCTGCGCGACCTCGCGGACCAGGCGCCCGACCCGGCGCTCGCCAGTCTGGAGGCGTCGGTTCTCGCGGACGCCAACACGCTCGGCATCGGCCCCATGGGCCTCGGCGGCCGCACGACCCTGCTCGGACTCAAGATCGCCGCCCGTCCGCGCGTGCCCGCGAGCTTCTTCGTGACCGTCGCCTACATGTGCTGGGCGGCGCGCCGCCGCACCCTGCTGATTTGAGGACCCCGCCATGATCGAATTGTCCTACCCCTACACGGAAGAGAAAGTCCGCGCCCTGAAAGCGGGCGACGCCGTCGCGCTGACCGGCCGCGTCTACACCGGACGCGACAAGTTCCACAAGTACTTCGCCGACGGCGGCCCGCTCCCCGTCGACTTCACGGACGGCGCCCTCTACCATTGCGGACCGGTCGTCCTGCCCGACGGCGCCGGCTGGCGCGTCGTGGCCGCGGGCCCCACGACGAGCGTGCGCGAAAATCCCTACGAGCCGGACTTCATCGCCCGCAGCGGCGTGCGTGTCATTATCGGCAAGGGCGGCATGGACGAAGCGACGCTCGCGGCCATGAAGAAGCACGGCTGCGTCTACATCCAGGCCGTGGGCGGCGCCGCCGCGTTGAGCGCCGCGTCCGTCGTGCGCGTCGCGGGCGTCTCGCTTCTGGACGCCTTCGGCGCGGCGGAAGCCGTCTGGCACTTCGACGTGAAGGGCTTCCGCGGCGTCGTCGCCATGGACGCCCACGGCAACAGCCTCTTCGCCCGCGTCAGGGAAGCTTCCGCCGCCCGCCTCCGCACGCTCCTCGACGAGGCGTGAGCCGCAGGCAGATCGTATATAAATCCACATAGGGAGGCACGTCCATGCGGCTTTACGGAATAGATATTCTACGCGGTATTGCGGCCTTCGGCATCGTGGGTTGTCACTTGCTGACGGAGCCGCGAACGGCGGCTGGCTCGGCCATACTCCATTTTTGCGGCATGAATGTCGCTGTTTTTGCGGTGCTGGCCGGTTACTTCACGCACATTCTGCCGGAAGGTCTCGGCGCATCGCTCCGCCACCGGCTGGGCCGCCTTGTGCCAATCTATGTCCTCTGGACGCTTGTCTTTCTTTTCGTCCAATTCATACTGAAGATGGTGCATCATGAGGGTCTGGCCCAATACGGGCAGATCGGCTTCTGGATATCCGTTGTCTTCAAGGGGTACGGTTCGGGCGGTTATCTCTGGTTTATTATTGCGCTTATCTACACACAGGTCATGGCGTTGTTCATCTTGCGCAAGCCCGTGTCGATTGTCGTCCCCTTGATGCTTGCGGCATCGGGAATCGGACTTTCGATTCTGATGCCCTACTGGAACGGCCACGGACATTTTATGTTCCGTCTATTCGGCTTTGTATGGCTCGGCATTGCCTTGCGGCGCGTTTCATATGGGACTTGGCGGCTGTATGGCGTGGGTGCGCTTTTTGCTCTCATCCTGCATGTGGCCCTTCAAAGCTGGGTACATCCAACGCTGCGCGATTTGCTGGTGAGCGTGCCGCTTTGTCTGTTTGCGGCACGTCTCCCCACATGTTTCGCGACGCCACGGATTAGCGCCGTAGCCCGATTCTTGGGGAAGACGAGCTTAGGCGTCTACTTGATGCATCCGTTGACGGCGCGTCTCGGCAATGTTCTGCTGGAGCATGTCTTCGCCGCGCCCTATGGTCCGGGCGTCGTTCTGCTAGATTGGCTTCTTGCCTGGGTCGGTGCGTTGGGCCTTGCCGCCGTCTTCTGTTCGATTCCGTCCACCAGAAGGTTTGTTCAGTAGTGCCGCCCGCCGCGCCTAGGCGATTCCCCGCCCGTCCATCCCGCGCGGACGGCAGGGGACTGCCGCCCCTACCGTTGGTTGGGGGCGAGATGTGCGAAGCCCTTGGCGGAACGTTAGTGGAGCCTTTGTCGCCCCTCGGAGTTTATTTTTCCTGGTTTAGTCTTTCGTCCGCCGCGATGGCGGCGGGTGTGCGGCGCAAGGGCGATACCGGGCCCTGCGACCCG
>ERZ808270.290-NODE-290-length-31263-cov-6.835074_pt1 | contig 31263 bp, 16 predicted proteins | sample MGYA00521082_ERZ808270 | MGnify/ENA primary metagenome ERZ808270 (study PRJEB31516, sample SAMN03275594) | gut metagenome | biome: mammalia-associated habitat; material: feces | host: Papio cynocephalus | place: Kenya | collected 2012-07-27 ... | reverse complement strand
GCTTGATTGCATTCGACTTGCACGATGATTCAGCCCGCCCATTCTAAATCCGAAATTTGAATTATATATACTCCGAGGCTGCTTTTCGTGCTGTATAAATGCTCTATTCCTTTGTATGCTAACGATCTTTATCGTTGCACTCTAATGATCTTTATCGTTGCACTCTAATGATCTTTATCATTAGCACTTAATGATCTTCATCATTAGCATTTAATGATCTTCATCGTTAGCACTTAATGATGAAGATCACGAGGATATATGGGTATGGGCATCAGATTGATGCGCATCTTATAGTCATGCATCTGTGTGTAATGTATGGATTCTTTTACTCACTGCTTAATGTAATGTGGTGACGCTCAGCCATTTTGCGCATATTGATGATGCCGTAGCGCATACGTCCTAAGGCTGTGTTGATGCTTACGCCCGTAATGTCGGAAATCTCTTTGAAACTCAACTCTTGATAAAACCGCATATAGACCACTTCGCGTTGGTCGTCGGGCAGATGATCCATAAGATTGCGCACGTCGCGTAGGATCTGCTCGTTGGCCATTTCGCTTTCGTGGTTTTTTACGCTGAGCTGTGTGAGGCCTTGCCAACTATTTTCTTTTCCATCTTCGTAGATGGTAGGCTCGTTTTTCTCCGTGCGGAATTGATCGATGAGCAGGTTGTGAGCAATGCGTGTGAGCCAGGCATAAAATTTCCCTGTCTCTTGATATCGACCTTGACGTAACGTCACGATAGCTCTGACAAACGTTTCCTGAAAGAGATCGTCTGCCATATCATCGTTTTTTGTATAAAATGTGAGGTAGGAATAGAGCCTATCTTTATAGCGCAACAAAAGCTCGTCAAAAGCTTCGTTCTGACCAGCGCAAAAAAGGCGCACCAACTCATTGTCGGCCGTGTTGCTATATGTTGTCATTACTTATTACAGATTGGTTTGAAGTAATGTCTTATCGATAGGCTTTTACGTTTTAGAGTGTGAGTATTGTAATGCACCAGAGACCTTGGGAATGTACATTCTGCCTCTTTTACATGTCTTCTACTGCAAATGTAATGCTTTTGTTCGAATTGACAAGTTTTTGTTTTTATAATTTTCATATATAACCGAAGTTTCGGATTCGACAAAGCGGGTTGAATTATCGTGCAAGTCGTTCATGCTAAGCCTGAAACTTCAGTAAAACCTAATTCAGAAGCGTTACTATATATAATAGGACATGAGTTCGTTATGCTCTATATTGCGTATTTATTTGCTTCTTTTTATTCCGCTATTTTATTTTAAGTTTCTAAGTGTTAGTATTGATTCGTTTAATGTAACTTTGTTGCAAAATAAATCCTATGATGAGATACACTCCTTATAGTTCTTTCTTAAAGAAATATTTCGATGTGAAAGTTCAAAAGTTGCCCCTCGATGTGGGCGCTACTTGTCCTGTTCGTGATGGTCGACTCTCGCGAAGGGGGTGTAGTTTCTGCAATGCAGTGAGTTTCTCACCCAATGTGTGTCTACACGGAAAGGAGGTGAAAGAGCAACTATTGCGTAATATTCGCTTCTTTGAAAGAAAGACTTCTGGGCATGAAGTGTGTTACTTAGCTTATTTTCAGTCAGGTACGAATACGTATGCTCCGCTTCCCACAATGGCTTCCCTTATTGAGGCTGCTTTGATGGTCGATGGCGTCAAGGGAGTAGTCTTAGCTACCCGTCCCGATTGTCTGTCTGAAGAATGGTTAGCTTATCTGCAGCTTCTTGCCGATAAAACTTTTGTCATGATAGAACTCGGAGTGGAGTCTGTGAGCAATGAAGTGCTTGATAGGGTGGGGCGCGGACATCATGTCGAAGATTCTGAGCGCGCCATCTCTTTGCTTCACGAGCGAAATATTCCTGTCTGTTTGCATTTTATCTTAGGTCTACCAGGAGATTCACGTGAGAGCATGCTCTCTCAAGCGGATTTTGCTAATCGCAATCATGCAGAGGTCATTAAGCTTCATCAACTGCAGATTCTTCGAGGTTCTATTATGGCAGAAGAGTATAAACATTTTCCTCAGAAGTTCCACCTGTTTGGTATGGAAGAGTATGTTTCTTTGCTGGCCGACTATTTAGAACGACTCGGTCCTTCCACCGCGGTAGAACGTTTTGTCTCACAATCTCCTGCTGGGCAACTGATAGCGCCACGATGGGGTGTAAAAAATGATCAGGTGACGCTTGCTCTCCAAAAGGAGTTGGAGAAGAGAAATTCCATACAAGGCAGTTTTCATGCTTCAATGTCCTCAAAAATCTCCCATTAATATGCATCTTGTCAGTGAATTATATCTTGACAGTTGTTCGGATAGAATATTATAAATGAATGGTGAAGTATGGAATTCCTGTTTGAGTATTATAAAATAGTTGATAACTAAGCTTAAATAGATATTTGTGAGTAATAAACTTTGACAATGACATATATTCTGAAAAAGTTTTTATGAGTGAAGAACGTCCTATTGTGATAATTTGATGCTCGTTCTTCTGCTATATAACAAGTGCAGGCTGGGGTGGGCATGATGGTAGGGCGTTCTGATCTTATGTCACTATAAGGAATCTACTTTTGAGGAAAGGCTTACTATTTTACTAAAGATGTATGATGTCTGAATTTTACTCAGCGAGAAAGATGATGCCAATGGTCAGAAAGCTTGATTGCTATGCTCGGAGTGCTCGCATGTTTGGGACAAAATATGGGCTGTGATCGTTATTCGTGTAGTCTTACTCTGTAGGGTGCTGCCAATTACGGTTGAAAGAATCAATACTGCGAAGCGCTGTTGAACTAAACTGTGCCTATTATCCTACTCGTAGTAGGTGGGCTGATCTGTGTATTTGATAGAACTATCTCAGAAAAAATCAATAAATGTAATCAAACTGTTTGAAATTCTTACAATTATGTCGCTTCATTGCAAAGTTCATTTGATTATTAGGGGTTGTAAAGCACAAAAGCATTAACATTTTGCCTAAAAGGTAGTCTTAATAATTCTTAATAGTATGAAAGAATGTGGTGTTTTGTTCGTTCGCCCCATAAAAAAACTATTAAATTTGCAGATAATTCATGTACTGAGCTATCGTCAAATCGGCGGAAGATTCATGATGTGAAGAATGGCCCAAAAGTCCCTAAACACTGAGAAAATCGTGTTCATGGGAAGGCTAATACTCTAAATTATTGATATTCAGGCAGAACAGTATGTCCGCCTGTCAGCATATTTCCACAAAGTAAACAAAAAAATAAAATAATTAATCCAATAAAATGCGTATGAAAAACCGTTTTTGCAGAATTGGTAAGTCGCTGATCGGTGCGGCGTGCTTGCTTTCGACTTGCGGCATTACGTATTCTTGTTCTGATGATTACGACTTGGATGAAACCAAGCCGAGCTTCTTAGGACAGAGTATTTATGACGAGTTGAAAAACCGTCAGGATCGTAAGTTTACGACTGTAATTAGGTTGATTGACGATCTGGATTATAAGGATGTGTTGTCTAAGACGGGTAGTAAAACACTGTTCGTTGCCGACGATGATGCCTATAGCCAGTTCTTTGCAAACAACAGTTGGGGTGTATCTCGTTATGAGGACCTCTCAAAGAGCCAGAAGAAGCTGCTTCTCTATGGCTCAATGCTCGACAATGCTTATGTGCTCGAAATGCTGAGTACTATCCAGGGACCTGTGAAGAATCTCTGTCTTCGTCAGCTCTCTACATTGTCTGTAACTGACTCCGTGCCTTATTATAATTGGCAGGATCTTCCTAACAACTTGAACAATAATGATGGTCAGGCTATTACGCCGGATAAGCGTTATTGGGATAACTATCGTAAGGAAGCTAAAGGTGGTATCTATATGGTGACGGATAAGACCACGCCTATGATGACTCACTTCCTGCAGGCTCAGATGAATGAAAAAATTATCAAGCCAAGTGATATCTCATTCATCCTCGGTCTTGATGGCACAGATAAGGCATGGCATGATAATGCTAACCGTAGCTTTATCTTTAGCTCAGAAATTGTTGAGCCTGACGTAACTTGTTTGAATGGTTACTATCATGTGGTCGATAAGGTAATGGTGCCTCCTACAAGTATGGCAGATATGATCAGTAAAAATCCTGATACTCACTACATTGCTGCTATGCTCGACCGCTTTAGCGCACCTTATTATGACGGTACAATTACTCAGGCTTACAACCAACTTCCCGATACAAAGGTGAAGGTTGACTCTGTATTCCAGAAGCTCTATATCGCTCAGCGTGGCCAGTTAGGCAACGTTAGCAAAGATCCTTCTGGTGAAGCTTTGGGTAGTGACGTTTCTCGTCTTTCGTTCGATCCAGGATGGAATGCATATACCGTACCCAACTCTACCAAGGAGCAGGATATGGGTGCTATGTTTATCCCCTCTGATGAAGCTGTGGAGCAGTACTTCCTCCATGGTGTAGGTCGTTCGCTTATTCAGAACTACGCACATAAAGACAATACTGCAGAAAACTTGCTTGAAAATCTTTATCAGATTCCTCAAAATATCCTCGTGAAGTTGATCAACAACATGATGAAGGAATCTTTCAATGCAAGTGTTCCCAGTAAATACCTCTCTGTGATGAACTCTGCTCAGGATCAGATGTTTAGTCAGTACAATACAGAGCAGGATTTCAAGAATGCTATCAAGCAAGTAATGGTGGCAAATAATGGTGTGGTATACGTGATGAATGATCTCATCCCGCCTCCTGACTATGCTTCTGTATCTGGTCCGGTGCTTACCGATCAGAGCACTCGTGTATTCAACACCGTGCTTCACGCTGATGATAACTTCATCACAAGCAACTACAGCAGTGCTCCTTTGCGTAAGTTCTATAGCACATATCTGCTCGCCATGCAGTCACACTTTACACTCTTTGTACCTGTAGACAAGGGCTTGGCAGAACATGGCTATGTAGATCCTGTTAGCTTTACTTCAGGTGTCCGCACAAATTACAGATTCTGGTCTATGTCTCCTCAGGATGTAGGTAAAACTACCAGTGCTGTTGTTGGTGTAAATGCAGCAGCGTATAAGTATAAGTTTGATACTGACTTCACTGTAGCAGATGCTGAAAAGGCTACTTCTGCTCAGGGTGGTATGGTTCAGATCGAAAGTAAGGCAAATGAAAATGTCAACAGCGGCTGGGGTAAGACAAAACGCCAGATGCTTACCGATATGGTTGACCAGCACATTTTGGTTCACAATGATGGTGACGAAATGGTTGATGGCAATCGCAACTACTATGTAGCTCGTAGTGGTGCTCCTATTCATATCTCTAAGTTGGGATCTAATCCCGCAGAAGGTGTAGGAATGGAAGTAGAAGGTGGTCTGCAAGCATATCTCAATGGTGATAGCAACGCTGATAATGACTTTACTTGTAAGGTAGAGAAGGGTTATGATCTTTCTCAGGGTTATGGTAATGGTCATACGTTCTTCTTGGATCGTCCGATGCAGCCTACTATATATAATGTACAGCAGGTGCTCAGCACCATGGCTAATCCTTCGCTCGGCTATACGAAGTTCGCTTCTATGTGTAAGGAACTCGTTTATGGCGCTAACGAAGAACTTCTTGCGAAGATTTTCCCTGAAGAATACGCACAGACAGATACTTGGAGTACAGAGAAACAAAAGTATGCTATTTATGCAAGTTCTTCGAAGGGCGGACGTTACACTGCTTCACAAACTAATTTGATCCGTTTCTTCAACAACTATCGTTATACAATCTTCGTTCCTTCTGACGAAGCCATCGATCAAGCTATCAGTGAGGGCCTGCCCACACTCAGTTCCATCGAGGAGTTCTGCAACAATCCTGAAAACCTTGTAGGTGGTAAACTCACAGACGAAGCAAAGGCAAAGGCTCAAGCTATGTATACTTGCTTGGTTAACTTCTTGAAGTACCACTTCATCGATCAGTCATACTTTGTAGACAAATATACTGATAGCAAGGTTACATTGAGTCAGTCTGCTTGTTCTGACGAAGTGAAGAAAACATTCATTCCTGTAGCTATCAAGCACGTAGCTGGTGGTCTTGAGGTATTCGATGCTCGTTCAATGAGTCGTCTCAGTTCAAGTGGCAGCTATGAAAATACAGGTGGTGTAATCAACAATACGCATGCAAATGTGAAGACTGATAATCGTGCTCTCTTCAACCAGTTCGCTCGTGATTATGAGACTGATGAGACTGCTAATTCTGCACGTGAAATCAAATCTTCATCCTACGTTGTACTTCACACATTGAAGGACAAAGAATTCTTGCTCTTCGATGCCAACCTCGAAGGTAACTTCGCTAAGCGTTGGGCTACTACAGCAGAGGCTAAAGCGTTTGTTAAGAAGTTCAGACTCAAGAAATAAAAACTGATATTATGAATAACATAAAGTTCCTATTGACGCTGGTCTTGTGCTTCTTTTGTGCTTTAGCTGCTAATGCACAGAAGCGCATCTCGGGACGTGTCTGGAGTAAGGCAGACGGTCCTATCGTAATGGCGTATGTAGTTGAGCAGGATAAGAACAATCGTAACGTTACTGCTGCACAGACTGATGCAAATGGTAACTTCTCTATGGTTGTGAAGAATCCAGCTAACAGACTGCGTATCTCTTACATCGGCTACCAGACGAAGATTCTTCCGATTGGTGGCAACTCGCATTTCAATGTAGAACTCATTGATAAGAATACGTTCAAGAGCGCAGAGGTTACCGTGACTCGTAAGACTCGTTCTAATGGTCTCGTAATCCCTGAAAGAGAAATCTCTACCGCTCAGCAGACTCTCGATATGGACCAAATGGCTGGTCTTTCGTTTGAGACTGCAGCCGACGCTCTCCAGGGTGAGATCGCCGGTTTGGATATCGTATCTAATTCTGGTAACTTGGGTTCTGGATCTACCATGCGTTTGCGTGGTGTATCTTCTATTAATGGTAGTCAGGAACCGTTGATCGTAGTGGATGGTAACATCCTTGAAGACTACGATAATAGCGATCTCGACCTTGACAATATGGATAACGAAGAGCAATTTGCAACACTCTTGCAGGTGGCTCCTGAGGATATCCAGAGCATCAAGGTGTTGAAAGATGCTGCTGCAACGGCTATTTGGGGTGCACGTGGTTCGAATGGTGTAATCGAAATCAACACTCGTCGTGGTGCACGTGGTAAAACAAAGGTGAACTTCAGCTATCGTTTCTCTGGTTCATGGCAGCCCTCGGGCATGAAGATGCTCGATGGTGATGGCTATACCATGATGTTGAAGGAAGCTTATCACAATCCTCGTACTCTTACTGATGAGCAGTCGAGCATCGTGGAAATCATGTACCGTCAGGACTATCCTACCTATTATTATAACTACAACAAGAATACCGACTGGTTTAAGGAAGTAACTCAGTTCGGTCAGACTCACAACTATGGTGTGTCTGTATCAGGTGGTGGTGAAAAGGCACAGTTCCGTGTGTCTGGTACTTACGACCATGAGACAGGTACTATCATCAAGCAGGCTCTCGATCGTTTGACCACCCGCTTGGTGTTGGACTACTATGTATCTGACCGTATCAAGTTCTCTTCTAACTTTGCTTTGACTTATACAAAGAATAAGAAGAACAATCCTAACAGCATCCTTTCTCGTGCATACAACGCTATGCCTAATATGAGCGTCTATGCTTACGACAACAACGGACAGCAGACTGGCGACTACTATATCATGCCTCCTATTGCTTCCGGTACAGGCTTGGAAAGCGCTGTTAATGCTGGTCGTACATCTTACTATTTGAGCGACATGATTAGCAATGGTAACCCTGTTGCTATGGCTAATCAAGCATGGTATCACGAATCTACTTATACCATTCAGCCTCAGTTCCAGTTGGAATACAAGTTCTTGGGTAAGAACGACGATGAGACTCAGTTGGATTATAAGGGTGAGGTTTACATGAATGCTTACACCTTCTCTTCTGAAGCTTATTCTCCTGGTTCGCTTACCACTTCTACTTGGAGCGATGGTATTAATACTTTGAGCAATGGTGAGAGCAAGAGCCTTTCGTTCACTACTCGTCACCGCTTGTGGTTCCATCCTCACTTTGCTAACACTGATCACCAACTTCAGATGATGGCTCAGTTTGAGATCAATACCAACACAAGCTCAAATCAGTCACACTCTACTTCAGGTGTAACAGGTGGTATTACTGATCCTACGGTAAATGGTTACCTTACAGGTTCTTCATCAGGTACTGGTAAGGGACATAGTGCTGCTGCATTGGCTTCTTTGCACTATGCATTCGGTTCTAAGTATATCTTCGACTTCACTCTCCGTGCCGATGGTAGTACTCGCTTCGGTTCTGGTAACAAATGGGGCTTCTTCCCTGGTATATCAGGACGTTGGAACATTTCTGACGAAGCTTTCTTCAAGCCTTTGAAGAAGGTAGTCAGCATGTTGGCTGTTGCTCCAGGTTGGGGTATTACGGGTAACTCTCCTTCAAGCGAAGGTCTGATGTACAATAAGTACGACCGCAACGACCGTACTTATAATGGCACACAGGTTATGATCCCCAGCAACTTGAAGTTGACTCAGATCCGTTGGGAAAAGACGAAGTCTTGGAACGTTGGTGTAGATTTGGGCTTGTTCGAAGATTTGATTAAGTTCAACTTGAACGTTTACAACCGTAAGACAACTGACCTTCTTAATGGTGGTGTACGTGTTCCCTCTACTACAGGTTTCTCAAGGCTTGAGTGGGCCAACGTAGGTGATATGGAGAACAAGGGTTGGGAACTCTATGCCAACACTCGCGAAATCTTCAAGATTGGCAAGTTCAGCATGAAGCTTCGTGGTAACATTGCTCAGAACTTGAACACCATTACTCGTATGGATGCTTCCGTTTTGGCTTCTTACAATACGGATATCACTTACACTAATGGTGAAATCATGAAGCGTGTACAGGTAGGTAACGCTTTAGGTGGTATCTATGGTTTCAAGTTTAAGGGCGTATATGCTTACGACTATGATCACAATGGTTACTTCCAGGATATCAATGGCGAAGCCAACCCGAAGAACAATTGGACTGACCAGTATGGCAACCCCAACACAGCTGCAGGCAACTTGGATGCAAGTAAGTGGGTAAGTGACAAGAGTCAGGCTCGTCCTTGGTTGGCACAGTCTACTCCTATCGTATTCGATGCTAATGGCAACGTAGTATACGATAAGAATGGTAACCCGCTTCCTATGTACTTCAACTATGGTGGTAAGAACTACCAGTTCGATGGTGGTGATGCTATCTATGAAGATATCAACCATGATGGTAACATCGATGAACTCGACGTTGTTTACTTAGGTACTTCTAATCCTAAGCTCAATGGTGGTTTTGGTGTAGACTTCCGTTATGGCCGTTGGGAATTGAAGACTTCTTTCAACTTCCGTGTAGGTAATAAGATCATCAACTTGGCTCGTCTGAATGCTGAGAGCATGACAAGCAATAAGAACCAGAGCGCTGCTGTAAGTCATCGTTGGCGTAAGAATGGTCAGGAAACCACCATTCCTCACGCAATGAACTCTAACGTTAAGGCTACTTATAACTCCTTGGTGAGCGATCGCTACGTTGAGCCCGGTGACTTCCTCCGCTTCCAGTACTTCCAGATTGCTTATAGCGTAGCTCCTGAAAAGTTGAAGAAGATTGGTTTCAGTTCGTTGAGAATCTCTGCATCTGGTAACAACCTCATCTTCTGGTCTAAGTACTCAGGTGTGGATCCTGAACACTCAGCAAGTGGCTATAGCCCTGCTATCGATAGTTCACAGACTCCGCGTTCACGCTCATTCACTTTCAGCTTGAACTTCGGTTTCTAAGAACAACTAACGAGAAGGACAAAGGGTGTGCGACTACACCTTGTTCGAACATCCTTTGGCCTTCTCTATCCAATCACTCTTCCTTCGTAAGATTTAAGAGAGACTCAATATGAAAAATAAGAATATATATACAAAACTTCTTCTGGCTGGCAGTTTGTGCTTGATGAGTGGTGCGTTGTCTTCATGCAACGACTTTCTTACGCTGCTCCCTACAAACCAGTTGCCTGAAGAAAACTTCTGGCAGGATGAGTCCGACTTGGACAATGTGCGTGCCTCTGGTTACGATAAGTTAGCTCAGCCCGCTACTATAACGAAGATTATTCAGTGGGGTGAACTCCGTGCAGATAACCTTACGCTGAACTCAATCTCTAATACCGACATCTCTTATTTGCAGGATGCTGTGCTTCAGCCCAACAACTCTATGTTTGATTGGTCTGCATTCTATGCTGGTATCAACTATTGTAACTTGGTGCTTGAAAAGGGTGCGGAGATGACTACTCCTGGTAAGGAGGTCGATCCCGGCTTTACTCGTTCTGACTACACCAAGTATCAGGCAGAGATGACAGCGCTTCGTTCGCTCTACTATTTCTACCTCGTTAAGTCATTCCGTGACGTTCCCTACATTACATCTTCTATTCGTACGGATGAGCAGGCATTGTCTATCAAGCCCGCTGCCACTCCAGGTGTTGCCATCTTGGGCGATTGCATTGCTCAACTCGAAGCGGTAGTTAATTACGCTCCCGACAACTATGGTGATAATTCCGAAAACAAGGGGCGCTTCACTAAGAAAAGTGTGAATGCCTTGATCGCTGATATGTCGTTGTGGCGTGCTTGCATGCTCAAGGATTATATGAGCAAAGAGCAGTCTACTTATGTCAATACGACGGATGTAGCTGCAACAGATGAACAGGGTAACGCAACCTCTGGCTATAAGACAGCTGATGGTACAACGATAGATAATTCTTACTGCAACGCTCAAAGCAAAATCTATCTGGAAAAGGCTAAGGACTATGCTCAGCGTGTAATCAAGCAGATGCAAGATGATCGTGATAAGCGTATCCGTGAGTCTACTTCCGTGGTATCTGATGAAGAGAAAAACCAGAAATATCCTCTCTATCTGAATGATAGAAACTCTACTGTAATCACTGACAATGCTTACTCAAAAAACTTTGGTCAGCAGAATTCTGACGAAAGTATTCTTGAGTTGCAGTATGATGGTTCGGTTACAAAGAGTACTTATTACAACTCACTCTATTCATCGTATAGTAACAATTCATTCGTACCGGGTACAATGACCTTGTCAAATGTTCTGACATCGTCAGCTTCTACAGTTAATCCGACTACAGGCTTTGGTAAGACAGATTTACGTCTCATTGAGACTTGCTACTATCCTTCTTCAGAGGCCAGCAAGCCTATCTCTAAGTTTATTGCTCGTACAGTCGATACAGGTAATAGTGAAGACTTGACCTCTCAGCAGGGATTCTCTGGCGTGTCTGCTCGTACCTCAGAGTCAATGGATGCTCACTGGCCCGTATACCGCTTGACCGACATCATGTTGATTAAGGCAGAGGCTATCGCTCGTCTGGCTATTGTGAATGGAGTTTCTACTGATGCACAGAAGACGGAACTCCTCGAAGGCTTTGAATTGACCAACGAGATCTTTAAGCGTAACAATCCTGCTTTGGTTACCACAGCCGAAGCTAAGACTAATACAAATAAGAAAGACTTAGGCTGCAGCCGTCTGGATGGTGATGCTTATTGCAAGGACGATAAGGGTAATATCAACAAAACGGGTAGCGACCTTCTCAACCTCGTTTACAGAGAGCGTCAGCGTGAATTCGTTGGTGAAGGAAAACGTTGGTATGACTTGGTAAGACAAGCAGAGTACTCTTATGTGTCGGACAACAAGTCAACAAGTTCAGCGCTTGCTTTCGGTAGCTTCAAGTCACAAGTTACAAGTCGTCTTTCAAAATTGCTCAGTCTCTACAATCCTATCTACGTTGAGGAACTCAAGGTAAATGGCGTAGGTTATACTGAGGGTGGTAAACTTGTACAGAATCCTATCTGGGAGCGTTACACTAAAAACTAATGTTGGATATGAAAACTACAATGTTGAATATAAGGAAATATCCCGTTTTCTTTAGCATCTTGCTTCTGCTGGGTGTTGCCTTTGCTTTTACTTCCTGCAAGGAAAATATTAGCAGCGACGACTATGCCATCAAGACCAAGAAAACGATCGATGATTATCTCGTTGATAGAAGTGAATTGTCTTCTATCAAAGCAATCTTCGACGAAGTAAAATTGGGTATTTCAGACAACGCTTCTGTTGTTAGTAGCGTGTTGTCTGCACGTGGTAATTATACGGTATTTGCTCCTACCAACGATGCCATTGCTGCTTATATTAAGGAAGTTACTGGTGAAGAATCTTCGGATCTTTCCAAACTGACTTATGCACAGAAGCAAGCCATTGCTCTGAACTGTATCATCGATAATGGTAGCAACAATGCTTATGAATTGGCAGACTTCCCTGTAAATGGTAACTTTGCTACAACGAACCTGCGTGATCGTCGTATCTTCTGTAAGCAAAATGATGAAGGCAACTACGTGCTTAATGATGTTGCCACTATCGTAGCTCAAAACATGGAAGCTTCTAATGGTATGCTTCATGAGGTAGATCACGTGATTGTGCCTTCTGACAAGTCTATTGCTGATTTGCTCAAGAGTGCAGAAAACATGCGCGTGATGTCGAAGCTGGTTACTGAAACAGGCTTTGCTGATTCACTCACGCTGAAGACTAATGAAGAAGATGAGTTCGAAAAGGAACATCTTACCAATGCTGGTACTACTAAGACTTCTGATGGTATCGCAGGTAAATTCACTTATCAGAGTAAGCGTGCTATTGGTTACACGGCTTTTGTGGAGACTGATCAGGTGCTTAATGCCGATTGGGGTATTCCTATGCCTATCTATGAAGGTGAAGAAATCACCAACTGGAATGAGATCCTTTCAGCTCTTAAGGCTAAATGTGAAGCTATCTATGGTACAGAAGATGCTGACAACTTGAAGAGCCCGAACAACGCTATCTATAAGTTTATGGCTTATCACGTCTTGGATGGCAAGTTGTCCATGGAAGACCGTTCAGCCGTTCACCACTGGAATGAGTATGGTTATAAGTGTGGTGAAAACTACACAGTGAAATCTTCTGAGCGCTACAAGGTGGATGTATGGGATTACTTCACCACCAAGTTAGGCTCATTAGTGAAGATTACTCACTTCTGTGATGAGACAAATGGTGATAACAACTTCTATCTGAATCGTGTATCTCAGTACAATACGACGTGGAAGGGTGGTTCAACGCTCGACCTCGGTAACTATGCATACCAAAAGTTGCTCTATGCTAACAATGATATGGGCAATGGCTTGAACGTACAAGTTAGCAACAAAAATGTGGTAGGTGAAACAACTTACGATAACGATGGTGCTAATGGTTATTACTTCCCCATCAATCACGTGCTTGTCAATAGCTCTGATGTGAAGGATGCTCTGAGTTCAGAACGTATGCGTATTGACTTTACTACGATGTTCCCTGAATTCATTTCTAACGATATCCGTGGTAACAGATACACTTACTTCCCTCAAGGCTACTTCAGTGGTATTACCAACGAGAGCACAAGCACAGAAATATACTACCTCCAAGAAGGTATGAAAAATGGTAATTTCGGTTGGAAGGACTATCAAGGTGATGAGTTTATCGTAACCGGACAGTACGACCTCGTTGTTAAGCTTCCGCGTGTTCCCAAGAGTGGTACTTATGAACTTCGTCTCGCAAGTTCTAATAATAGACTTCGTGGTATGGTTCAGGTATATATTGGTACTTCTCCAAGTAGAACGAATCCTATCGGATTGCCTATCGATATGCGTGAAACTCCCGAGATGATTCCAGGTACACCATGGGTGAACGATAAGGAATCACAGGGCGACCAATCTACTTGTCTCGAAAACGATCGTAACCTCCGTAATCAGGGTTATATGAAGGGTCCGCAGTACTTCCATATTAATGGAAAGGATGGCTCTGAACCCGTCCGCAATATTGCTGGTAATGGTAGTGAGGATGCTGCAGCTCTGCGTCGTATTTTGACAGCACAGTATTTCGATGCCAATCAGACTTATTACCTACGTTTCAAGTCTGCTATTCCTGACTACTCTAACTCGCAGTTGTTCCTCGACTACATCGAATTCGTACCTTCAAGTGTGTACAATGGTACAACGCCTGAGGATGTCTGGTAATATAAACAAGCACAATTTATCCTATCATGAAAATAAAATCAGTTCAAAAGGTCATGGGTGGAGTGCTTGGAGCAGCCATGCTCCTGGGCTTTGCTTCATGCTCTGACGACCACTATGATATCAAGACAGGAGGTGCCGCATCTGCCAATAACACCATTTGGCAGAACATTCAGGCCACTCCCCAACTTGATTCTCTGGGTATGATTCTGAATCGTGTCAGAGTTTATACCAAAGAAGAGGATACGAAACGTACAATGACGTATGCAGAACTCCTCAACACTCCTCAGTCGTTCACATTCTGGGCTCCGCTCAATGGTACTTATAACGCAAAGCACTATCTTGATCAATTGGATCAAGTAGAAACTCTGCGCAATGAGGGTAAAACTGATGCTGCCGACTTGTTGGAATACAACGTAAGTCTTCAGTTTGCTCAGAACCATTTGGCTCGTACCAACTTTGAGTCTCTGAAGGACGATCAGGATGTACGCCTCTTCAATGGTAAGTTGGTAACATACAACGCTGCTTCTGGTACCTTTAATGGTGTGAAGCTCGATGCTAATACACCCAACATTCCCTCTTCAAATGGTGTGCTCCACATCTTGGATGGTATATCTCCCTTCGCATATAACATTTATGACTATATGGGAGCTAATTCTTCGAATGGCGCACCTGAAACAGAGCGTATGGACTCTGTTTATGGCAAGTTGACTGATCCTTCAATCAACAAGCGTTACTTCGATGAAGGATCAAGTACTCCGGGTGCTATCGTAGATGGTAACATGGTCTACATCGACTCTGTCTATAGCTACACCAATGAGTATCTCAACCAGTCAAGTGCTCAGCCTAAGAATGAGGATAGTGTTTACATTGCTGTAATCCCCACAGATGCAGCATGGAAGGTGGCAAGTCCCAAGTTGGAGAAGTTGTATCAGTATGGCCAGACTTACAAGTATGGCTATAAGGGTGGTAACAATGCTGCTACTGCATTCCCTACTACTAAGAAATATACGAAGGATGAAGCAGACTCTTTGTGCACGTATAATGCGCAGAAGGCACTCATTACTTCCATGTATTTCTCTCCGTCAATATTTCCTCCTCGTTTCCAGAAAGAAGATGGTAAGATTGACCGATCTAAGATGGATGAGATCATTCAGTATGCTCTGACTGCCGACTCCTTGATTTCTACAAATGGCAAGGTGTTCTATAATCCTAATAAGGGTGGACGCAATCCTCTGTTTGGTAATGTAGAACCGGTTAAGGCTTCCAATGGTGTAATCTTCCCGGTATCTACTTACGATTTGGATCCTTCTTATTCATTTGTTGACAATAAGACCTTCGATATCACTTATGGTGGTAACATCGGTGATGCGTTCTCTGGTGGTACGTCGAATACGGGTACTACTGTCTATCTGAACGATGACAATACGGATCCTGAAATGAAGGACGAGTTGGACAAACTCGAAAATAAGGCTTATCGCTATTTCGAGTCAGATCGTGCATCTGCTCTTGACGTCTACATTCCTCTGACAGGTGTATTCAGCACCAAGTATAAGATCAGTGTTCAGATCCTTCCCAACCGTATCAATACGGAGAAGAAGATTTATGATACCTCTGGCGAAGAAGATGTTGAAATCATGCCGCAGACTCAGTTCTATGCTCAAGTCTATGGTGATGATGGTAAGCGTATCGGTAAAGCAAGTAGCTACTTTGATGTAAGTGACACTGAAATTAAGACTTACACACTCTTTGATTCAGTTGACTTTACAAAGTGCTATAACAGTTTGCCTTCTGACGTTACAAAGTGCTATCCTTTGTTGAGAATTTCTATCTCCAACAGAGGCGTGAACTACAGAAAGTACAATCAGGCATTGAGTATCACAAAAATCATTGTCACTCCAGTACATGAATAGCATCAAGTTTTAGGAGCGAGCCCGAACTCTTTCGGGTTGGGCTTCTCCTAATCCTTATTCAAACCTTAATATTGCAGATAATGAACAACAATAAGAAAATACACTTGATGCAGGGTACATTGAGAGCCGGTGTATGTATCTTCATGCTTTCCGGAGCTTGTGTACTTTCAGCGCAGACCCCTGACCACGGAAACAAGGCAACGAGTCCTGCAAAGACTGCACAAGCTGCACAGAAGAAAGCTCCTCAGTACAAGATGAAGGAGATTTCTGGTTACGTCTTTGATGGTGCCACCAAGAAGCCCTTAGGTGGTGTCAAGGTGCAATCACTCAACAATCGTTACTATACAGCTCTTACTGAAGACGATGGTAAGTATACGATTCGTGTGCCTGAGTTTGTTGAAGCTTTGTATATCAACGTTGATGGTTATAATCCTGCACAGATAGCAATCAAGGACGAAGACAATCAAAATGTCTATCTTACTTCTGGTATGAACAGTGACTTCTATCACGATGGCACTTCTATGAACAACAACCAGAAGATGATAATCAATGATCCCAACTCTCTTACCATTGAAAATGAAATGGAGAAGGGACTCTCTGGAGCCTTGCGCATCTTGAATCGTGGTGGTATGCCTGCTCAAGGCGCAGCAATGTTTATCAATGGTCTGAACTCTCTGAATGCTTCCGCTCAGCCCCTCGTAATCATCGATGGTGTGATGATGGATATGCAGTTTGACCGTACGAGCCTTCACCAGGGCTTTGTCAACAATGTGTTTAGCATCGTTGATCCCGATGACATCGAAAGTGTAGAAGTTATCAAGAATGGTACTTCTCTCTATGGTGCAAAGGGCGCTAATGGTGTATTGCTCATCACGACTCGTCGTGGACATAGCATGGAAACTCGTATTAACTTCCGTGCTTATGCAGGATTCGAAACTGCTCCTGAGCAGCTCAAGGTGATGAATGCAGGTCAGTACCGTAGCTATTTCTCTGAGTTGATCGGTACGCAGCCTAATCAGGAATACTTCGGTAGCAACAAGACCGTACCTTTCCTCAACGAAGATAAAAACTACTTCTTCTACGATCTTTATCACAATGAGACCGATTGGCAGAAGGACCTCTATCACAGCACATTTACTCAGAACTACAAGATCAGCGTAGATGGTGGTGATGATGTAGCTATGTATCATCTCTCTTTGGGTTACGCTCAGAGCGACGCAACAGCTAAGGAGAATGACTTCAATCGCTTGAACATCCGTTTCAATACGGACGTAAATATGTTCAAGAACTTCGTTACGGGCATTGACTTCGCTTATGCTCGTAATGCTTACAACCTCCGTGATAACGGTTGGGCAGAAAGCTATGCTAATAGCAACGTTTCTTCACCCAATGTGTTGGGCTTGATCCAGACTCCGTTTATCAGTCCTTATGCTTATTATATCCACTCTGATGGTAGCAACTTGAGCCTTGTACATTCTAATAATGTATATACAGGTAAGGTTTATAGCGATACCAACAATCCTTTGCGCTTTGCCAATAACTATGGTTACACCGGTTTGGCCAACCCGTATTGGATACTGCTGAATGGTGAGGGTGATAACAAGAACTATCAGGAACAGACCCAGTTTAATATCAATCTCTCTCCGAGCTATAAGATCAATCGTTACCTCACTGTGAAGGATCGCTTCAGCTACATCCTCAACCGTAGCAACGAGAAGTACTATTTGCCTAAGTATGGTACTCCTTCTAAGAGCGTAGAGGGCCTCGGTAGTGTAACCAGTGTCGTAAGTACACAGTTCGCTAAGGAAACAACCATCTACAACGATTTCAGTGTAGATTGGCATCGCAATTTCGGCGCACACGACATTGAAGTATTGGGTGGTTTCCGTTTGAACTCTTACTCGTACAGTGCAAGCCATATCAGTGGTTACAACAATGACCAGGATAAGATGCCTAATATGTCTTATTCACTTCAGTATAAGACCTATGGTGGTACCAACGATAAGTGGAATAACTTGGCATACTATGTAAATGCTGGTTACAACTTCCAGAATAAGTACTTCCTCACAGGTACGATGTCGATGGAATCTTCTTCTCGTTTTGGTAAGAAGGCAGATTCTGGCATTAAGCTCTGCGGTGTAACTTGGGGACTCTTCCCCTCATTGCAAGCAGCATGGTTGGTTTCATCTGAGAAGTGGTTTAACGTAAAGGGCATTGACTACTTGAAACTTACTGGTGGTTACGAAGTGAGTGGTAACGATAACATCGACTACTACGCTACTCGTACTTACTTCGCCAATACTCAGTTCTTGGATCGTGCAACAGCTTTGGTTCTCGAAAATATTCAGAATCCTAAGCTCCAGTGGGAGACTACTAAGCGCTACAACATCGGTCTGCAGGCAAGTGCTCTCAACAACCGTTTGAATTTCGCTATCGAATACTTCCATAGCAAGACAGATAATCTCTTGGTTCGTAAGGCAGTGAGTGATATCACAGGTTTGGCTTCAATGTGGTCGAACGATGGTTCTTTGAAGAACAATGGTGTTGACTTCAATGTAAATGCTATGCTCGTTCAGCACAAGGATTGGCGTTGGCAGGCTGGTTTCTCTATCGGTCATTACAAGAATGAGATCACTTCTCTTCCTGAATCTTCACTCAACACCATCAAGACTTATGCTCTCGATGAGAATGGTGTGAAGATAGCCGATTCTGAAACTCGCATCAAGGGTTATACTTCATCCATCTACGGAACCAATAATATCCTCACTACGGTAGGTCAAGCTGCAGGTGTGTTCTATGGTTATAAGACCAAGGGCGTGTTTGCAAGCGATGCTGAAGCCAAGGCTGCTGGTAAATATGGTTATCTGCGTTATCCCACAGGCATCTCGGAATCACCTTATCGTGACTTCAAGGCTGGTGACGTACATTTCGTAGATCAGAATGGTGATGGTTGGATCAACGAGGCCGATATGGTTGTAATTGGTGATCCTAATCCCGATATCTATGGTAATATCTATACCTCACTCAGCTGGAAGGGACTGAAGTTGGATGTCAACTTCAAGTACTCTTTGGGCAATGATGTATACAACTATCAGCGTTCACAGCTTGAATCGCTCAACACCAACTGGAACCAGACTACTGCTGCTGTTAATCGTTGGCGTTACGAAGGTCAAGTAACCGACATGCCTCGTGTTATGTCTACCTCAAGCGAACAGTGGGTCAACAACGAACGTTTCTCTGACCGCTGGATTGAGGATGGTTCTTACCTCAAGCTTAAGAACATCCGCCTTACTTATAAGATCCCTGTAAACCTCAGTTGGTTGCTCGGTCTTTCAGTATGGGGAGAGTGCAACAACGTGTTCACTGTCAGCAAGTATACCGGTTCAGATCCTGAGTTCTCTGCAGGAAACGGCGTACTCTATCAGGGTATTGATGCTGGTTATCTGCCTCAGAGTCGTAACTTCAGCCTCGGTGTGACCATCAACCTCTAATCGTAAAAGGAGTCGAGAGTGGGGAGTTCAGGAGTCCTGACTTCTCAACTCTCAACTCTCCACTCTCATAAAAATACAGCAATGAAACACAAATCGATTTTAAGTCTTCTGATCTTCCTGATGAGTTTCGGTATGTTTACCACCTCTTGCGAAGATATGTTGACACCAGATATGAATCGTTATGCCACGGAGTTCAGCGGTCGAGATTCTGTATACTTCTACCTTGGCATCGTGCGTAACGTTCAGGATATGGTAGAGCAGAACCAGTTGCTCGGAGACTTACGTAGCGACTTGGTTACTGGTACGGAATACAGTAGCGAGAATGTATCAGACATTATCGATTATAAGCATCAGACAAAGGATGGTGAAAACGACCTCCTCAATCGTGCCGCTTATTATAAGGTAATCAATCAGTGCAACTACTACTTAGCTAAGGTAGATACTTTCGCTCGTAAAAACGATCTTTACTATATGAAGCGTGAGTATGCACAGGTAGTCAATATCCGTGCATGGACTTACCTCCAGCTCGTTCAGACCTATGGTGAAGTTCCTTTCATCACCGCTCCTGTTGATAATGCCGATACGGGTTGGGAACGCACTGCTCCTAAGGCCAATGCCGACAACCTCGTAGACCTTCTGCGCGGCGACCTCGAGAAAGCACAAGTTATCGAGAACAACTCAAGCCTCGGTTATCCCCAGTATGGTGAGTTCAACTCTGGTAACTCAAACTTTAAGGTAAAGAGTCAATATCTACTCTTCTACTCTGACATCATTCTCGGTGATCTTTATTTGCTCCGCGGTAAGGACAAGAACGACTACGTAGAGGCTGCTAAGGCTTACTACGATTTCTTGAAGAAGAAAGCCGCTAAGAACGTCAATATTACTTCTGCAAGAGCATCGTTTGCTCAGAACCAAAATACAAATGGTACTTATTGGTACAACCCCGGTATCTCAGCTTGGGTAGCCAATGGCTTGGGCGCTACAGCTCTTAAGGACGAAAACATCACTATCGTACCTTCTGCAGCTAATAGCACATTCGGCCAAATCCTTACCAAAGTAGCAAGTGTATACGGTTTCGATGCTCACTCTACTAACACTACGACAAGTGGTTCAAGTTCATCAAGTGCCACCACATCAGGTTCTTTGACTGTTACTCCTAACTACAAGTCACGTCAGGTAGGTCCTTCTAATGCATACCTCGTGCTCAACCAGTCTCAGTTGTATTCCAACACTCAGACTACTGGTAATGAAGCAACAAGCATCAAGTACTACGATGGCGCAGGTGATGCTCGTATGTATGCTACCGTTCCTTACATCCAGACTACTGAAGGTCGCTTCCGTTATATTGTAAAGGATGCTCCTACCACAAGTGTCACTCGTGATGGCATTACCAAAGAATGGAACTTCAAGCACTACAAGTCAATCTATCGCTTGAATCAGATTTACTTGCGTTATGCAGAAGCTATCAACCGCGCAGGCTATCCTTCATTGGCATTCATGATTCTCCGCAATGGTATCAACCATGAATATATGCCTACCATCGGTGATTCTATTCGTTACGATGACCAAGCTAAGACTAAGCAAACAGTCTACTACACTGAGACAAGCAACGTAGCTCGTGCATGCAAGTATGTTGATATCAACGAACTTCGCCGTGCTAAGGAAGATCCTCAGTACAATCTCTACCTCAACTTCACATCAAGCGATTGGAATGGCTATGGTATCCATGAGCATGGTTGTGGTGCCACTTCTACTCTTGATAGCCTTTACAACTACTCAACTGCTGTAGCTACTCGTATCAAGGAAGAAGCTCTTCGTTCTAACACATTGACTGCAAGCGTTCGTCACAAGATAAACAAGCTCCTTCGTGAGGGCGAGCAGACAGGTACTGAAGAAGGTGGTACCGAAGAAGGTGGTGAAGAAACTCCTTCTATTGAGGAACAGCGTAAGGATTATACAGTAATAGATCCTGAGCCCGCTACAGAAGCCGATCCTGCAGAAATCAATGCAGTAGAAAGCTTGATCGCTGATGAGATGGCTCTTGAGACAGCCTACGAGGGAACTCGTATGTTCGATCTCATCCGTATTGCTCGTCACATGAACAATGATGCCTCACTTACAGCCGATTATGGTACAAAATGGTTGGCATGGAAGATTGCTCGTCGTGATCACAAGTACCAGGAAAGCGCAGAGAAGCCTTACTCTGAGAATTGGGTAAGCCCCATCTACGTAGATCCTACAGATTACGATCAGTCTCTTTATACCAAGTTGCTGAATCCCAGCAATTGGTATGTAGTGGCTCCTGAGAATAATTGATATTTCCTATTATCCTAATTAAATAAAGCTGCGTTGGCTCGATATGAGTCAACGCAGCTTTTGTGTACGTTAGTATCGTAGTTGAAGCTTTTGAGCTAACTTTCCCAATCTTACAGATTTCACGAATTAGGCTTTTGCCGTCTTTGTCAGCCTAATTCGATTCCGTCAAAGTGCTCTTTTCATCGATTCATTTCGTTCGATACACACACTCATTTCGTTCGATACACACATTCATATCGAACGAAATGAGTGTGTGTATCGAACGAAATGAGCGACTTGAAAGGGCAGTTTTGATGATCTCATTCAGTATTGTGAGTGATGCGTCTCATACTACGGCAAGAAGTGATCCAAAAGGCCGTGGGGTGAAGCGTCACGCTTCGGATTGCCGTGCGAGGCTCTATGTCGAGGTGTGGCAGAAGTTTTTTATTCTTTTTTACGCTGAATTGGGCTTCGAGCCCTTCGTCAGCGTGCCGAAGCGAGACGCTTCGCCCCCACTTCCTTTGAACTTGCTTTTTGATTCGTTGAAGATGCCGACGCGAGGACGCGTCGCCCACAGAACTAATTGAGAAGTCCTCTGAAGGCATTTCAGCAAGAATGTAATACTTAATACTTTATACTTTATACTTAATACTTGAACTTCATGGCGCGTCGCCCCCAGTAATGGCTGAACAGAATACAGATAACAGGTCTTTTTCCGTCTAAACGATAGAATATCCCCTAAAAATACATTGCACAACTATATGAAGTGCGTAATTATATAGGACATAAACTATTACACATCAAATAAAATCTTTATCTTTGCCCTATGATAGTATGTCGCTTCGTGCAGATATCTCTGATACTTGCCACGTAAAGTTCTACGTTGTATAAGCAAGAACGTTGTTACAATTAGAAGTCATAAGATTAAAGTTTTTCTTTCTTTTACTTTCAATTGTATATACTTTGCACTATCTTTGCATAAGATAGGCTGCGGCTCGGCATAACATTCAAGCAAGCTTGATGTCCTGCTCTCGCCTTGCACTATCTTTGCATAAGATAGGCTGCGGCTCGGCATAACATTCAAGCAAGCTTGATGTCCTGCTCTCGCCTTGCACTATCTTTGCATAAGATAGGCTGCGGCTCGGCAATATGAAAGAGACCGCTCTATTTTGAATAAACGAAAGATAACACATATTCTCGATAATAAAAAACATAACATATACATGGAATTTTCAGCAAAGCAAATAGCCGAGTACCTTGGTGGTACAGTCGAAGGCGATGAAAACGCTTCGGTAAAGACATTTGCCAAAATAGAGGAGGGTGTAAAAGGCGCCATCTCTTTCCTTGCTAATTTGCACTATGCACATTATCTGTACACCACAGAGTCAAGTATAGTATTGGTAAATAAAGACTTCGTCCCCGAAAAGGAAGTAAAAGCCACCTTGATTCGTGTGGATAATGCCTATGAAGCAATAGCACGTTTGCTCACGCTTTATCAGTCAACAGTACAGAAGCGTACGGGCATTCACCCCTTGGCTTTTGTAGCACCAAGTGTAAAGATTGGCTTAAATTCTTATGTAGGACCTTTTGCTTATATCGGTGAAAATGCTGTTGTAGGCGATCGTTGCCAGATATATTCAGGCGTGGTCATCGAAGAGCGTGCCACTGTAGGTGATGATTGCCTATTCTACCCGAACGTATCCGTTTACCATGATTGCAAAATCGGTAATCGTGTGACGTTACACTCTGGCTGCGTGATAGGAGCTGATGGATTTGGCTTCGCTCCAGCAGCCGATGGTTATGAGAAGATTCCCCAAATTGGTATCGTTACGATAGAAGACGATGTGGAAATCGGTGCTAATACTTGCGTAGATCGTTCTACAATGGGCTCTACTTACGTTCGCAAGGGAGTAAAACTCGACAATCTCGTACAGATTGCCCACAACTGCGAGGTGGGTTCTAACACTGTTATGTCGGCTCAGGTAGGCGTGGCAGGTTCTACGAAGATAGGTCAGTGGTGTATGTTTGGTGGCCAAGTAGGTATTGCCGGACATGCTGTAATAGGCGACCGCGTACTTTCTGGTGCTCAAGCAGGTATTGCGGGAAGCATCCGAAAGGGAAATGTCACTGTACAAGGTTCTCCTGCGATAGATGCCAAAAACTTTATGCGCTCAAGTGTCGTGTTTAAGTACCTCCCTGAGATGCGTAAGGAAATCGAAAGCCTAAAGAAGGAAATCGAAGAACTCAAAAAAGGAAAATAAGAAGTAAGCGAGCGCTCTCACTATCTCTCGTATTAGTCAAAATGCATTTGCAATTAGTGTGCTATCATTGTATAGTTCACTCCTAAAAGAGTAGGAGAGAGGCTTTGCATATTCTTAGGATAAGATAAACATTCAATCATGTCGAAACAAAAAACATTGGCCGGCAGTTTCTCTTTGTATGGCAAAGGACTGCATACGGGACTCAGCTTGACGGTAACGTTTAATCCTGCTCTCGAAAACCACGGCTATAAAATACAGCGAATCGACCTTGAAGGCGAACCTATCATTGAGGCTATTGCCGAAAACGTTGTCGACACTTCACGAGGCACCGTAGTCGCTAAGGGTGAGGCACGATGCAGTACCATAGAGCATGCTATGGCTGCCCTTTATGCTATGGGCATAGACAACTGCTTGATTCAGGTCAATGGTCCCGAATTCCCGATTTTAGATGGTAGCTCTATACTTTATGTAGAAAATATACGTCGTGTAGGTGTGGTCGTCCAGAATGCACCGAAGGACTTCTACGTAATTAAGAAGAAAATCGAATTTCGTGATGAAGAGACAGGCTCATCTATCATTATTCTTCCTGATGAACAGTTCTCCATCACGACGATGATATCCTTCGATTCGCAGTTTATCAATAGCCAGTTTGCCACACTTGACAATATGGACGACTTTGCAACGGAGATTGCTCCGGCTCGTACCTTTGTGTTCGTGCGCGAAATAGAGCCATTGCTCAAGGCTGGACTTATCAAGGGCGGCGATTTAGACAATGCCATTGTGATCTACGAGCGTGAGATCTCACAAGAGGCTCTTGATCGCTTGGCAGATCATCTTCATGTAGATCATCGTGATGCTACGCAACTCGGCTACATTCAGGATCGTCCGCTTGTCTGGCAGAATGAGCCTGCTCGTCACAAACTGCTTGATATCATAGGCGATATGGCGCTTATCGGACGTCCTATCAAGGGCCGTATCATTGCTACTCGCCCCGGACATACCATCAACAATAAGTTTGCGCGTCAGATGCGTCGTGAGATACGTAAGCACGAAATACAAGCGCCCAACTACGATCCCAATGAAGAACCGCTGATGGATGTCAATCGCATTCGCGAACTGCTCCCTCATCGTTACCCCATGCAATTGGTCGATAAGGTAGTAGAGACAGGATCCAACTATATTGTGGCTGTGAAGAACGTAACTTCCAATGAAGCCTTCTTCCAAGGCCATTTCCCACAGGAACCCGTTATGCCTGGTGTGCTTCAGATTGAAGCAATGGCTCAGGCTGGTGGACTCCTCGTGCTCAACTCTATTGAGGAGCCCGAGCGTTGGAGCACCTACTTCTTACGTATCAACGATGTGAAGTTCCGTAAGAAGGTCGTTCCGGGTGACACACTGCTCTTCCGTGTAGAATTGATGGCACCTATCCGTCATGGCATCTCCACTATGCATGGCTTTGCATTTGTAGGCGAAACCATCGTGATGGAAGCCACCTTTACGGCGCAGATCACTAAGAACAAATAAGTTTATCTCCTCCCCATAGGAGATTTCCTAATACATAGCGTTGGCGAAATTTGTAAACGAGTTGACAAGTTAACAAGTAAGTTTGTCGAGTCCAATCGTTCTCGTTTTTAGCGAAACAAGTAGTCTAAGACATAATTACATGTTAACTTGTCAACTTGTTTACCCGTTAACCAAGAATTCCGCCAATGGGTTAATACATCCACTTTACTCTTTGATATGATAAGCCCTTTAGCATATATCCACCCCGAAGCCGTAATCGGTGAAGGCTGTGAAATCGGTCCATTTTGCTACATCGATAAGAATGTAGTAATCGGTAAGAACAATCGTCTGATGAATAGCGTGACCATCTTGTCAGGTGCACGCATTGGCGATGGCAACGTTATCTTCCCAGGTGCTGTAATCGGTGCTATCCCACAAGATCTCAAGTTCAAGGGCGAGGAGACCACAGCCGAAGTGGGTAATAACAACACCATCCGTGAGAACGTCACCATCAATCGTGGCACTGCAGCCAAAGGCAAGACCGTGGTAGGCAGTAACAATTTGTTGATGGAAGGCATGCACGTAGCCCATGATGTGGTAGTCGGGAATGGTTGTATCATAGGCAACACCACCAAGCTCGCAGGTGAAGTCGTAGTAGATGATTTTGCGATTATCTCAGCTTGTGTGCTCGTTCACCAGTTCTGCCACATAGGTAGCTACGTGATGGTAGGTGGAGGTACACGCACTGGGCAGGACATTCCTCCCTTTGTGATGGCAGCTCGCGAACCTGTAGCTTATTGTGGCTTAAATATTGTAGGACTTCGTCGTCGCGGTTTTACCAATGAGACCATCGAAAACATTCATAATGCTTATCGTCTGCTCTATCAGCGCGGTAAGTTGCGTGAAGAATGTCTGAAGGAAATCCGCGAGACCATTCCCATGTCGTCCGAAATAGAGTACATACTTGACTTCGTGACCTCATCTAAGCGAGGCATTATCAAGTAATCTCCACTCCTTTGATTCTTATCTTATGATATTCAGAATAAAATACGTTTGCGAGGAAGTTGACGACTTCTTGCGCGAAGTGAAAATAGACAGTGATGCCACATTCCTTGATCTTAATAAGGCGATACTCAGTTCATGTGGCTATGCCGATGATCAGATGACCTCTTTCTACATCTGCAATGATGAATGGGAACGAGGCGTACAGATTACGCGTGAGGATATGGGTGTTGGCGATTCCGATGAGGACATCTACGTAATGGCCGATACCCGACTCTCCGAACTCATCGAAGATGAAGAGCAACACATAGAGTTCGTGTTCGACCCCTTTAGTGATCGTTGCTTCTATCTCGATGTGAAGGAAGTGCTCTCTGGCGACCTCGATCAGCCTGAAGTCATCCGTTCGCGAGGCAATGCTCCTCAGCAGATAGAACTGATGGATGATGATCCTTTGGCAATGGGTAAAGGTGGTAAGAAGAAAGGCTCTGCAGCCTATGACGACGACTTTGGCGACGATCCCATTATGGGTGGCGCATCGTACAATGACGACGAAATAGACTGGGATGGCTTTGAAATATCAGACGGAAATAATCTTTAATTCTGCGAGGGTGCGTGTAAAGAGCTGACACAAGTTTTTCCTGTGTTCTCTGCACGCACCCTCGTTCTTTTAAAAGAGAATGGATAAAACCCTTAAGGTGGTAATAGGCCCTACTGGAATAGGCAAGACTGACTTTGCTATTCGTCTGGCAGAAGAGCATGGCTGTCCCATACTCAATGCTGATTCGCGCCAACTCTACCGCGACATACCCATTGGTACAGCAGCTCCTACGGCTGAGGAGCAAGCCCGTGTGAAACACTATTTCGTGGGCACTCTCGGTCTTGAGGACTATTATAGTGCGGCACAGTATGAGCACGACGCATTGCAATTAATGCAAGAACTCTTCAAGGATCACGATACGCTGGTCATGTCTGGAGGATCGATGATGTATGTCGATGCAGTATGCAATGGAATAGACGATATTCCCACTGTCGACGATGAGACTCGCTCTCTTCTGAAGCATCGTTACGAGACGGAAGGACTTGAGCCCTTGGTGGCAGAACTGCGTCTGCTCGATCCCGAGTATTACGACATCTGCGATAAGCGCAATCCCAAGCGTGTGGTTCACGCTCTTGAAATATGCTACATGACAGGCCGTACTTTCACATCCTTTCGCGTACGTCGTGAGGTGCAACGCCCCTTTCGTATAGAAAAGATAGGACTTCAGCGACCACGCGAAGTACTCTTTGATCGTATCAATCGCCGAGTCGACCTCATGGTGGAGCAAGGCCTGCTTGATGAAGCACGTCGCGTGTTACCATTTCGTCATTGCAATTCGCTCAATACCGTAGGTTATAAAGAGCTATTCCAATATTTTGATGGAACATGGGATCTCGATTTCGCGCTTGAGAAGATACGCCGCAACTCCCGAGTCTATGCCAAGAAGCAGATGACGTGGTTTAAGAAGGACCCCAAGATAGCGTGGATCGAACTTTAAAAGATATAACTTTGGGATTCAGTCAGCTTCACTAACTTTGAAAGTTTCTTAGTAAAACGCGTTGGCGGAATTTGTAAATGAGTTGACATGTTAACAGGTAAGTTTGCCGAGTCCAATCGTTCTCGTTTTTAACGAAACAAGTAGTCTAAGACCTATTTACTTGTTAACTTGTTTACTCGCTAACCAAGAATTCCGCCAACGGGTTAGTAAAAGATTAGTATTCCTTGTCTGTTCATATCCCAACGGCTGTTCTTTCTCAGTCCAATTAAGCCCCTCATCTTTGCTCCCTACTTCCTTAGATAGCCTTTGAAACCGCAATATTCGCGTGTTGCAACATGAATTAGCACTTCAACACGGGTGCAATGTTCATTATTTCTTTAACTTTGCAACCATAATCCATATACATACACTTCTATGAGCAACAAATCCAATGGAGCATTCAGTATGCTCATGCGTCCCTTGCGCGCTTGCTGCAGGGGCCTTCGCAATGCTTGGAAATGGTATAAAGGACAATATGTAGGACGCCCTTGGTGGTACAAGACCATCACTGCCATATGGTCGTTCTTCGCATTTATCCTTTTCTACTGCTTTGCCGTAACGTTCAATCTCTTTTGGTTGTTTGGCAAATCACCCTCAATTAGCGATATTATTCACCCCAAGACGGCTGCTGCTTCTGAAATCTATAGCGCTGATGGCAAACTCTTGGGCAAATACTTCAATGAAAATCGCTCCCCAGTACCTTACGACTCCATCAATACTGCTTTTTTCGAAGCATTAGTATCTACTGAAGACGAACGCTTCTTCCAGCATCATGGTATCGATTATAAGGGAATCTTTGCTGCAGCAAAGGATGCCATGCATGGTCATGCACGTGGCGCATCTACCATCACGCAGCAGTTGGTCAAGAACATGTTCCGTGTTCGTACGCAGTATTCTACGGGACTTCTGGGCAAGATTCCGGGCTTGAGCATCGTCATTATGAAGAGTAAGGAGATGATCATAGCTACGGAGATTGAGATGTTCTGCGACAAGCGCAAGATTCTTGAGATGTATGCTAATACTGTCGACTTCGGTTCTAATGCTTATGGTATCAAGACGGCAGCCAAGACCTACTTCAATACGCAGCCCTCGAAGCTCAAACCCGAAGAGGCGGCCGTACTCGTAGGCATGCTTAAGGCCACGACAGCCTACAATCCCCGTATTAATCCTAAGAATTCCCTCCGTCGTCGCAACACGGTGCTTACCAATATGTACGAGCATCGCTCCATGTTGGCAGAGCGCTTTGGCGATGTTTACATTGCCGATCAGTCTACGCTCGATCGCTTGATGGATAAGCCTATCAAACTCAATTTTAGCGTAGAAAGTGCTTATGATGGTACAGCCCTCTATTTCCGTGATGCACTGAAGGACTACATCAGCGAGAAGTGTCCTGACTTAGATGTCTATTCCGATGGACTCAAAATCTACACCACGCTCGATTCGCGTATGCAGAAATATGCCGAAAAGGCCGTGCGTGACCAGATGAAGAAGGTGCAGCAGAATTTTGATGCACACTGGCGCGGAGTGGGCGATCCTTGGCGTGATGAGAAGGGCAACATAATTCCTGGATTTATAGAAGACAAGGTACGCAAGACCGACACCTATAAGATGCTTCAGGCTCGCTTCCCCAACAATCCCGACTCAGTCAATTACTATCTTAATAAACCCCACGATGTGACCCTCTTCAGCTACGATGGTCCTATTCATAAGGAGATGTCGACCGTCGACTCGCTTAAGTATATGGTCAAGTTTATGCATACCGGTTTTGTCGCTATGGAGCCCGAGACGGGTTATGTACGTGCATACGTGGGCGATATCGACTTCAAGACGTGGAAGTATGATAAGGTGCGCTCCATGCGTCAGCCCGGTTCTACCTTTAAGCTATTTGTCTATGCCACAGCGATGAAGCAAGGTCTCACACCCTCCGATGTGCGTAAGGACGAGTACATCCGCATGGAAGTATATGACAAGAAGCGCGATACTACCGAGATATGGCAGCCGCACAATGCCAACGGACGTTTCTCTAATGCAGAAGTGCCCCTCCGTTCAGCCTTCGCTCAGAGTATCAACACTATAGCCGTGAAGTTGGGACAAGAAGTAGGTATCTCCAATGTGATACAGACGGCCAAGGATATGGGCATCAAGTCTCCGTTAGACGATACACCCTCATTGGCATTAGGCTCCAACGATGTCAACCTTTTCGAGCTTGTCAATGCCTATGCCTCTGTGGCCGATGATGGTATGCACGTAGAGCCAGTCATGGTGACAAAGATTGTAGATGCTGATGGCAACGTCGTATTCGAACCTAAAGCAGAAGAGACGCGTGCACTACCTCAGACTGCTGCATTCTATATGCAGAAGCTTCTCGAAGCAGGTACAACCGATGCTGGTGCTACTTCGCAAACGCTTCGCTCGGGCACCTATCTCGGCCCCTATGCCCGACAGTTGGACATGGGAGGTAAGACAGGTACTTCAAACAACCATTCTGATGCATGGTTCGTCGGCGTTACGCCAAGCCTTGTAGCTGGAGCATGGGTCGGAGGAGAATATCGCAGTATCCACTTCCGAACAGGTGCTTTAGGTCAAGGAAGCCGTACCGCTCTGCCCATCGTAGCGCAATTCCTGCGTAGCGTGATGGATGATCCTTCGCTCCGTAGCAAGTATTGTCACAAGTATGGCCTTCCCCCTTCAGACGTAGATGCATCTACTTATGAGGCTGTATACAATCCGCCTGCAGTTCGCAACGATTCTTTGAGCAATGACTCTATATCTCATGGCGAGGGCGATGAATACAGTGATGAGAATCTCATGGGCGGAGAAGGCGAAAGTAGTAGCGAAACCCACAGTAGCGCAAACTCCGAGCAAGAGCAAACTTCACCCACTCATCATGAGAGCCCTACTCACTCTTCATCAACGCAAAGTTCGTCTTCGCCGAACGCTCCTTCTCAATCTTCAAAGAGTAAGAAGAGTAAGAGCAACAATGCTGAAAGCCTATTCGAATGATGCTTCTTTGACATATGGGACTGTTGCACGGCCTCGTGCTCTGTAACATTATGACTGAAGTTTCGGATTTAGAATGGGCGGGCTGAAAGCCCAATGAATTCCATAGCC